>OLNL01002177.1_pt1 | contig 15587 bp, 16 predicted proteins | sample 1672181 | NCBI WGS metagenome assembly OLNL01 (sample SAMEA3136656, study PRJEB25190) | human gut metagenome | biome: human gut; feature: human-associated habitat; material: faeces | place: Austria | collected 2013
GATCGTAGGAAAGAAAGGCAAAGGCAAAACAAAAGTGCTCTTAGACAGAGTAAACAATGCAGTGAAAGAAGCTAACGGAAGCATTGTTTATCTTGACAAGAGTACCAAGCACATGTATGAGCTTAACAACAAGGTACGTCTTATCGACGTTTCCTCTTATCCGCTGAAGAATGCAGACGAGTTTGTAGGTTTTATCTGCGGTATTATTTCTCAGGATCACGATCTTGAGCAGATTTATCTGGACAGCTTCCTGAAGGTTTCCAAGCTGGAAGATGCAGACGTTACAGATACTCTTGAGCAGCTGAACAAGATCAGCGAGAAATATGGTATTTCCGTAGTTGTAAGTATTTCTCTTGATAAAGAAGAGTTACCAGAAGCATTACAGGATAAGATTGCAGTAGCATTATAATCACAGATGATATGATATTGCAGCTATAAAATTCAGTAAAACCAAACCAGAGGTACATAAGGACACGACTCGTTATGGGACGTGTCCTTTTTCTGGCTGTTGGCCTTATATGTATTTCAATGGTTCAGTCCTCACGCAGCTTCACTGCGGTGGCGGCCTGACGGCGTCTGGAGTCGTCCAGGGCAGCGTAATGCTTCTTGGTGGTGTTGACGTCCTTGTGACCCAAAACATCGGCTACAAGGTAAATATCCCCTGTTTCCTGGTACAGGGCGGTACCGTAGGTACTGCGGAGCTTGTGAGGGGTGATTTTCTTGGTGGTGGTAACCTGGCGGGCGTATTTCTTGACCAGGTTTTCGACGGCCTGGACGCCAATCCGTTTGCGCTGGGTAGAGTAGAAGAGAGCGTGCTCGTGGCCTTCTACAGGGACGATATTTTTGCGCACTTCCAGGTAGTTTTTCAGGGCTTTTTCTACTTCAGGGCCGAAATATACAACCATTTCATTTCCGCCTTTTCGGGTAACCTTGATTCCGTTATTTTTGAAATCTACATCCTCAATGTCAAGACCGACACATTCCGAAACACGAACACCTGTTCCCAACAGGAGAGTGACGAGAGCGAGGTCGCGGTCCTTGGTTTTCTCGTAGTAGACCTTTTTCTGTCCGGTAAGGTCATCGCCGCCGTGTTCGATATAATCAAGAAGCAGGGCAACTTCATCGGCTTCCAGGCGGATGATGCTTTTCTGGTGGATTTTCGGAACGTCTACCAGGACCGTTGGGTTGGTATGGATCATTTCCCGTTTGAAATAATAGGCATAAAAGCTTCTTAAGGAAGACATTTTGCGTTTCAGGCCGCGTTCGCCGTTGGTTTCAGTTTTGTCGCCGGCCTGGTAAACCTTCAGATATTCTTCATATTCCTCAAGATCAATGGCTGTGATCTGATCCAGAATATCTACAGTAAAGGCATCCATAGACCAGTCCTTGAAAACTGGATTTTGCTCCAAGAGGAACTGGAAGAAAATCCGGATGTCATAGGCATAGGAAATTCTGGTTTTGGTTGTGGTACGTGGCTCAATGGCACGAAAGAAATCCCTGCAAAATGGAGGCAAGGTTTTCAGAACGTCACGAAGCCGCAAGGTATTTTCAACGTCAGTTTGTTCGTGGTAAGTGACTTTTTTATCCATGAAAAATTCTCCTTTATAAAGTTCGTTGTTTATAGAATGTGATGATAAATGTATAGCTGCGTTTCAACTAAGACAACGGGCAATGATATGTAAGGTAATAAAGTACATGGCAATGAGAAATAAAATTCTAAAAAGCAACGGGTAAACAATAAAATAATTAGCAAAAAATGCAATTAAAAACAAAGCCCCAAAATACAGTCTAGATGGCCATTAAACGGCCAAATAGCCGTTTATCCAGAGAAGTGGCTTCTTTCCAGGCCTATCTATATGAAAAACTCGGGTTTGTCGTATAGATTGAGATGAGGAACATAACGCCGGATCAGCCGTTTCTTCCTGCCTTTCCGGCGTTTTTTATGAATTTCCAGCATATTTTATGTGCATTAATAAATTAGATTTTTATTTCATAATAATTGATGATTTTATCAGCTGCTTCAATTCTAATTCTACCGTATTTGTAATTTGTACAATCAATGATGCAGCCATGCTCATAGAATGGATTCGTCCAGCATCACCGTAAATGGTCCGTCGTTTTCCAGGGAAACCTTCATGTCTGCGCCAAACACGCCGTGCTGAACAACTGGAACAACCTTGGCAGCTTCCTTTAACATATACTCATAAAGCTCATTCGCCTGATCTGGTGCGCCGGCTTCTATAAAGCTTGGCCGGTTTCCCTTTTTGCAGTTTGCATACAAGGTAAACTGTGAAACCATCAAAAGCTCCCCATTTACATCTGCCAGGGAAAAGTTCGTCTTGCCGTTGGCATCTTCAAAGATCCGAAGCCCCAGCATTTTCTTCAGGTATTTGTCTGCGATTTCTCTGGTGTCATTCTGACCAACGCCAACCAGTACAAGGAATCCTTTGCCGATGCTTCCAACGGTTTCCCCGTCTACCTTAACATCGGCATGATTGACGCGCTGTATTAAAAGTCTCATATGATTACTGTCCGTCCTTTTTGATGTTTTTTTTCTGTTTGTACTCTTCTATTAATTGTCTGACTTTTGCATAAATAATCAGTGAATATTTCTTAATAAATGTCCAGATGGTAATAAGAATTTTCTGGATGGTTTTCAGCAATGTAAGGGTAAATTCCAGCATTGCGGTACGCCTTGGAGTCTGGGCGTGCTTAGGCTCTTCCTCCGGGAAAAGAACCGGCTCGTGGGTCTCAGGGTCCAGGCAGTCAATGTTCACGTAAGTCTGCTCCTGATCTGGAACCTTCTTGTAAACCAGGCTAAAATGAACCAGCTTATCCAGCGCTGCATAGAGAACTGCAAACACCGGAACACCGATGATCATGCCAGGAATTCCGAAAATACCGCCTCCGATCAGGATGGCAACGATAACAAGGAAACTGGACAATCCGGTAGACTCTCCCAGAATCTTCGGTCCAAGGATATTGCCGTCAAACTGCTGAAGGGCCAGAATAAAGATCGCAAAATAAACAGCTTGCAGCGGATCCACCAGCAAAATCAGGAAGATACTTGGAATCGCTCCCAGATAAGGTCCGAAAAACGGAATTACGTTGGTTACGCCAATGATCACACTGATCAGAAGGATGTATGGCATGCTAAGAAGGTTCATGCCAATATAGCACAGCACGCCGATGATGGCGGAATCCAGTATTTTTCCAATGAAAAAGCCGATAAAGGTCTTATTGGTAAAGCGCATGGAACGGATGATAAAATTCGCGTGCTGCGGAGAAAATACTGCATATGTGAGCATTTTCGCCTTGGCGATAAAGCCTTCCTTGTCTGCCATCAGATAAAGGGAAACGATGGCTCCGATCAGGAAGTTCTTCAGGAAATTGATCAGGTCAAAAACACCGGCAGAAATATTCTTCAGCATCTCCTGCATCTGAGGAAGAATATTCTGTGTCAGGTAATTCTGGGCATTTAAAGTGTACTGATCCAGGGTATCAAGTGCCTGACTGTTCAGATTCCATTTCTCCAAAACACTCTGAAGCCATTTCTGGCTGGCTTTCATATAGGTTGGAAAGCTGTAGATCAGGTTCATAACGCTTCGGATCAACTCCGGCAGAACCATCATAATCAAGGCATAAATCAGTGCCAAGAAAAGGAACATGCACAAAAGGACACAGGCCCAGCGGATCGCTTTGCGTCCATTCTTTCCTACTGTGACCTCTTTCTTCTGAAGAATGGGATAAATGATTGTCTTCTCCAGAAAATTAAGAAGAGGTGTGAGAAGAAATGCGATCACAACTCCATAAACAATAGGTGTAAGGATTCCAAGAAAGGTCTGGATTCCTGTGATCAGGGTCTTCATATGGAAAACACCGTAATAAAAAAGCATACTGGCTGCAATTACAAGGAAGGCAGTCACTCCCCAGCGAACATGCTGATTGTCCCAGCGTAATTTCATCTTATTCGATCATCCTCCTGCAACATAATTGCTGAAAATATATGGCTTCGTTTACCATAACAGCGGTTCCTTTCATTATATCATATTATCGCCGAACTGTCTTATTAAAAAAGTATAAAATAATAAAGAGGCTCACCTCTCTCCTGCCTTCAGGAAAAAGGTGAGCCTGACGCCGTTTATTTCATTACTGAAAAAGAATTATTTCTTCAGGTCATCGAAAATATGTATGGTATTGATGATCGCCTGCGCAGCACCCTCAATGCCAAGCACTCCGCTGTCAACGCAAAGGCTGTAGCCTGCAGCTGCGCCCCATTTCTTATTGGTGTAGTAATTGTAATAGCTTGCACGGCTCTTATCCGTCTTGGTGATCATATCCTTGGCTTCCTTCGGAGTTTTATTGTATTTTCCTGCAATACGATTGATTCTCCAGTCCAGATCCGCGTGGACGAACACACTGAAGCAGTCCTTGTTATCTGCAAGTGCATAGTCCGCACAGCGGCCGACCATAACGCACGGTCCCTCTGCAGCCAGCTTCTTGATGGCCTCAAACTGTGCCAGGAAAACCTTATGGTTCATAGGCATGTCTGTAAATCCCGCAGAAGAATATCCAAAAGAATAGGTATCCATTACAAGAGAATACAAAAAGCTGTTGGTAGGCTTCTCATCGTGATTCTCGAATAATTCCTTGCAGATACCGCTGTCATTTGCTGCATGCTCCAGAAGCTCCTTGTCGTAGCACTTGATTCCGAAATATCTGGCTACTTCCTGGCCAATCTGTCTTCCGGCACTTCCGTATTCACGTCCGATGGTAATAATTGAACTTGTAGTATTGTTCATAGCTGCCACTCCCTTCTGCAATTCCTTTGTCACTGTCAACTTCGTGCGCAGCAACGTTTTTTCTGTAAATGGCGTTTCACAGAAATATTGTAAGACTATTATACACTACATCTGGGTAAAATGACAACTATTTTCTTAATTTTTCTAACAAATTAAGAAAATATTCTGGCAAAGGTGCAGAAAATTCCATATACTCTCCGGTCCGGGGATGTACAAACCCAAGGACCATGGCATGAAGGGTCTGTCCCTGGAGATGGTAGGGATTTTTGCCGGAGCCGTAGATTTCATCGCCCAGAAGGGGATGTCCAAGGCTGGTCATATGTACACGGATCTGGTGGGTGCGGCCTGTCTCAAGACGGCACTCTATATAGGTGGCGTTCCCGAAACGTTCCAGAACCTTATAATGGGTGACGGCATCCTTGCCGTTTTTGTAGTTGATGGCCATTTTCTTGCGGTCAACAGGGTGACGGCCGATTGGCCCCTCTACGGTTCCCTCATCCTCCTTCAGATTGCCGGAAACAATAGCCCGGTATCGGCGCTTGATGGTATGGTCCTTCAGCTGCTGGGCCAGATCCCGGTGTGCGGTGTCATTTTTGCACACAAGAAGTGCCCCGGTGGTGTCTTTGTCAATGCGGTGGACAATGCCGGGACGCATTACTCCGTTGATTCCGGAAAGATTTCCCTGGCAGTGGTACATAATGGCATTTACCAGGGTTCCGCTGGTGTGTCCGTTTGCAGGATGCACCACCATTCCCTTGGGTTTGTTGACCACCAGTACGTCATCATCCTCATACAGAATATCAAGAGGAATGTTTTCCGGAAGGATGTCCGGCTCGCTTAAATCCGGCACAGTGGTCTGCACCAGATCCCCGGCCTGCAGTTTGTAATTTGCTTTTACAATCTTCCCATTGACGGTTACGCCCTGGTCCTTCAGAAGCTTCTGAAGATAAGAGCGGGAAAGATCCTCATATTTATCAGAAAGGCAGCGGTCTATGCGAACCCCTGCCTCCTCATCTGCTGCGGTGAACTCTAACAGTTCCATATTATTTCAAAACTCCTCTCCGGCATGGAAGCGGTCAAAGGAAGCTTCCTGCCTGGTGTTCACGGTTTCAAAAAATCAAAGTCATCCTCTTCCTTATAGCGGAAAAAGATGAGAAATACCAGGGCAATAATGCCGCAGGTAACGTAAATATCAGCTACATTAAAGGTGGGAAAATCAATCAGGGAAAAATAGATGAAATCCACCACATATCCGCGGAAAACACGGTCAATAAAATTCCCCATAGCCCCGGAAAATACAACTGCTGCAGTAAAAAGCAGGGGCCCGTAATAGGCGGTAGCCGGAGCCTTTACAAAAAGGTAGATAATGGCTGCAAAAAATACAAGACAGATCAGCACCAGAAACAAAAGCCTGCCCTGAAGAAGCCCGAATGCCATGCCCCGGTTCTCAAGGTACCGCAGCACCAGAACGCGGTCAATCAGGGTAACGCCTGCGTTGTCCTTCAGGCCACGGATTGCAAGAAGCTTTGTAATCTGGTCAAAAAGCACCAGAAACAGGATCAGCAGGAAGCCTTTTAGCCTGGGAGCCTTTAATGGCCTGGTTCGTCTGTCCTGGGACAGTGTCTGCTCTTTCATAGGGCATTACCTGCAGATCGCATGGATTCCCACAAGAAGCTCTTCATCTGTAACTGTTTTGTCAATGAAGCTCTTTCCAAGACCGTCCATGAGAATGAATTTGATCTGTCCCTGTTCCATTTTTTTGTCCTTTTTGGTAGCGGCAAGGATATCCTGTGGGGAAAGTCCCTCCACATATAAAGGCAGATTGTAAATCTCTAGTGCATGGCATACCTGCTGGTATTCCTCCTGGGTAAGCAGTCCCCGCTCTTTGGAAATGGCAGCTGCGGCAACCAGGCCGATTCCCACGCACTGTCCGTGAAGCAGTTGGAAATTCATCAGCTTTTCTACAGCATGTCCGATGGTGTGGCCAAGATTGAGAAGGGCACGCTCGCCCTGTTCCTTAGGGTCACGCTCTACAACGCCAGCCTTGATGGCACAGCATCTGCGGATCATTACAGCTAGCATTCCAGGATCCATTGTGCGTATTACCTCGTAATTGGCGCATACGAAGTCGAAAAACTCTTTGTCGCAAATCAGTCCGGTCTTTAAGATTTCGCCCAGTCCGCAGCCAAATTCGCGCTCTGGAAGGGACTGAAGGGTGGCCATGTTCATATAAACCAGACGGGGCTGGTGAAAGGCACCTACCATATTCTTGAACTGTCTGAAATCTACGCCGGTTTTGCCGCCTACACTGCTGTCTACCTGCGCAAGAAGGGTGGTTGGAATCTGGATAAAATCAATTCCCCGAAGATAGGTCGCGGCCCCAAATCCGGAAAGATCCCCTGTTACGCCGCCGCCAAGAGCAACCACAAGGCTCTTGCGGTCAAGTCCGTTCTCAATCAGGCACTGGTACAGGTCTTCCACTGTGTCCAGGTTCTTATGTGCTTCACCAGCCGGGAACACGAACTGGCAGACATGATCGGTTATTTTCAGAAGCTCTGCCTTCACCTGCTCTGCATAAAGGGGAGCAACGGTGGAATCAGAGACGATGCACATTTTTTTGCCTGCAAGCCCCTCTTCTTTCAATGCACCAGAAAGAGCCTGAAAGTCGTTTTCAAAATAAATGGGGTAACAGAAATCCCCGTCGCGTTTCACCAGTAATTTTTCTTCTGCCATAGTAATCGTCCTCTCTTCAGATATATTTGCGAAGCCGCACGCCCAGCCTGCCCTTCTTGGTCTGTCTGGAAACGCCGTCGTAGATAAAGCGCCCCTTTCCGCGGACGGAAATAATGTCTCCCTCCTTAGGCTCATAGCCATTGGACGTGATCAGCTTGCCGTTTACAAACACAAGACCGCTTTCAATAAAGGAAACCATACTGCTTCTGGACGTCTGAAAAGCCAGTCCGATTAGGGAATCCAGGCGAACGGAAGCACAGGTGCCGCTGATAGCTTCAAACTGCGGTTCTGGAATTTCCTCTGCCTGCTCTACCCTGGTAACAAGCACAGTGGTGTGCCGCACGCGGACCAGATTGTCTATAAAAAAATCTGACATTTTGTGAAGGCAGAAAACCCAGGCTTCTTTATCCTTAATGAGAATGTCTCCAACCACACTGCGGTCAACACCCAGGTTCAGAATCGCGCCCAGGTAGTCCCGGTGTCCCAGCTCTTCGGAAAAACGAAGGGCTTTCGGGATGATCTTAAGGCAGTCGATGGGATATTCCCAGGAAAAGCCTACAGTACCTGGATAAAAGGCCGCCATCTGCCGCTCGGCATGGTTGTAGCCGCCAAAAAGCTTCACACTTACGCCCATCTGCCGGAGCTTCAGGGTGGCAAGCATATTTTGTTCATTTAAGTTAAGAAAATCCGTAAAGGTGACAATATCTCTCTGATAAGAGAGATTTGCCAGCTCCCGGATTCTCTTAAGTAAAAAATCGTCCTTATCCATAAAAATTAATAACCAGCTCTTACGGACGGTGTAGATCCGCCAAGAATATTCTGAAGGTCACCTGTAATGTCAACAGAAGACGGTCCAAGTACGAAAATATAGCTGGAAATCTTCTGAAGAGATCCATTTAAGGAATAGCATGCGCCGGATGCGAAGTCAATGATACGCTGTGCCAGCTCTACATCAATGCCCTCCAGGTTCAGAATTACAGTTGCATTGTCAAGGAGTGTGTCTGCAATCTCGCGGGTGTCTTCCATGGAAGCTGGCTTGATCACGCAAACCTCCATAGAGGAAGCCTGGTTGGCGCGGCGGCTGCTTCTCATAGGAGTGATCTTGGAAGATGCGGCAGGACGCTGTTTCTCAGCCGGCTGTTTCACAGGAGCCTTGGCTGCTGTTGGCTTCGGAGCGGCAGCAGTATGTATCGGCTCTTCCTTGAAGGTCTCTTCCTCATCTGCGAAGTCATCCTCTTTCTTGCGGCCGAATTTCTCGAAGAATTTCTTCTTAGGCTTGTCATCCATAGGATCATCATCGAAGAAATCGCCCTCTTCGTCATCATCCATTAAATCTTCATCCAAATAACCATCTTCATCATAGTCATCATCATTCAGCTTAATAGTATCCAGTAATTTATCAAAAACGCTCATTTTCAATCTCCAATCTTAGTCTTCTTACACTGTGGCGTAATTACGCTCACCAAAAATTCCAGTACCTACGCGTACCATAGTCGAGCCTTCCTGGACAGCAACCTGATAATCTCCGGTCATACCCATACTCAGAACACTCATAGTAACATTATTAATGTTTTTGGCACTAATGTCAACACTTAATTTTTTTAATGTACGAAAAACTTCGCGATTTTCCTCTGGATTTTCTACAAAAGGCGCAATTGTCATAAGTCCTTTGACCTGAATGTGAGAAAAACTGCTGGTCTGCTCCAGAAGCGGAAGCACTTCTTCTACTTTAAGACCAAATTTGGTATCCTCTTCTGCTACGTTTACTTCCAGAAGAATCGGCATCACCAGCTCCTTCTTGGCAGCCTCCTGCTCAATGGTCTGTGCAAGACGCAGGGAATCCACGGAATGGATCATGGCAACCTTGTCAATGATGTATTTCACCTTGTTGCGCTGGAGATGGCCGATCATGTGCCACTGGATATCAGAGGGCAGCTGATCGTATTTGTCCATGATCTCCTGGACTTTATTTTCCCCGAAAACACGGGCTCCGGCATCATAAGCTTCCTGAAGCATGGATACGGGTTTGGTCTTGCTTACGGCAACAAGTGTGATCTCACTGGGAGCACGCCCCACAGCAGCACAGGCTTTTTTAATATTTGCATTTACCTGCTGTAAATTTTCAGCTAACATTTTTATAAGCCTCCTTAAAAATGGTATATCAATCAATAGAAATAGAAAAATCTTATTCCTTCACCTGGGAAGAATCCCTGGCAATGCGGTCATATCTGGAAAGGCCGTAGGAAGTGGAACTGGAAATGATGGCATATTCCTCATTCTGATCCAGAATCTCAACCCAACGGAAAACAGGGTAGCCCTGATTAATGCAGTATACGCCTTCCAGGGATATGGTCTCGCTGACAATGAAGCGCTGGTTGGAATTATTCTTTACCAGTGCATCTCCTTCCTTGAATGCGCTTTTATCTACATAATAATCGCAGATTTCCTTTTTACCCGAGGAATCATAGCCGGTGACCAGCTTTCCGTAAATTCCAGCTTTGATGAAGGTTTTGACTGTGTTTCCGTCGGAATCCTTGGAAACCTTGTTAAAGCCGATGACGCCGTTGGCATCTGTGGTGGAATACTCGGAAGAGATCACGTAAAAATCCCGGTAAGTGTTAGCGGAAAGGGGAATCTTAAGCCCGGTTACCGTGTTGGTAACAAGCTCAATATCCAGGAAACGCTCTGATGCGTACCGGATCAGGCCGCGGCTGAAATCAATCTTGCCGTATTTGGCCCCGTCTATTTTGACAATGGAAAAATCACCGCTCTGGGTCATGCCATCCTTGAGAAATTTCACACGGATGGTGGTGCGTCCCTGCAGCTTGGCAGCCTGCTTATCGCTGAGCGGAATGATCAGGCTCCACAGCTCACTGGTGATATTGGTATAAATATTATCTCCCGTCTGTATCTGGGCATCCGTTTTCAGATCTGTTTCATGGTACGAGGTTTGGTCAAAATCCTCTGCTGTGAGGGTATCAACCGTTTTATTCTCATAGCCGTCCATGGAATACAGGATAATTCCGTCCTCCTGGGCCTTGCATACGTTTTGTCCCCCAATGGAAACTACCTGGGAACTGGCATTCCCGTCTGTGGAGATTCCCTCGTACTGAAGAATGCTGCCCTCCAGCTGGTTCTTGAAACTGTAGGTATTGTTAAACTTGCTTCCGGAAAAGCTTTTGGAAAAGCTGAGCATGGAGCTGCGGATTTTCGCCAGGTCTTCCGAGCTAAGTGCCGCGGAAGTCTCGGAGGTCTTGCCAGAGCTTAAGCCGTAGACCGCTCCGCCGGCATTGATCTTGCTGCCTTCTCTTGCGTAATAATTCACATAACCGGATGACTCTGCCTTAAATACACTCTCCTCCCGAATGGAAAGGCCGGTATAGGTTTCATTCCGGGAAAGGGGTCCTGTGGTTACCTGATAGGACTCTATATGTGTGGAGGTGATCAAAAGGACTGCTGTAAATACCATATAAATCAGCAAAACACCAAAAGCAATGGTGGCGATGTTGAGTCCGAATATTTTCTTCAACTGTACAAGAAGCCCGGCCATATGCCCCGGTTTGTTCGTTTTCTTTTCGGACAAGCAGATTCCCCCTTTGTTTTTGATCATGTCGCCTGCCGGCAACATATCTGTTTTGTAATCGTTCAATTCGTGCCAAACAATTGTACCATTTTTTGCCTTTGAACACAAGGAAAACAAGAAGAAAAGTCTGTGAACAAAAAAGAGGAAAACGAACATATTTTCAGAATATCTGTTTGCTTAATAAAGAAAAATATGATATGATAGAAAAAAGTTGAATGAATTTCGGAGGAAAACTCTTATGACATATGGTAAAATCAGTAAAAAACAGCAGGAAATCCTGGATTATATAAAAAGTGAAATCTTGAACCGCGGCTTCCCACCGGCAGTCCGTGAAATCTGTGAGGCCGTAAATCTGAAATCCACCTCTTCTGTTCACGCGCACTTAGAAGCCCTTGAGAAGAACGGCTACATCCGCCGCGATGCCACCAAGCCGAGAGCCATTGAGATTATTGACGACAATTTTAATCTGGTCCGCCGTGAAGTGGTGAACGTTCCCCTGGTAGGAACGGTAGCTGCCGGACAGCCTATTCTTGCCGTGGAGAACGTAGAAGGCTATTTCCCGATCCCATCAGAGTTCATGCCTAATGAGCAGAGCTTCATGCTTAAGGTTAAGGGTGACAGCATGATCAATGCCGGAATCTTCGACGGCGATCAGGTGCTTGTGAAGCAGCAGCCTACGGCTGATAATGGAGATATTGTAGTTGCCATGGTAGAGGATTCCGCCACAGTGAAGACCTTCTATAAAGAAAAAGGCTACTACCGTCTTCAGCCGGAGAATGACGCCATGGATCCGATCATCGTCACAGGCGAAGTAAAGATTCTGGGGAAAGTATTCGGTGTGATGCGCTTTTATCAGTAAGTTTTAAAGTGCGCCCCATACTCATTTCCGTAAAGTATGATGCAAATCCTGCAGAAAGCCGTTCGGAGTATGCAGGGACTCTTAATCTCTTATATTTTGAAAGGTACCAAAATATAAGAGATTAATTTTTTAGGTGCTTTATTTACATAATATTATTATTGACAACTTATAGAACGATATATGTCAGGATGCGTAGAATTGTCAGCCGATGAATCAGAAGTGAAAGAGCTTATGTCTGAAAGAATGCAGGATTTGTGAGTAAAATAAAAGCCGCATGAGCATCTTCTGTCTCTTAGGCTTGAGACGAGTTTGCCCATACGGCTTTTATCATACATTATTTCTCCAGAAATTCATCCATTTCCAGCACTTTTCCATCTCTCCAGATTCTCTCCAGATCATAGAAAAGCCGGTTCTCTTCATCAAATACATGCACGATCACATCGCCGTAATCCATGAGAATCCAGCTGGAATTGCGGTTTCCCTCGATCTGCTTTGCTTCAAATCCAGCACGTCCAAGCTGTTCCTCAACATTGTCTACGATCGCCTGAACCTGGTTGGAGTTGGTACCGCTTGCGATTACAAAGTAATCTGCAATTACGGAAACAGTATGAATATCGATTACCTTGATATCCTGTCCTTTTTTATCATCAATTGCCTTGCAGGCAATCTGTGCCATCATTTTCTCTGTGCTTACTGTACTCATGTTCTGCTCCTTTCGGTATAGTAGTAACAGTACAGCGGTTTCTGCTATGCGGCAGAAACTTTCATTTCGCTGTCAGCTATTGGTAACATTGCTGCGTTTATTATGTAATTCTTTATAATAAATATAAGCTTCTCTGGAAGTTGGCTCGATATCCTCAGCTGAATCCTCTTCCAGATATTCCAGCGTATCTTTAAGAATCTCATACATACACTCATCCAGATCCTGGAATGCGATTTTACGGATTTCAGGCAAACGGCTTGCCTTATAGCGCATAGGCTCAATGTAATCCGCAATATAAATAATCTTTTCCAGAAGACTCATATCACATCTGCCTGTAGTATGGTAATTAATGGCAGAAAGAATCTCCTGATTGTCAATTCCGTATTTTTCATGAGCAATATATGCCCCTAATCTTGCATGGAGAAGAAAAGGATGCCCCAGTTCAAAATCAGACACCGGGATATTATGCTCACTGCACATTTTCAGTTTCTTTTTATTTGGGATGCATTTGGCACAGTCATGAAGAAGACCGGCAACCTGTGCATCCTTCACATCATATCCGTGTACCATAGCCAGGCAGGCACTGGTGTACATGACTCCCATGGTATGCTGAAAACGATCTTCATCCAGATACTTGGAAAGCTTTTTTTCTATTTTCGCAAAATCATAATCTGCCATGGTCAGACTTCCTTCTTTCTGTAGATTCCATTTTCCTTCATGTAAGAGATCACAAGATCCGGAACGTAGTATTTCAGACTTTTATCTTTGGCTATCCACTGGCGTATCAGGTGACTGGATACATCAATGTTCATAGTATCCAGAATAACAAAATGTCCATGATACTTCTCTGAGAGATACTGGATCCTCTCGCGAAGCTGCTCCCTGGAAGCGTGATCACGCACAGCAACTACAAGAGTGCAGGCTGCACAGATACGTTCTGGTTCGCGCCATTCTTCAAAGGCAAATAAAGAATCAGCTCCGATGATAAAATAATAGTCTGTATTTGGATTTAATTTCTTTAATTCCTCCAGAGTGCGGTAGGTATAAGTGTAACCGGTCTCGTTCATTTCCGCAAGAGACAGTTCAAAGTGAGGATTGTCTGAAATGGCAAGGCGGACCATATCTACACGCTGCTCGTCAGATGCTCTGCCAATTCGGTTCTTCTTGTGCGGAGGATTGCCGGCTGGCATAAACAATACCTTATCCAGCTTCAGCTGCTCATAGCTTTGCTCGCCAAGTATCAGATGTCCCATGTGGATGGGATCAAAGGTTCCGCCCATGATCCCGATTTTTCTGTGATTATTTTGGCAGCTCAATTTTCTTTTTCTCTTTTTTACCTTCACGGTACAATACGATCTTCTTGCCGATAACCTGCACTACCTGGGAATGGGTACGCTCTGCAAGAACCTGTGCCATTTCCTTTGGATCCTCCAGGCAGTTCTGCAGCACACTGATCTTGATCAGCTCTCTTGCTGCAAGAGCTTCGTCAACGGCTTTTGTATTTTCCGGTGTAAGACCGCCCTTGCCAAGCTGGATGATGGCATCCATTTTCATGGCAAGACCTTTTAAATATGCTCTTTGCTTACTTGTCATAATTTATCTCCTGAACTGCAGCCGATTATACATCACAGGCTGCAAAATACATAAAATCAATGGTTTATTTGTAATAATCAAATTCAAATCCATACATGCGGACGGTATCGCCTTCCTGAATTCCGGCTGCTTCCAGTTCCTCCAAAATGCCGCCCTCTTTGAGGAAGCGCTGGAAGAAGGCAAAGCCCTTCTCAGAATCCAGATTGGTGTAGCCCAGCATTTTCTCAATGCGGGGGCCTTCCACAACAAATACGGAGGGATCCTCCTCATCGATCTCCACGGTAAATGGAAGGGTCTCATTGATCAGTGCATCCTCCGGGAAGAATTCCTGCTCAAATACGATAGCCTTCTTCGGACAGCTATCCAAAAGCTCCTTAATGTGGAAAAGGAGCTCACGCACACCTTGTCCGGTAACTGCGGAAATGGGATATACCTTGATTCCCTTAGGCTCAAATTCCTTACGGAGTCTGTCAACGGGATTCTCCTGACCATCGTCAAAAATACAGTCCACTTTGTTGGCTGCAATTACCTGAGGACGCTTTGCAATCTCCGGATTGTACTCCTCAAGCTCTTTGTTGATCTTGTAAATATCATCAATAGGATCGCGGCCCTCTGTGGAAGCTGCGTCTACAATGTGTACCAAAACTCTGGTACGCTCGATGTGGCGAAGGAATTCGTGGCCAAGGCCTACGCCCTCAGAAGCTCCCTCGATCAGACCTGGGATATCTGCGATGATAAATCCGCCATTCTCAGTATCCACAACTCCAAGATTCGGGCTAAGAGTTGTGAAGTGATAGTTGGCAATCTTCGGCTTTGCATTTGTGACACGGGAAAGAAAGGTGGATTTACCTACATTAGGAAAACCTACCAGTCCAACGTCAGCGATCACCTTAAGCTCCAGAAGAACTTCAAGCTCCTGGAAAGGCTGACCTGGCTGTGCATATTTGGGAACCTGCATAGTTGGAGTGGCATAGTGCTGGTTTCCCTTGCCGCCGCGTCCGCCGCGCAGAACGACCTGACGACGATTGTCGCCGGACATATCTGCAATAACCTTGCGGGAAGCTGCGTCCATGATCACAGTACCTTCCGGTACCTTTAATATGATATCGGCTCCGTCGGCTCCGTGGCAGCGCTTCTTGCCGCCCTCCTGACCGTCCTCTGCCTTATATTTTCTCTTATGACGGTAGTCTCCGAGGGTATTTTGTCCCTCGTCTACCTCAAAAATTACGTCGCCGCCCTTACCGCCGTCGCCGCCATCGGGACCGCCGTCAGGTACATATTTTTCCCTGCGGAAGCTTACATGGCCGTCGCCGC
>OLNL01002181.1_pt1 | contig 15550 bp, 13 predicted proteins | sample 1672181 | NCBI WGS metagenome assembly OLNL01 (sample SAMEA3136656, study PRJEB25190) | human gut metagenome | biome: human gut; feature: human-associated habitat; material: faeces | place: Austria | collected 2013
ATCATCGCTCCATGGACGGCCATGATCCAAAGTGCGCAACTTTTCGGGCACTACCCAAAGTCATTGATCTGACAGGCATCTGAAACAATCGCCTTGACGTATCGCCTTGACCTTATGTGGTCAAAGTCATTGATCTGACAGGCATCTGAAACCAGAAAGTGCGTCGACATCGAGCGAGGCGAGTGGTCAAAGTCATTGATCTGACAGGCATCTGAAACTTTAGGTAAGACATACGGTACACGAAAATAGTGGTCAAAGTCATTGATCTGACAGGCATCTGAAACGCGACGTCACCGAACCCGAACCAGCCTCGTGTGGTCAAAGTCATTGATCTGACAGGCATCTGAAACCAATGGTCATGGCGTGATGACGCATACGACGTGGTCAAAGTCATTGATCTGACAGGCATCTGAAACGGCGTATTGCAACGCTTGAGCGTTGCGTTGGTGGTCAAAGTCATTGATCTGACAGGCATCTGAAACCAATTAGCATTAACGCTATCAACGGGGCTAGTGGTCAAAGTCATTGATCTGACAGGCATCTGAAACGTCTTGATGCAATGTACTATCATTTGCTGGGTGGTCAAAGTCATTGATCTGACAGGCATCTGAAACTGTGACGCATAGGGTGTTCCGAGCGTACGGGTGGTCAAAGTCATTGATCTGACAGGCATCTGAAACATGCCGATCGCACGATGTCCCGCTGACCGTGTGGTCAAAGTCATTGATCTGACAGGCATCTGAAACTACTCATGACGTAACCAACGGAAAACATAAGTGGTCAAAGTCATTGATCTGACAGGCATCTGAAACGCCGTCCCATCTGTTGCAACCAGCCGAAAAGTGGTCAAAGTCATTGATCTGACAGGCATCTGAAACCATCACCGTCGCCATCACCGACAACGGCCAGTGGTCAAAGTCATTGATCTGACAGGCATCTGAAACAATCGAGTCAATATACTCGGCTCAGATCGTGTGGTCAAAGTCATTGATCTGACAGGCATCTGAAACTGAGCTTTGGTCTGTTATAGAGTTTGTTGCGTGGTCAAAGTCATTGATCTGACAGGCATCTGAAACATGATGCTGGTGATGATGGATTGCACCGTAGTGGTCAAAGTCATTGATCTGACAGGCATCTGAAACTTATCAATGGGCGCAGGCTACCCGTTAAATGTGGTCAAAGTCATTGATCTGACAGGCATCTGAAACCAAAAATCGCACAAACCATAGAAATAGTCGGTGGTCAAAGTCATTGATCTGACAGGCATCTGAAACGATAAACGTTTGGAGGTCATCATGCGTGCTGTGGTCAAAGTCATTGATCTGACAGGCATCTGAAACTGTGGTTGTTCGGCGTTCGTCCGCGCTGGGGTGGTCAAAGTCATTGATCTGACAGGCATCTGAAACATCGCGGGGCGAACTACAATCGCACGATCAGTGGTCAAAGTCATTGATCTGACAGGCATCTGAAACTTACACTACGCAACACGCGACGTATCATCAGTGGTCAAAGTCATTGATCTGACAGGCATCTGAAACATAGGTCTTGGCCGGGCGTCGTTTCTTCTTGTGGTCAAAGTCATTGATCTGACAGGCATCTGAAACTCGAGGTCAACTGGATCGGCACCAACACCAGTGGTCAAAGTCATTGATCTGACAGGCATCTGAAACAAAAGGGTCGCCTGGTCCAGCTTGTAGCCGGTGGTCAAAGTCATTGATCTGACAGGCATCTGAAACGCTAGGCGTAATGCCGCCGGGCAGATGGCGGTGGTCAAAGTCATTGATCTGACAGGCATCTGAAACCGATAGCCTTAAGGATTCCTGAACAGTTCATGAGAACTGAACGTAATCCTCATCGACATAGTGGCTCATCCCCTCTGTCAGCATGACTTTCTTGCTGCAGCATTCCAGGTCAAGAAGCTGCAACTGGTACCGCAATAAAGTACGGTGCAGATAAAGTAATTGGTCGTTATCACAGTATTGAGTTGTATGAAGCGTCACCAGCATCCTGCTCTCGGCAAGAGCACCGGCAGTATCTACTGCCGTCGAAATTTTATCATACAAGGATCCCAAAGAACTCGTGTCAATCCGAGGTTTGGCCATTGCAATTGCTGCTTTCAAATCCAAATCGCAGGGAATAGTCAGAGGTAGATTTTGACCCCATATCTCATCTTGAATAATTGTTTTTAACTCAGCCTGCAAAGACAATAATCTACTGATTTGCTCCGGCGTAAATCCTTCGATTATTTTCTTGACAGCAAGCTTCTGGAACAAAGCATTATAATCCACTTCATCCGCGCAATCACCAATATAAATTATACTTTTGGAAGCCAAAACAGTTTTTTCTCCCACGCCAAGTACAACAGAATCGGCATCTTCCTGAAGTCCCGCAGATAACTCATAAAAAATTTTTGGAGATGCGCATCCTATAACATTCAGCCCCATCTCAAGTTGCACAGGATCAAGAGGGTACGCAACAAGGCTATCTATCATATAATCACAGTCCTATCATCACTATTCTGTGCATCATCAATCATCGACCCAGCTAAAAACCGAATAGACGAGTACTGTTTTTCCGTAATAATCAACGACTGAACCAAACCTTCAGCAGGCGCAAAACTAGCTACTCTATTCTCCAAAAAATGCGCAGACTCACGCGTGGTCGCCACTCTCACATAAACCGACTCCTGAATCATAAGGAATCCCTCACGAATCAGATTTTTCCTAAATTCCGCATATATTTTTCTCTCATTAGCGGTTTTCATAGGAAGGTCAAAAAAAACTATCACTCGCATAACTCTGTACCGCATCGCACAAACCCCAATTCCGGCAAGCATTCTTCACCAGAAAGATACCGAAGAGCATCTCTCACAAACACACTGATAAGTTGAGTAATCGTAGTACCAAGCTCGGGCACATCGCTTCGCATAAATCTCATCAATTCAACTTTGACTTTGGAATCAAGGTGTTCAGCACCCAATTGAAAGACTCTTTCATCCATAAAAGGACGGAACGGCTCCATCAAATCACAAGCCAAATTAAACGGATTCTTCTCGTTATCATGATGAATTCCAAATTCCGTCAGATAGCCAATTTCCGTTATTTTCCTAGCCACTTCAGAAAGAATAATCGCATACCCATAATCCAAAATCCCGTTTATTCCATTCTCCTCATCGGAACGAACAAACTCATATGTGAATAACCGAGGGAAATACATGTGAGCCGCAACCGCTTCACGATTATCCGAATCTCCAGGCTTCACATCCACAACAAGTGACTTCATTTTCTCAAGGTCAAGACTGTCACAATTCTTCTCCAGCACAGACACTTGATGCGCAATTTTCTCACGAATAATATGCTGCCACAACAGATCTTTACGCGCTTCATCCCAACGTATTTGCTGAATTATGTATGCCCGTCGACTTGATTCAGTCTCATAAGGGCTCGTCTCCCCTATTGGAAGATGCTTGTCGTCGCAGAATACGATTTTCACATCGCGTTTCAACAAATCTGCTATCGCACATGTCGTGATTACCGCCCGTGTCGTTTCAATCATCAACATACCGATATCGTCCATGGGCAATTGGCACACATCATCGTCCGTCTGAATAACTAGCAATCTCATTTTTGTGGAAATCTTGCAATGCCGAGTTACCACTACATTCCGCCATGCCATATACACCTCATCGTGCTATACTTACAGAGGATTGTTTGGTCGCAATCCATGATCAAGGTCATTGACCTGACAGGCATAAATTGAAATAAAGCAAGGTTTCGACCAAGCTTCAGAAGGTTTTATACCTGGCCTTATGGCTGTGAGGCTCCCGATAATGTCGGGAGCCTCTTTTCATTTGTCCGATACTTACTATTTACTTCTTTTTTTGCCTTTCTTTTCAACTCCCCTACCGTTACTCTCTTTTCAAAAAGTCCTGACGGCGACTGGAAGATGAACTCATCTTCGTCGGAAAATGTATAGCCAGATTTGTTATTCATTCGACGCCAGCTACCTGTCATTCCCACAATTGACAGATTTGCCGTTTTCGCATCCGCATGCAATGCGCTGACTATACCCGTGATGACATTCTTCTTCTCATCTTCTGGAAGCTTGTCGAAAGCAACATGCAAGTCAGCGAGCTCCTCCTCGGTGAATCTATGCCACGGATAGAGACACTGTACAGAGCCCAGAATCGAATCGAGAAGCTTCTTCAGATCATCTTTCTCCAAAGAACCTTTCCCTTGAGACAGATCATCAAAATAACAGTACTCTTCATACGGCAACCAAAGCTGCTGAGCATTATTCAATTCGCCAGCCGACTTAATCACCATCAGTCCACCGCCATAACGGATCAACTGCATCTTCGGCACATGACGTAACAGAATGTTCGCTTTCGCATATTCACTCTTCTTCTTCGCCAACACTTTTCGCAGCTCATCATCAGACGGCCTATCCCCTAGCAGCGAATACTCCTGCATCGTCACATTGACCAAGCGGGTCTTCCCCTTTGATTCAATCAGAACCGCGTAGGCAGGCTTCGCACTGGAGAAACCTCCATAAAGGGAAGTGTCTTGCTTGGCACCATCGAAAGGAATACCCTTAATTCCTTTCGGATCAGTCGCAGCATATCTTGTCTCATCGTACAGCGCCCCGAAATCGTCTCCGACTTTCTGGGTAACGAGCATCTTACGATAATTCATCACCTTACGCAGATAATCTTTGTCTTCCTCAGACCAAACAACTTCTCCAGTACGCGGATTAACTCGCTTTTGTTCATCTTGAGAACGCATCGAGCCAACAATAAAACCAAACGCACGGCCTTGTTTTCTGTCTTCTGCGCTCAGTTTCTCACGATATCCACGCAGGTAATCACGCAAATACTGGTTATAAGAATTCTGTGCACCGTCAGAAACCTCACCATCCGCAAAGAAACCACGATTGGCCGCAAACTGTCCAGCGATGCCGACGCACAGCGCATCTTGCGCGTGATGGTAATCGTTGATGTCACGATTCTTATGCGAGAATCCCAAATATCTGTGCATTTCTTTAGTCAATTCCGCATTGAGACCAATGACCGCCGCGCTATTGCCATACCGTTGGCGCATCAACGTTGCGACATTCTTCATAATCTGCCTTGTTTCAACCAGCGAACGCTGAACAAAACGTTCTTTCTCACGCTCCGAGAATTCGTTTTGACGAGTCAATCGCTCGAACTTAACGCGGCTGATTAATCCATTGTCTAAAAGTATCTGCCAGAAATTACGCATTCGGTCTGCGATCTGAGGCATATACGTGAACGAATCCGTCTTGCGAGCGTTCTCAGCACGCGCCACGAGCACTCGATTGTCGATCGAATCGTTCTGCGTCACCGCCTGGGGAATAATATGGTCAATGTCATACGCCGATGAAAGCCTATCGAGATCTAATTCCTCGCCCGTGTACATGTCTTTTCCAAGCTGCGTGTAGTACAGGAACAGACGATCATCCTGAAGATCCTTATCACTGCACGCATTAAGCTCGTCCGCGATTCCCTTGAATTCCTTCCCCAGATTCGCATTCCTGTACAAATCCTGTAGACGGCTCTTTCGAGATATCGTCCGGCCACTTGGCTGAATATCATCCGCCAACTCCAAGAAAATTCTTGACGGCCGTTTGCCAACTGCCTTAGAAATATCATCAATCAAACGAATCGACTGAATAATTCCTCGTTTTACCTTTGGTGAGACCCTCAAATCATCAACGACTTCCATAAGAGAACTACCGTTTTCTGCACCAAGGTTTTCTTGCTCAATCCAATCAGAAAAACCTAATTGCTTGTCGGTAATGATCTCCATTAAATTACGGTCTTCAGCACGCATAATTTCAATAATGCTGTGTTTACGCGGCGCGAAATCATCACCAATCTTGCACTCACCAGCTTTTGTTGTCAGCAATTTGCGAGACAAACGCCCCCAACCAGTGTAATGAGTGTTTACGAGCAAAGCGCAGTCCGCTTCCGAAATGCCTTCAAGCAGCCGCAACTGATGCAAGAGCGTTTCTTTATCCTCAAATACAGTCTGCAGCTCAACGATCTTTTCCATCAAATCGCGATGCTCATTCACGTATTTCTCGCCGAATATTCTACACATCTTGCCATACGTTGACAATGAACTCGTAAATTTCGATTCATCCGACAAGCCAGACAACTCGTATGTACGTCCATATTCTTTGCGCAAAAGATTTTCCGCAGTCCTCTTTGTAACAGTCTGCCCTTTCATGAAAAGACGCTGACACAGAAGAGTTTTTTCTTCACGGCCAAGACGCATTCTGCGCTTATCATTCCAATGATTTCCAGTGCGCACAGACAAGCGAACATTGTTGAGCTCATTCAGAACCTCATACTCCTGATACAACAGGGAGTTCTTCGGCAGCGTCGGCTCACCCAATAAGTAGCTATCAGTATCCACCAATCGTTCAATGAACTTTCGACCAGAGGCGTCCTTGTCGACCATCTCATCGAAATTCCACGGCGTGATTTCACCCTTCTTCTTTCTTACCATCCAATGGTTTTCACTATTATCAGATTTCTGAAGATCTTCAGGCACAACCAAAGGACCAACAAAATAGGGCACACGGAAAGCCAATAACCCTTCAATTTTATTAATCTGCTTTCCGTCTTTTTCAAAAGCATCAAGCAAGAAAGGATAATACTTTCCCTGTTTCTTGATAATTTGTTTCAGCTCATTTTGGTGCAGCTGATGCGGAATAACTCCATTATCTGAATCTCGTTGAATCGGAAAAAGTTTATCTTCTTCAATATCATGAATCAGTCTGTTTTTATCCGTTTCCGAAAGATCAGACGTTTCAATCATCTTTTTGAAAAAGACATTGGCTTTCTTTCGCATATTCTCATACGCGCTTTCGCCACGTACACTTTTACGTTGGCCACTATCTATTTTCCAGCCAACTAGAATGCCATAGTTCTCGTTTATGTCTTTCTCATTCTCTTTCGTACGCAATTGCAATTTAATTAGATTCCAATTGGCGCGATGAGCATCATAACTTGCGCATTTTGAATCGGAAACACTCGTAGACCTTCCTAACAACTGTTTCAGAGCGATTGCGTTGTACTGCCCCTGCATGCGATCCAAGAATTCGCGTTCCTCATCATCAAGAAGTCCCGAATCTACAATCTGAACACACTTTTCTTCATAGTCAGACTTATTGAAATAGATACCAAGTATCTTCTTATTTTCAGAAGAAAACTCTTTGCTGACGAATATTTTCGCGAGATCAAGTTTATTACCTTCAAGTCCAGCAAAAATAGCCTTGACAATAGCTCTTTGTTCACGAGACAAATCGTTTACAGCACTAAGCGCTTCAAGCGCATTATCGACTCGCATGGAGCGCGAGCCGCGCGTTGCGCACAAAGCATCAGCTAACTGGCCATTGGCAGGCGCAACCAACTTGTTCTCATCATCTTGCTCAATATCGCTGTTTTGCTCACCTTCCGACATTTCATAACGGGTGATTCTTCCAAGAAGTTTCAGCAGCTCATCTTCTTTGAACGCATTCGACGATTCCAAGGTTCCCTCAACCAGAAAATTACCGCGATATTTCACCATATGATGAATGGCAAGATAGATTTCTCTAATATCATGCTGAGAGTCATCTTCCATTAATGCTTTGCGCAGGTGATAAATAGTTGGGTATTTCTCATAAAAACGTTTGTCCTGTTCGTTTGAATCAAACAGAACACTACCGTACCAACAATCCGCATTGTTTTCATCATCAGGATGGACCCAAGAATACTTCCTACGAGCCAAAAATGAAGGATCAATTTCAGACAACGCCTGGTCAAACAAAGCATCAAGAAGACGGAGGCGCCAACGCCTGCGCGAGTACCTTCTGCGTGTGGTACGTGCCATTCGGCGAGATTCAGCCGTATCAGCCGGATCGAAAAGTCGCACGCCAATGAGTTCATGCCCCTTTGCACGTACAAGCCGATAATTCGGGGTGAAGGCCGACCAGCCAACGGATGCGTTTCCGATATCCAACGAAATTGCATAATCATCGACATAATTCTTGCGGCTCATAAGACCTCCATCGGTATCAGAAATGCTTAGGTACAGCCTATACCACCATTCCCCTCAAGCTATGCGCAACACACTCTATTACAGACCACTCCAGCGTCTGGATTCTCCCACCGACCGGAAAAATCCTCTCGTTCAAAGCCTTCTCAGCGGGCAAATCCTTCCAGTCACTGGAACATTCTTCCCGCAAACATGCCTCCAAAAGTCCCGATTCTTCCAGCCACTGGAGGAATCGTCCCGATCAAAACCCGCTCAGCGACCCAAAACATCCAGTCAATGGAGGAATCACCCTGCTTACAGACCCCTTTGCGTCCTGATTCCTCCAGTCGCTGGAGGAATCAGGACGCAAAAGGCTATTGATTTGACGGTTCGAATGGGCTTTCATGGCACCCGTATGCGTTCGTGTGGCGTTCATCGGAGGGGGTCAGGGGGAACCTTCGCGCTGGGCCGGACCGCATGGGGCGCATCGCGCTGCGCGGCGGGCGTCCGGGATTGTTGCGAACCAAAACGAAAAAACTGCGCGGAGAACATGAAGGGACTCGAATCGGCCCACTGACGGGACACATGGGACGCGGTCGGACTTCGATGACGAACACACGGCGGGAAGGCTCGAAGGCGTTTTCGGAATCGTCGGTTCCGATATGTGACACGCGCGGCAGGTCGGGGCCAAAGGTGTCGAAACGGGGGGAACCTGGAGGGAACCGACAATCGGAAGGAACCAAAGCAAAACCCCGGAAACCGAATGATTTCAACGGTTTCCGGGGTTCAAATCCGGGCGGAGGATACGAGATGCCGCCGCCGTCAAGCAAAAAGCCCGGAATGTGGCCAATTTCGAGCATTCCATGTAGCTCGACCATTCGCGCGGCCATCCAATACAAGGCATTTCAGGGGCGATAACGGCATTTGCTGCTTCCGGTGCCTTTACGGAACTGGTCTGCGCTGAAAGGTGATATATTGACATCACGGCCCAGCTGGCCGCCGTCCGCATGACGTAAAAGCACGTATGAAAAACATCTGGCGTCTTTGGCGTCAAATCAGAAGGAGCGAACAATGACAGCGCCCTATGCACCTTATTCCCCGGTTCTGGAGCCTCTGGCGGTGACCATCAGCGAAGCCACGAGATTGCTGGGATTCAAGGACACGAAAAGCACGTACAACCTCATTCATCAAGGCAAGATCAGAGCCCGCAAGTCCGGGCGGATTTACTTGGTCTCCTATGCCTCTCTCAAGAAGTATGTCGAGGGATGAACGCCGGAACTCGGCGATGACTTATTCCCAAAATGAGTGCGGGCCGTGCCGCTTGCAATCGGCATGGCCCGAGATGAATGGTTGCGAGGCCTTGCATTCCCATACATGTCTCGCTCCGAAGTCAAGAGGCTCCAACAATGACATTTTACGACGAAGTAGTACATTCTGAGCGCGGTGAGTTCATGGGCGATGGCATCCCCCGGACGGCTGGGGGAATACCATACAACCCTCTGGCGGGCCATAGGCAGTTTGCCGATGACGAATTCTGGAACTCCCGCGCATCATTACAGGAAATCAAGGAAAATGCTCTGGCCACGTATGTGTCGCCTTATGTGGTGCTTGCCGGAGTGCTTGCACGTGTGGGCGTAGCGACGCCTCCCCATATTGTTCTGCCTAAGATTATCGGTGGGGGATATGGTTCTCTGAACTTCGGCGTCGTCACGCTAGGCGAACCCGGCTCAGGTAAGGACGCCGCGTTTGACACTGCATGCGAGCTGGTGCCAGACGTGCGGGAAGCGGCGATTTGTGGCGCTGCCACTGGACAGTCCATCAGCGCCTTGTTCGGCCGCAGGGAGGGTGACGAGGGCAAAAGACGGACGGTGTGCAACAATCCCCGTGCCATTCTGCGCTATTCCGAGGCGTCCAACTTTCGTTCGCTCTCAAGCTCCAAAGAAAGCAACCTTAAGCCGGTGTTGTTGTCGCTATTCTCTGGCCAGCAGATCGGGGAGTACACCAAGAATCAGGAGTTGGCGATCATCATTCCCGCACACGCGTACCGAGCCATTCCGTTTTTCTCGGCGCAGCCATCGATGATGAGCCTGTTCGAAGCTGGCGTGCACGAAGGGTTCCAGCAGCGCTTTCTATATGTATCGGCGTATGACGAACGTCTTGCCACTCTCGATCCGGCTGCCGCCCCAGTCCGGCCGGTCCCCGGTGTCTTCCCCTACGACACGGCTGCGTTGCCCTCCGACTGGTCCAAAGAGACAATGGATTGCCTGTACCAATGCGGAGGGTACGGCAAGACGGATGATGCGACGGAGCCATTGGCCATGATCTTTCCAGATATTGTTAGGCGGGAAGCCGTGGCCGAGCGCATTCGCGCCAACCAGGAACGCGACGTGGATCCAAGGCTCGCCCACGGCACATACATGCGTATGAAACTGGCCGCCTTACTCTGTCTGCTCGAATACCCGCGTAGACAATCGCTTGAGGTCAACGAGAAAGATTGGGAGCTTGCCGGCTTTTTGCAACGCGAATCGCGCCGTTGCTATGAGGAGAATCTTGAGAAGTACAACAAGCTGAAGCGCCAACGACGGGCCGATGGCAAGGAAGAGGACGAACTGGCCCGCGAAGAAGTGGACAAACGAGGACAACAGGATGCTGAACGGCGCATCATCGAAATACTGCGCAGTTCTATGTCACCATCCGGCATGTCCAGAAGAGAGCTGTTTCAGCAGCTCTCAAAACGGCAGCGGAATTACCTAGATGACGCATTGGGCAATCTCGTAGCTTCGGGGAGAATCAAAACAGGCAAAGGCAGGCAAGGCGGCGACTGGTACATGCTGAATTGAGCAGCCTACGCGGCCTACCGACCTACACCTTGGGACATAAGGGTTTTCGTGACCTACACCCACGGCCTACGCAGCCTGCAACCTATCTATGCGTAGGTCGAGTAGGCCATTGATGTAGGTCGCCATATCCCAGCGTTTCCAGTATGTAGGTCGGTAGGCCGTGTAGGTTGCGACACTAGGGATATTCGATGGCGCTCAAGACGTCTCCTGTGGGATGATTAGGGGCATGAGTGTTCTTGAGCGTCATCTGCAAGTGCTTCAGTTCGTCCAACGCTGGAAGGGACGGGGCGACGAGAAGCAGGAGACGCAGCGCTTCTGGATTGACTTGCTGAGCAACGTTCTTGGCGTCAAGGACGTGACTGAGGCGGCGTTGTTCGAGCATCGCACGGTGGGCGGCGGCTACATCGACGTGCTGTGCCCCGAGGCTCGCTTGTTGGTGGAGCAGAAGAGCGCCGGCATCGACATGGACAAGCCCGAGACCCGCCAGGGCACGCCAGTCACTCCCGTCGAACAGGCACTGCGCTATTCGGATGCGCTGCCGTTGAGCCAGAAGCCCGCCGTGATCTGCACCTGCAACTTCGAGCGCTTCCGCTTCTACGACCTGGAGAAGGACCCACGCGCCACCGGGGAACCGGCCGACGAGTTCACCTTGGACGAACTGGGCGAGCACCTAGGCACGCTGGAAAGCATCTTCAGCACCGAGCATTCGCGTTTGATGGTGCAACAAAAGCTCAGCGAGCACGCCGGCATCCTGGTGGCGAACCTGCACAACGCCTTGGCGAAGCAGTACGCGGACCCCGACGACCCTGAAGCCCACCACAGCCTGGCGGTACTGACGGTGCGCATCGTGTTCTGCCTGTACGCCGAAGACGCCGGTCTCTTCCCCGCGAATGCGTTCAGTGACTACATCAAGGGGTTCGACGCGAACCATCTGCGCCGAGCCGTCATCGACCTGTTCCAAGTGCTCAACACCCCTAAGCCGGATCGCGACAAGTACCTTGAGGATGAGCTGGCAGCGTTTGACTATGTCAACGGCGGCTTGTTCGCGGAGGGCATCGAGATTCCGCCGTTCACCGATGAGATTCGTGATGCGATGATTCATGCGGGCGAGGGCTTCCAGTGGAAGGACATCAGCCCCGTCATCTTCGGCAGTCTGATGGAGGAGACGCTTTCGCATGACCAGCGGCGCAAGGGCGGCATGCACTACACCACCGTCAAGAACATCCACCGGCTCATCGACCCGCTCTTCCTCGACGGATTGAAGACGGAGCTCAAGGGCATCGAAGACGACAAGACCCTGGGCGAACGCGCCCGCGAAAACCGCCTTCTGAAGTTCCAGGACAAGCTCGCTTCCCTGAAGTTCCTCGACCCCGCCTGTGGTTCAGGCAACTTCCTGACCGAGACGTTCCTGCGGCTACGCGAGTTGGAGAACCAGGCCGTCGCCGATCGGCTCCACGGCCAGGGCTTTGTGGAACTAGGCGACGACGTGCTGGTTAAGGTCAAGATTGACCAGTTCCATGGCATCGAAATCAACGACTTCGCAGTTGCCGTCGCCAAGACCGCCCTATGGATCGCGGAACAGCAGGCGTTGGACGACACCGAGACCATTGCCGGCCAAAGTCTCCCGCACCTGCCATTGCATGATTCGGGCAACATCGTGCAGGCCAACGCGCTCCAATACGACTGGAACGAGTTGCTGCCAAGCTCCCAGTGCGATTACGTGATGGGCAACCCGCCGTTCGTGGGACGAGGATTGAAGACCGATGAACAGGTGGCGGAGACCAAAACCGAGTTCGGCCCCGACTATGATGGCAATCTGGACTATGCGGCCAACTGGTTCCATCGCGCGGCGACGTACCTTGCCGACCAGCATGGGAAGTTCGCGTTCGTCAGCACCAACAGCATCTCCCAAGGGCTTCAAGTGCCACCGTTGTTCGGCACACTTCAACGCATGGGATGGCACATCGCGTTCGCCCACCGCACGTTCAAATGGAATGCAGAATCCACCGACAACGCCAACGTTCACGTCGTCATCGTCGGCATGTCCCGAACGTCCGACAGTCAGAAATACCTGTACGAGTACGCGCAGATCGATGGCGAGCCCACCAAGGTCCTCGCTTCGAACATCAACGGATACCTGATCGACGCGCCGGACGTGACGGTGGAGAAAAGCATGCGGCCTCTGAGCCCCGAGCTCTCGCCGGCCGCATTCGGTTCGAAGCCGACTGACGGAGGCCACCTCATCCTCGACAACCATACCGCCTACGAGGAGGCCATGGCCGACCCCATAGCCAGGAAGTATGTTCGCCCGTTCCGTATGGGTGCGGAGCTTATCAACGGCATCGACCGCTGGTGCCTGTGGCTGGTGGATGCCACGCCATCGGACATGAGACAGTCGCGATTCCTCAACACCAGAATCGAAGCAGTGAAACAGATGCGGCTCGCCTCGAAAGCGGCATCCACCCGCCAATGGGCGGACCGACCATGGCTGTTCAAACAGCGCGCACAGCCACAGACACAGTATCTGGCAATCCCTCGTGTCTTCAGCCAGAGAAGGGAATACACGACCTGTGCTCTGTATCCTCCAAGTATCATCGCGGGAGACAAAGTTTACACATGCATCGATCCCAATGGGCTGAACTTCGCCGTCATCGAATCAAGCATGTTCATGACCTGGCAGAAAGCCATCGGCGGACGGCTCAAGTCCGATCCCAGTTTCTCCAACACACTCGTATGGAACACGCTGCCCTTGCCTCGGCTCTCCGACGAACAACGCCAGCAGGTCATCGACGCCGGCAAACGGATACTCGAAGCACGCGCCAACCATTCCGGCCAATCACTCGCCGACCTGTACGACCCAACCTTCATGCCCGTCGATCTGCGCAAGGCTCACGAGCAACTCGACAAGGTCGTGGACATCGCGTTCGGCGCGGTCAAGCCCTGCGCCGATGACGAGGAGCGCCTGCGCATCCTCTTCACCAGTTACGCAGAGATAGCGCAGATGCGAGGTTCAAAACACTAAGAAGGGTAATTCAGCACACGAAAACAGCCAATGTCAATAGCCATTTCTTCTCTTATTTCCACAGGCCTAAAGCGGCCGCGAAACAAAAGTCAAAAAAAGCCGCAATAACAAGCAGCAGCGCATACGCATTGAAGTAGGAAGATAGCAGCCTAAGCTTGGCAGCTTGACGTTTCTCTCCACATGACTCGAAGTATTCGACGGGAGAGGTAGTCAACTTTCCTGCTGCCGGGAAAACAGCACCTACTATGGCGAGCCCTGAAGTAAGAAGAGGCGCTTTTGCTCCAGCCCGCAATATGAAAACGGAAAGAACTACAAGCGCAATGGCGAGAACCCAGCTCATCAATGCATAGAGCCCCTGCTTTCGTCTAAGAAAAGCTCTATCATCGTCATCCAACTTTCTCCAGTTGCTGATGTCCCCCAGTGATTGAGCAATCCAAAGATCGTCCTTCGAGACTTCATCATTGTGCTCTTCGCCCATACTCAAATCCTATCGTTGCGCTCAACGCTATTAACCATTCTAGTAATACGAAACTCATAAGACCGCTTAAGCTAGGCCTCGTGCGCAGCGCCTCACTCTTGGAGTCGAGAAGGCGGGTCTTACAGGAACTTCCCCAGTTTGTTCACCAGCTTTCGACGACTTCTTGGATGGCCATGTGCATGGCGTCCATCTCCGCCATGGTCTCGCTGTCGTTCTCGCCGCGCTGACGTCGCTTGTCGATGAGCATGCGCGTGTACTTGTCGGCGACCTGGCGCGTGCGTTCGGCGATGTATTTCAGGTGGTCTTCGAGTTCGCCGGCCTTCATCATCTCCGTGGTCATGCGCGGATGGTTGTCGCGCATCCAGATCAGGCGCATGCGTTCGATGCCGTCCACGCTGTTCACGGTGATGGTCTTGTAGGGGCGCGCGTTCGGCCGGTACTTGCCCGGCTGCTCCCGCTGCTTGCGCCTGAGCTCCGCGAGGTTCTTCTCGTACTTTTCCTTGAGCTCAGGGTCGAGCCATTCCTTCTCGCTCATCGTCGTTCATCCTTTCGTTTCGTCCGCTTCGCCGCGAACACGTGTGAAACGTTTTACCACGTGTTGCGACGGCTCCGACCACATTTTCCCCGTCCGTGTTGTCTCCGTCAGTCGTCGAATGTCCAAATGGAATCCGGAGAAACAGGTTGAGGATTGAAACAGGAACCATTCGATGGGCCGACGTTCTTCCACGAGGTCATCGGCCGCAGCGGCCACCGGTGTCCAATCCGGTTTCGTCGTCGTGGATTGAGAATCGTGGGCGGAATGATTGTCCGCCCCGGTGTCGTCGGAACCGTCGGATGATCGAGTGAGAGCGTCCGTCGTGGTGGTCTAAAACGACACGCACGGCGGCGGGTGATTATTGGTCCACGATGGTTCCGGCCATCGGTGAATCGTCGGCGGAAGGAGCCTGGCATGAGCGGCGAGAACACAGCGTCCGATATCGGTTGCGGAACCGGTTCGGGAATCTCCGAAATCGGCCGGCCGGATATGGGGTTAGCAAGCGACGCGAGTGTGGACACACTCGCTCCCGCCGATGGCCGGCGGGGCTTGCCGGGAAGACCCGTGCCCCATGGTTGTTTATGTTCAATGGTTTTAAGACCGGTTGAGCGTTTGGTTTTTAGTCCGAAA
>OLNL01002193.1_pt1 | contig 15496 bp, 17 predicted proteins | sample 1672181 | NCBI WGS metagenome assembly OLNL01 (sample SAMEA3136656, study PRJEB25190) | human gut metagenome | biome: human gut; feature: human-associated habitat; material: faeces | place: Austria | collected 2013
CACCGGCGGGAGCAGCAGCCTTGGGAGCGGCAGCAGGAGCAGCCGGAGCCTTGGGAGCAGCGGGAGCGGCAGCAGCAACGGGAGCTGCGCCAGCGGCGGTCTCCTCAACGGAGACGCTGTAAGCAACACCATTGACGGTAATATTGTAATACTTCATGGAAGGACCCTCCTGAATCAATCATTTATCCTATGTACGTTTTACGATCGGAACGCTTACAGAGCCATGTTGCCGTGCTTCTTGGGCAGGCGGGCAGCACGCTTGGTGCTCAGCAGCTCAAATGCAGCCACAACGCTTGCGCGTGCGTTGGCAGCGTCGCAGGTCATATCGGCAGCGCCGCAGGCCACAGCGTTGGCGGCACTGCACACCTCGGCGGTGTAGGCAGCAGCCTTGGCGTTGGTCGCAGCGATGATGTTGTCGGAAGCGTCGATTTCGCTCTTGTACAGAACGGAGACGGCAGCGTTGGGCTCCAGAGCGCTGACCACGCAGCCGTTGACGGCGATCTTCAGGTCGGCATTGGCCAGAGCGGTGTAGACCGGGCCCACAGCCTTGCCAGCCAGCAGAGCGACCTTCGCGGTGGTGGCGTCTGCATAGGTGGCAGCCAGACGGGCAGCCTCACGGATGCCGCCGGCGATGTCGTCGGTCGCGCTGGGAACGAAGCCCTTGGTGTCCACGATGGTCAGCACGGGGACGCTGAAAGCGTCGCACAGGCGGACGAAGCGGGAAGCCTTGGACACGCAGTTGTGGCACAGCTGCTCACCGGTCGCCACCACGCCGACCGCGTTGCCGCCGATGGTAGCAAATGCGGTGTAGACGCTCTTGCCGAAGCCTGCAAACAGCTCCACGGCGCTGTCCTTATCAATGAGGGCAGCAGCAGCCTTCTCCGGAGCGGCACCAGCGGCCAGGACTGCAGTGGGCTGCTCGAACTCGAAGATGGCGGGGCCGGTCAGGTTGTTGGCGGGCAGCAGGCCCACGATGTGGGCAGCCTTCTCCGCAGCCTCGGCAGCGCTCTCGGCCACGATGGCAGCAACGCCGGCCTTGGCAGCAGCCTCAGCGGAGCCTGCATCTGCGACCTTGTCGCCCTTGGCGGCAGAGGTGAAGGGAGCGGTGAAGAACAGCTCGGCGTCCTTTGCCATGACGCAGACATCTGCGCTGGCAGCGTTCAGGGCGCTGGTACCGCCGCACACGCCGGTGACGACTGCCACCTGGGGCACGACGCCGGACACCTTGGCGATGGCAGCGTTCAGCTTGGCGGTCGCGGTCAGAACGTCCAGACCCTCTGTCAGCTTTGCGCCGACCGAGTTGTAGAACGTGACCACGGGGCAGCCCGTCTGAGCAGCCATTTCGAGGACCTTGATGTTCTTCTCAACGTCCTTCACGGTGACTGCCTCGCCGTTCTGGTAGACGGCGTAGGCCTGCTGGCCAGCCGCATAGCCGCAGGCAGCGCTCACCGCGCCGTCCGCAAACAGTGCGGTATATTCCCCGTCATCGAAAAACTTGGCGAGGATTTCTCCTTTGTTGATCTTTGAAGCCATGGTAAGACCTCCTGCTTTGTCTATTTTGAGCTTTCAAAATTAGGTTTATTATACTATATTTTGTCAGGATTCTCAAGTGCCGAACGCCCCATTTTTGAGGGAAAATCTCACAATCTTTTCCATCTCAGGCCCGGCCGCCTTGGTCTGCCCGACAAAGATGCTGTGGGAACCATCATTTTCTCCGTTTTGCGGGTGCATTGCGCTCGCCGCGCTTTGCGCCCTGCCCCACCGGGCCGCGGGGGCGGCGCTCGGCCGCTTTGGATTGCAGCGCTGCGCTGCGGGTCTGGGCGCGGCCCTTGGCGGCTGCGGCGCGCAGGCCGTTGATCTCTGCCTTGGTCAGCTCGCGGTAGGTGCCCGGCTTGAGCATCCCCAGCTTGACGACGCCCTCGGCGTTCCGCTTCAGGCGGACGACTTCCAGCCCGACGGCCTCGCACATCCGGCGGATCTCGCGGTTCTTGCCCTCTTTCAGGGTCATCTCCATCACGGTGCGGCCTGGCTCGTCGGTCACGACATTGATGGCACAGGGCATGGTCTTGGTGCCATCATCCAGCACGACGCCGGAACTCATTTTCAAGATCTGGCTCTCGTCGGCACGGGGCTGCACGGTAACGCGGTACAGCTTGGAAATGCCGCCGGACGGATGGGTGACGGCCTGCGCAAAGGCGCCGTCGTTGGTCATCAGCAGCAGGCCCTCGCTGTCCTTATCCAGGCGGCCCACCGGGTAGAGGCGGGCGGGGATGTCGCTGACCAGCTCCATGACGGTCTTGCGGCCCAGCTCATCGCTGGCGGTGGTCACGTAGCCGCGGGGCTTGTACAGCGCCAGATAGTAGAGCTGCTGGTTCTTCTGGATGTAGATGCGCTCATCATCCACATGCAGCACATCGCGGTTGGGGTCCATCTTGTCGCCCACCTTGACCGGGTGGCCGTTGACCTTGACGCGGCCCTCGGCAATGATCTGCTCGGCCGCGCGGCGGGAGCACAGGCCCTGCTCGCTCATGATCTTCTGAATACGTTCTTCTGCCATTGTTCGTTTACTCCTTGTGCGCCTCCCGGCGCTCAAAATGCACCGCGCTGAAGAGCCCTGCCCTTGCGGGAAAGGTGGTACGCAGTGCCGGATGAGGGTGCGCATTTTCGCGCGTTTGCCTCATCCATCTTGCTTCATTCGGCTGCTTCCCTCAAGGGGAAGCTCATGCGCCTTTTCTTACGCGTTGGGCGCTTCGGGGCCAGTCTCCGCGGGGGCCGCCTTGCCGCCCTTCCTGTCGATGAGGGCGCTGACCTTCTCCACCAGTTCGGGGATCATGGTCAGGGCGCGGTCCACGGTGTTGGCCCCGTCGGACAGCTGGATGGTGCGGACACAGCCGTCCTTGATGACAAGGAAGGCCACCGGCTGGATGTTGACGCCCGCGCCGGAACCGCCGCCGAACAGGTCCTTGTTGGCAGCATTCTTGCCGTCAAAGTCCGTGCCTGCGGATGCAAAGCCAAAGCTGACTTTGGACACCGGAAGGATGGTGGTGCCGTCCTCGGTGGTGATGGGCTTGCCCACGATGGTGTTGGAATCCACCATCTGACGGACCTTGTCCATCGTGACGTTCATTAAACCCTGGATCGGATGCTCAGCCATAAAATCGGCCTCCTTATTTCAATGAGTGGGAAAAAGCGGGAACGCTTTCTCCGGAACTGCCCCCGCCGCAGCGGACAGGCAGAACACACCATACAGTTATATTATAACCAAATTACAGGAAGACGTCCAGCACTTTTTCGCGCCAGAACTCGTAAAGCACACGCACTGCCGTGAAGACGATGGCATACGCCTGTGCCGACACCCGGAAGGACACCCGGTCCTGCACCGTCGGCTGGGCCGAGCCGAAATCCGGAAGCAGCCGCAGCTGCTCAAAATCGAGATAGACGAACCGGTCGAGGAAGCCCAGTGCCGGATAGAGCCAGGCGTTCAGCCTGCCATAGCTGCGGGCAGCTTCGGCGGGGTCCTCGCCCCGGACGCCCAGCACGACGTCGATCTTCGTGATGCGCAGCGACCCGATGATGGCTCTGGTCAGCCGACCCGCCCCCCGCAGGATGGTGCAGAGGATGTTCAGGGTCAGCCGGGCCTTTTTGCGGGGCGGGGTCTCCGGCCTGGGCTTCTGGTCCGCTCTCTGTCCGGCTGGTTTTTTCTTCTTCGGCTTTTCCGGTGCAGGATACTGGAACACCGGCAGGGTCAGCCCCAGCGCACCAGCCCGGATGGTCAGCACATCGTTCGCCCACTGCACATCCGCGCAGAAGGGGCAGAACAGCAGCACCACCGCCAGGGTCAGGACCACCAGCAGCAGGATGCCGATCCCTTTCAAGAGAACGAGCAGCACCGCTCCCAAAACGCTCAGAACACTCATACCTCTCCCCCGCTTTCTTCGCCGCTGTGGATGGGCGGCAGGTCGTCCAGGCTGGACAGGCCAAAGCACCGTAGAAACACATCCGTCGTCCGGAACGCCACCGGCCGTCCGGGCAGGTCCAGCCGCCCGGCCTCTTCGATGAGGCCTTTTTCCAGCAGGCCAGACACGCTGGACGAGGAGTCCACGCCGCGCACCTGCTCAATGAATGCGCGGGAGACCGGCTGGTTGTAGGCGATGACGGTCAGTGTCTCCATTGCCGCCGGGCCCAGCGGCACCGAGCGCCGGGTATCCAGCACCCGGCGGACCGGTTCGGCAAAGTCAGCCTTGGTGGCCAGCTGCCAGTGGGTGTTCAGGTGGAGCAGGCACAGGCCGCTGTCCTCGCGGGTATAGCGGGTGCGCAGCTCTTCCAGCGCCGGCTCCACGCTGGAGACCGGCATCTGAAGCGCCTGGGCCAGTTTGTCGGCTCCGATGGGTTCCGCATAGGCAAAGAGCATCGCCTCCACGGCGGCTCGCAGTTTTTTCTGGTTCATTCGTTCTCCTTTGTGCGTTCCAGCCGCCCGCGGCGCATGGTCATCGCACCGTCCGGGCCGAGGGTGACGCGCCCGCCGCGCACCAGTTCCAGCAGGGCCAGAAAGGTGGCCACATGGGTGCTCCGGCTCTGGCGGCGGGAAAACAGCTGCCCCAGCTTCCGGGCGCTGCCCCCGATGAGCTGGCGCAGGATATAGACCACCCGGCTGTTCACCGACACCACCGGCGCGGACACCAGCGGCTCGAACTGCTGCTGGGTGGGCTGCCGGACGACGGCCGCTTTCCGGCCCGCCAGCGCCTGCCAGCAGTCCGCCAGCACCTGCGGCGAATGGAAGAGGTCGTAGGTGTTGTCCTGCTCCACCTCCAGCGGTCTCCGGACGAAGACCGGGGCCTGCTCCCCTTTTGCGCGCAATGCCCCGGCCATCCGGCGGCACTGGTCGTACTCGATGAGCTGGCCGGTGAGTTCCTGTTTCATCCGCTCGCCCTCTTCGCTGCGGGGCAGCAGCAGATAGCTCTTCATCTCCACCAGATGCGCCGCCATCTCGATGAAGGCGCTGGCCGTCTCCGGGTCGGCTCCGGCGTCCGCCGCCACGGTGCGGGTGTACTGGTCGATGAGTTCCAGAATGGGGATGTTGTGCAGGTCCATCTTATGCTTCTGCACCAGCGTCAGCAACAGTTCCAGCGGGCCCTCGAAGTCCGCCAGATGGAACGTCAGCTCTTCTGCCACTCAGATCACCGTCCCGATGGATGCGTAATACATGGAATAGGCGATCTGGTCGATGTAGCCGGTGCCCAGATCCAGCAGATCCCACACGGCATCGTTCAGCAGGGTGAGCGGACCGTCCAGAAAGCCGCTCCAGACCACCGCCAGCATGACGATGAGGATCACCCGCTCATATTTCATGATGCCGAAGTAGATGCGCTGGGGCAGCACCGCCAGCAGCACCCGGCTGCCGTCCAGCGGCGGCACCGGGATGAGGTTGAACACTGCCAGACTGACGTCCATCATGACCAGATATTGCAGGAAGCGGGCTGCAAACACGGTCCCGACCGTGACCGGGGCCCAGTAATACAGCAGCTTCCAGACCACCATCGCGAGGTAGGCCAGGAGCAGGTTCGCCACCGGGCCTGCCAGCGCCGTGAGCGCCATGCCCGCCTTGGGGTTCTTGAAATTGCGCGGGTCGGTGGAGACCGGCTTTGCCCAGCCCACGCCCGCCAGCACCATGCACAGGGTACCCATCAGGTCAAAGTGGCGGAACGGGTTCAGCGACAGCCGGCCCTCCCGCTTGGCCGTGGGGTCGCCCAGCAGCCAGGCCGCGAGGGCGTGGCCCGCTTCGTGGAACGGGATGGCGACCAGCGTCACCAGCGCCCGGATAAGATAGTACAGTCCGCGTGAGGTCATCGTATTCTCCTAACAGTGGATTATTTTGTCTTATTGTACTATGTTTTTTGATTTCAGACAAGGGTTTGGCCCACAGATAAAAAAGGTTACAGAAATTTCAAAAAAATGCTTGCAATTTCTGCCCGACTCTGGTACAATAGTCAAGCTGATTATTTTGAATTCCTTACTTCACTGCTAGGAGGTGCAAGTATCATGGCTAAGTGTGAATGCTGCGGCAAGGGCGTTACCTTTGGTATCAAGGTCTCCCACTCCCATCGCCGTTCCAACCGTACCTGGAAGCCGAATGTCCGTCGTGTCAAGGCGGTCGTGGAGGGTTCTCCCAAGTATATCTACGCATGCTCCCGTTGCCTGCGCGCTGGCAAAGTTACCCGCGCTGTCTAAGTAGCTGCATCTGCCGGTCACTTTGTCGAGTGACCGGCTTTTTTGTTTTCCAGGAGGAGGTTTTTCAGATGGCTCTGCCCCATGACCCCATCATGCTTTTGAGCATGGTGAACCTGAAGCTGCGCGACTTCTACCCCAGCCTCGACGCACTGTGCGACGACCTGGACGAGGACAAGGCCGCGCTGTGCGCAACGCTCGCTGCCGCCGGGTACGGATACGACCCGGTGCGGAATCAATTCGTATAAATTCAGGAGGATGCTTCCATGATGCAAGGTACCTATTATAAAGAGTGGAGCCGGATGCTCGGCCGCGAAATGGAGTTCAAGGTCTATGGCACGGCCGGTGTGCCGGTGCTGGCCCTGCCCGCCCGCGGGGGCCGTTTCTACGATTGGGAGAACAACGGGATGCCCGAAGCGGTGGCTTCCCTGCTGAGCAGCGGCAAGCTCCAGCTCTTTACCGCCGACGGCATCGACGCCGAGAGCCTGCTGGCCGGGGATGCTGCGCCCCGCCGCCGGGCCGAGATGCAGGAAAAGTATTTCAACTACCTGTCCACCGAGCTGGCCGCCCGCATCCGGGAACTGAACCAGACCGAGAAAGGCCAGCTCATCTGGTGCGTCGGCGTGGACACCGGTGCCTGTCAGGCCGTCAACTGCCGCCTGCGCCGCCCGGAGGTGTTCGGCGGTGCCATCGGTCTGTCCGGCCTGTACGACATGAGCCGCTTTCTGGGCAGCGCCGAGGACGACCTCGTGCTCCGCAATGCACCCCTCGCCTACCTGACCGAGACCGGCCTCGTGGACAAAAAGGCCTTTGCCAAGGCGGAGGAGAACGACCTCATCCTCTGCGCCGGACAGGGCAGCTACGAGGAAGAGGCACAGGCCGACACCCGCGCCCTCTCCGAGGCCCTGACCGCCGCCGGTCTGCCCGCCCACTGCGAGTTCTGGGGCAGCGATGTCTCCCACGACTGGTACTGGTGGGGCAAGGAGCTGCACCTGTTCACAGAACGCATCTTTGGAGAAGGAGGAAGCCATGCCTGAATTTGTGATCGGTGCCCGCGGGCACGATTTTGGCCGTCACACCCCGGATGAGCTGTTCACTTCCATCGGCAAGGCGGGCTTTGCCTGCACCCAGCTGGCCTACACCAAGGCCATTGAGGGCGTGAAGAGCTATGCCGATGTCACCCCGGAACTGGTCGAGGCCACCCGCGCCGCAGCCACAGCTGCCGGTGTTTCCATCGCAGTGAACGGCACCTACGTCGAGCTGAGCTATGCCGACGAGGACAAGCGCCGCGCCGAGGTCGCCAAGGTGCTGAGCCAGATCCCGGTCGCCAAAGTGCTGCACGCCGGCTGCATGGGCAGCGAGACCACCAACATGGCCAAGCAGCCCGGCGTCACCCGCAAAGAAGCGCAGGAAGCCCTTCTCCGCAGCCTGGGCGAGATCCTGCCCGTCTGCGAGGAGCAGGGGGTGCTGTTCGCCGTGGAGTGCGTCTACTACCACGCCATGAACACCCCGGAGGCCGTCAAGATGGTGCTGGACACCATCGCCAGCCCCAATCTGCGCGTCCTCTGCGATTTTGCCAACTACGTCGGCCCGGAGGACGCTTCGCTGGACGCGCAGCGCCGCATCTGGGACAAGGTGGGCAGCTGGTACGGCGACAAGATCGCCGCCGTCCACTTCAAAGGCCAGAACTTCCGGCCGGACGGCACCCTGTACTCCACCAGCCTGGAGGATTCCTGCGTAGACTATGCAGGCGGCTTCGCCATGCTGAAGCAGATGCCGCAGGCCGCCTTCCCGGTCCTGCGTGAGGAAGCCGTCCCCGCCCGCGCCGCCAGCGACATCGCCTTTATGCGGAAATTCTGCGAATAAGCTTTTGTGTTTCAGGAGCTGAAGAAACTCCTTCTGTCATCGCTCACGCGATGCCACCTCCCTCTAGGAGGGAGGCTTTAGGCCCCCTCTCCGAGGGGGCTGTCACCGAAGGCGACTGGGGGAGTTTGCAGCAGCTCCTTCTTTTTTTGTCTTCTGTGTTCATAAAAAATTCACAATTGAATTTTCATTTCCTACTTGTTCTGTAGGACAAGCTGTGCTACAATGCCCTTGTACGAAAGATACCCCCAAGGGGTAATTTGAAAGGAGTTGTTCCCATGAGCAGCGAGATGGAACCCTGTCCCCGCTGTGCCCTGCACGAAGCGTCCCCTGCCCCCTGCTGCGAAGATGCAGCCGCCGAAACAGCGCAGGCCGAAGCAGAGACCCTGAACGCCTGCTGCTGCCGCCACAAAAAGCGGAGCGAGGAGGAGTACAAGAGCCTCATCCACCGGCTGAACCGCATCGAGGGCCAGATCCGGGGCATCCGCGGCATGGTCGAAAAGGACGTCTACTGTGCCGACATCCTCGTGCAGGTGGCGGCGGCAAACTCTGCGCTGAACGCCTTTTCCAGAGAGCTGCTCAGCCAGCATGTGCGCACCTGCGTCGCGGACGACCTGCGCGCGGGCAGCGACGAAAAGTTGGATGAGCTGCTGAAATTGCTGCCCAAACTCATGAAATGACCCTTTTTCGGACAAGCTGACCCATCGCAAGGAGTGAAGACTATGGAACAATACAACGTTACCGGCATGAGCTGCGCGGCCTGCTCTGCACGGGTGGAGAAGGCCGTAAACGCCGTGCCCGGCGTCACGAGCTGTTCGGTGAGCCTGCTCACCAACTCCATGGGCGTGGAGGGCACCGCGAGTGCCGCCGCCATCGTCAAGGCGGTGCAGGATGCAGGCTATGGTGCCAGCCCCAAGGCAGGCGGGCCCACCGCCGCCCCGGACCCCAGCGCCGACCTCGACGCTCTGGCCGACCACGAGACCCCCAAACTGAAAAAGCGGCTCATCGCCTCCCTTCTCTTCCTGGCTGTGCTGATGTACTTTTCCATGGGGCACATGATGTGGGGCTGGCCGCTCCCCCACTGGTTCGACGGCAACCACGTCGCGATGGGCCTCGTTCAGCTGCTGCTGGCGGGCATCGTGATGGTCATCAACCAGAAGTTCTTCATCAACGGCTTCAAGGGCCTTCTCCACCGCGCCCCCAACATGGATACGCTGGTGGCGCTCGGTTCCTCTGCCAGCTTCCTCTGGAGCACCTATGCCCTCTTCGCCATGACCCGTGCGCAGGTGGATGGCAACGACGCTCTCGTCATGCACTATATGATGGAGTTCTACTTTGAGTCGGCCGCCATGATCCTGACCCTCATCACGGTGGGCAAGATGCTGGAAGCCCGCTCCAAGGGCAAGACCACCGACGCGCTCAAAAGCCTGATGAAGCTGGCTCCCAAAACGGCCACCCTCCTGCGGGGCAGCACCGAAGTCAGCGTCCCCATCGCCGAAGTGCGCAAGGGTGATGTTTTTGTCGTCCGCCCCGGTGAGAACATCCCGGTGGACGGCATCGTGCTGGAAGGTAGCAGCGCCGTGAACGAGAGCGCACTGACCGGCGAGAGCATCCCGGTGGACAAGGCCGAGGGCGACAAGGTCTCAGCCGCCACCACCAACCAGTCGGGCTTCCTGCGGTGCGAGGCCACCCGCGTGGGCGAGGATACCACCTTGGCGCAGATTATCCGGATGGTCAGCGACGCCGCCGCCACCAAGGCCCCCATCGCCAAGATCGCCGACACCGTGTCGGGCTTCTTCGTCCCGGCGGTCATCTCCATCGCTGTGGTCACCACCATCGTCTGGCTGCTGCTGGGCCGGGAGTTCGGCTATGCGCTGGCCCGCGGCATCTCGGTGCTGGTCATCAGCTGCCCCTGTGCGCTGGGCCTGGCCACACCGGTGGCCATCATGGTCGGCAACGGTCTGGGGGCCAAGAACGGCATCCTGTTCAAGACGGCCGCTTCGCTGGAAGCCGCAGGCCGCACCCAGATCGTGGCGCTGGATAAGACCGGCACCATCACCTGCGGCGAGCCCAAGGTCACCGACATCCTGCCCGCCGAGGGCGTGAGCGAGACGGAGCTGCTGACCCTTGCCGCCGCGCTGGAGCGCAGGAGCGAGCATCCGCTGGCCAAGGCCATCCTCGCTTACACCGAAGCCCATGCCATCGAGACCCCGGAGATCTCCGACTTTGCAGCCCTGCCCGGCAACGGCCTGACTGCAACGCTGGACGGCAAAGAAGTTTACGCAGGCCATGCGTCCTTCCTTGCAACAAAGGCCGCTGTGCCCGCCAGCCTGAAAGCAAAAGCCGCCGCGCTGGCAAGCGAGGGCAAAACTCCGCTCTACTTCGGCGGCGCCGGCCGTCTGCTGGGCGTGGTGGCCGTAGCCGATACCATCAAGGAGGACAGCCCCCGCGCCATCCGTGAATTGCAGAACATGGGCATCCGGGTCGTGATGCTCACCGGCGACAACCAGCGCACTGCCGACGCCATCGGCCGTCAGGCAGGCGTGGATGAGGTCATCGCTGGCGTCCTGCCCGACGGCAAGGAAGCCGTCATCCGCAAGCTGCAAGTCTCCGGCAAGGTTGCCATGGTCGGCGACGGCATCAACGATGCCCCGGCCCTGACCCGCGCCGACACCGGCATCGCCATCGGTGCCGGAACGGACGTCGCCATTGATGCGGCGGACGTGGTGCTGATGAACTCCCGGCTCTCCGATGTGCCCGCCGCCATCCGCCTGAGCCGCGCCACCCTGCGCAACATCCACGAGAATCTGTTCTGGGCCTTCATCTACAACATCATCGGTATCCCGCTGGCCGCCGGTGTGTTCATCCCCTTCGGCCTGACGCTGAACCCCATGTTCGGTGCCGCCGCGATGAGCCTGTCCAGCTTCTGCGTCGTCAGCAACGCGCTGCGCCTGAATCTGTTCGACCTGCACAGCACCAAACACGACCACAAGATCAAGGCTTCCGCCCTGCCCGCTGCCGCGCAGCCGCAGGCTGAAGATACGACCGAACCCGTTTCGGAATCCACTGTCAAGGAGGAACGTTTTATGAAAAAGACCCTGCACGTTGAAGGCATGATGTGCTACCACTGCGAGGCCCGCGTGAAGAAGGCACTGGAAGCTCTGCCCGAAGTCCACGAGGCCGTGGTCAGCCACGAGGCCGGCACCGCCGTCGTCACCCTGAGCGCCGATGTCGCCAACGAGACCCTGAAGAAGGCCGTTGAAGACCAGGACTACAAAGTGACCGGCATCGAATAAGCCTCACCTGCCAAAAAGACCCTCTCCGGACATTGCAGTAAAGCAAGGTCGGAGAGGGTCTTTTTATAATGCCTGTAATTTTTTTGCGCCCTTCGTCTTCAGCCAGCGGAGCGCAGCCCCATCGGCCAGGGCAAGGATGCCCAATGCTGTCATCCATGCGGCCTCGACCGGCACGAACTGCGCCAGCACCAGCACCCCCACGCCCAGCACAAAGCCAGCGGCCCAATTAATAAGCAGTGCCAGCAGAACGCTGGGGTTCTGCTTGATGACGGCCATTTCGCTCGTCCAGTGAAAGCGCGGCATCGTCACGCCGAGCATCAGCCCAGCGGCGGCTGTGAAAACAACATCCAATGCCACCAGCAGACCCGCCAGCAGGGCCGAAGTCCACGGCGCGCGCAGAAGCACCAGCCCGCAAGCCAGGCAGAGCAGCGCGGGCGGCAGGGTGACCAGCAGATGCAGGTCCAGTTTCGCCCGCAGCACCTGCCATGGTGTCACCGGCAGACTTTGCAGCTGCCACAGCTGTTCCCCTTCCAGCGAGACGGACGGCACGGTGAGGAGGTTCATCCCGGCCACCAGCACCACCGTGAAGGTCAGCAGCACCGCGCCAAGCTCCCGCGCGGGCAGCCGCGCCGCCAACGCCCGCAGTGCTTCCGCTTTATATCCCATTGCGCCGCTGAGAAGCAGCAGCGCCAGCGAACCCATGGCGCAGTTGAGCAGATAGGACGCGCTGCTGCCCAGATGGAGCAGTTCCCGGCGCAGCAGCGTCCGCCGCAGCGAAGAACGGCGGGCCAGCCAAGCCCGCGTCCGTTTCACGGCCCCGCGCCGGGTCGTCATCAGGGTCAGATACGGCCCGGAAAGCGCCCTGCCCAGCGCCGCGCAGAGCAGCACGATGCCAACGGCCAGCACCAGCAGCGGAAGCGGTTCCCCGCAGGCGGCACCTCCCAAAAAGCGCCCCGCGCCCGTTAAGGCCGTATCACTTCCGCCCAGCGCCGCCTGCCCCAGCATCGGTTCAAGGAGAGCCATTCCCCGCTGGTAGGCGAGATCATACACCACCGCAAGCCCCAGGGTTGCTGCGACCGTAACCAGCGTTTTGTGTGCGGCCCGCGCAGTGCAGAGAGCGACCGCCCACCCCAGCAGCGCCGCCAGAAGGGTCGCTGACCCGGCCAGCACCAGCGCCATGGGAGCCGCGCTCAGCAGCCCGCCCAGCGGAGAAGCTGCATACAGCCCATACACTACTTCTGCCGGGACCCAGAGCAGCAGCAGATAGAACAGGCACATCGCGTACAGCCCGCTCATCCGGACGGCAAAGATCATCCACGGCGGAATGGGCATCGCCAGCAGTAGGTCGTTGTCCCTAGCCTGAAACAGGCTCCCATAGCTGGAAAACGCCCCGGCAAACACGCCGACAGCCAGCGCCAGCAGCTCCATCGTCAGGAAGTACAGCGCCTCCTGCCCGGCGGGCAGCAGCAGCTCTCCCAGCGGCCACGCCAGCGAGAAGAAACTGCCCATCACCAGCAGCACGATGCCCCCATACAGTGCTCCGAACGCCAGCCGGCCCGCTCTGGTGCGGTGTCTGCCGGTGCTGGCGCTCCGAACAAGGAAGGCCCCCTGCTCCCGCAGCTGTTTCCGGAACAGGGCGCGGAACAGACATCTGGTCTCAGTGTTCATCCTGCACCCCTTCCAGCTCCAGAAAGACCGCTTCCAGCGAAGCATCGCCCCGCACCTCGGCCATGGAGCCAGCCCGCACGAGCCGCCCCTGCCGGAGGATGGCCACCTGGTCGCAGAGCTTTTCGGCCACTTCCAGCACATGGGTGGAAAAGAAGATGGCCCCGCCTGCATCGCAGAAGGCCCGCATGGTCTGCTTGAGCTGGTGGGAAGCCAGCGGGTCCAGCCCCACGAACGGCTCATCCATCAGGATGAGTTTGGGCGCGTGGAGCAGCGCCGCCAGAATGGCCAGCTTCTGCTTCATGCCGTGGGAGTAGGAACTGATGGGCTGGCCCAGTGCTTCGGTCAGCGCAAAACGCTCGCCGTACACCTGCACCCGCTCGGCGCGAGCAGCCTCGCGGACGCCGAACACGTCCGCAATGAAATCCAGATACTGGATGCCGGTCATGTAACCATAAAGGGCCGGGTCATCCGGCAGATAGGCCAGCTGACGCTTGGCCGCAAGCGGGTCGTCCCGCATGGAACAGCCGTTCACCCGCACCTCGCCGCGATCCGGCTGCAAGATGCCGCAGCAGCATTTCAGGGTGGTGGTCTTGCCCGCCCCGTTCGGCCCGATAAAGCCGAAGATCTCTCCCGGCCGGATGGTCAGTGTGAGGTCATCCACCGCCGTTTTCTCGCCGTACTGTTTGGTCAGATGCCGGATCTCCAGCATTCGGATCTCTCCTTTCGGTCTTGATGCGCTCCTGTTTGATAGCCAAATCGTATCATCCGAAGAAGTTCCTGTCAAGCATTTCGGCGTACGTCGGGATGCAAAAGCGGCACCAGCCCGCAAAGCCGTTTTGCTTTACAGACCGGTGCCGCTTTCTGTTCATTTCAGGACTGCGACATTTTTGATGCCGTATCGTGCAAAAAGTTTCAGTGCTGCCGGGCCGATGCGTTCCCCGCTCACCACGATGGGAATCGCCGGCGGGCAGGAGACGGTGGGCATCGCGCAGATGCGACCCAGCGCCGTTTCGGCGGGAATCACCTCCTGCGGGGCGAACACTGCCTGCCGTACGGTGCAGACCGGCGCAGCCTCCGCCGCCAGTTCCGTGAAGACATCTGCTTCCGGTTCCGGCAGAGCCGGGGCCGACGGCAGAGCCGCGCAGAGCCGTGCCACTGCCGCTTCCAGCCGCTCATAATCCTGCGCCGGGTTTTCGGGGGTGAACATCAGCACCACATACCGGGGGTCGGCATATTCGCACTCGATGCGGTCCTGCCGCAGAGCCTCGGCCAGTGCGGTGCCGGTCATGCCCAGTGCCGCCGCATCCAGCGTGAGTTTGAGCGGCTCACGGGCGGGGTCGTCCACCGCCAGCGGGAACGGACAGCCTGCCGCAGCGGCCTGCTCGTTCAGCACCCGGCGCATCCTGGTCAGCTGCCCGCAGCAGGAGTAGAGCCGCAGCGGATACCCCTCCGAAAGATACCGGTTGCACCGGTCGAGGGATTGCAGGATCAGATAAGACGGGCTTGTGGAGCCGAACAGCGCCAGTGCATTGCGGACTGCCGTTTCCTCCTGCACGGGCGCTTTCGGCCCCAGATGCAGGTAGGCGCCGCCGGTGAGGACAGGCAGGGTCTTGTGCCCGGAATCGCAGCACATCGCCGCCCCCAATGCAATGGGGTGGCGGCTGCCGCCCACCAGAAAGTTCAGGTAGGCACCGTGGGCATTGTCCACCAGCAGCGGCACACCGTGCGCATCGCAGACCTTTGCAAGGGCCGCGATGTCCTGCATCCCGCCGAGGTAGTCCGGGCTGGTGAGGTAGACGCCGAAGGGGGTTCTCCCCTGTCCGGCCAGCCGGTCCAGCGCGGCGGCAAGCTGAGCTTCGGTCACGGGGCAGCTGCACAGCGCCCCGGCCGCGTCCGGCGCGGGCCAGAGCCACTGGATGTCAAGATCCAGCAGCGCGGCGGCATAGAGCAGCGCTTTGTGGGCGTTGCGGGCCGCCAGCAGCACCGGGCGCTGCCCGGCTGGAGCCGCCTGCATCGCCAGGCAGAGCATGGCCCGGATGCACTGGGACGAGCCCTCGGTGCTGTAATAGGTATGGGCCGTGCCGAAGAGCCGGGTCGCGTTGGCCTCGCTCTGGGCGATGATGCCATCGGCCTCGTACAGCTCATCCGCGCCCCGGATCTCGGTGATGTCCAGCCCTTCAAACCCCAGCAGGGCCTGTCCTTTATGGCCGGGCATGTGAAGGCGGGAAGTCCCGGACTTTGCGTAGTTCTGCACAAAGTCCACGATGGGCGTGGTCATGCTCATTCGCAGGCTTCGCCGTCCGCGCAGGCATTGCAGGTGCTGCCCAGTTCGATGGGCACCTCAATGCCCTGTGCGGCCAGCTCCTGGTTCTTGGCCACCTGGATCATGATGGCGCACTCCATCCGCTTGCGGAACAGCTCACAGCCGTACTCGTACACGCCGG
>OLNL01002222.1_pt1 | contig 15359 bp, 20 predicted proteins | sample 1672181 | NCBI WGS metagenome assembly OLNL01 (sample SAMEA3136656, study PRJEB25190) | human gut metagenome | biome: human gut; feature: human-associated habitat; material: faeces | place: Austria | collected 2013
CTTTGTATCGGTTATTTTTTCTACTTCTGATTTTTTTTCTTCCTTCTCTTCATCACATTGATTTTGAACTTTCTTATTCATACTCTGACCATCCTCAGCAATTTTCGGATATATTTTTCTTACTTTTGTATATCCATCTTCCCGATCTTCAAATACCGTTATAGCATTTACTTCTTTCAGCTTTTGCAAGTAATGGATATTTCTCTCACCCGTCAATATCGTATCAACAAAATATCCATTACTTGCAGCGCAATATCCCGTTTTACTGGACATTGACAAAATTTTTGAGTACAACAGTACAGCTCCATAGTTTGTAATTCCTTTTTCTTGTAATGCATATATTACCGCTACATTAGTTTTTATATAATCATTTCTCATTTTATTTTTCATCGCTACTTCTTCTGCTCCTTCTTATTATTCTGTTATTTTCTGATGTTTTCTTTCTTTTGCATCTTCCATAATCCGTCCCAATGCTTCTTGAAATCTCGGTGTAACTTCAAAGAAATACAGATCATACTGTGGATTATGTCTGTCTGGTCTTATTGTTAAAATCCTAAAGCCTTCCAAACGGAGTAACCAGGCAATCCGTTTACTCCGTATTGCTTTTGTCTTTATTTCTGTCTGTTTCATCCCTGCTTCTCCTTATGCTTCTTTATTTTTCGCCATATCTTTCTCAATCAGTCCCATAATGTAATCCTGTAATGTTGTTTCCCGTAATGTCACAAGAATCTTCAGATCTTTGTGCAGTTCCGGTGATACCTTTAATAGAACATTTTTTCTTTCAGCCATTCTCTTTGCACCTCCTTGATAAAACAATAAGCCCCAAACTGAACACCTCAGCCGGGACTTATTTCATTAACATCTTAAATTTTTCTGTTACTCGATAACATAATGTTATCAGGTTCGGAATTCTCTTTTTATATGGTTATCTTGGTTTTTATCCGTATTGATTCATGTTGTTAAGCTCTTAACCGATACCAAAATCAAAATCCTACTCTCCCTATATATACACTCAAAAACGTACCTCTGAAAAACACAGCTTTTATATAGCTTTTCTTCGAGTTTTGTTCATCGACCTACGCACTTTTTTCGGAAATTTTGTGACCTTCTCGCTCTGCTGCTCTGCCCGGGCTTCCTCTTCTTTCATCTCCACAGATGTTTTAAAGCAGGACAGAAACATCTTTTTATTGTAGTCATAGCATAGTTGCATGACTTCCATTCCAAACTTTCTATAGTTCTCACGCAACTCACCCGGAATGCCAATTTTATCTCCGGCTTTTATAGCAAATCTTATCATCTGACTCATCGTCTTTCGATCCATTTTTCGTATAGATCTTTTCATATCTGTTTTGATTTTTTCTTGTTCTTCCAGTAAATTCATATATGCACCCAAATCATCTTTGTCTGCTGCACTAAACTTTTCCAGATTATATTCACGTGCAGCCTCTTTCCACTCTTTAGCCCATTCCAGAACTTTGTTTATCTGCCGGGAGTCTGCTCGTCCTTCTACCTTTGCAAAAAAATTCTCCATTGGAATTGCCGGCTTGTCACCAAACATAGCTTTTTTAGTCAATTTAATATCATCAAGTACCTCTTCCAATGCATTCATCGGACATACCAACGATTCATCCATTCGATTTCTCCGATTTTCACGTTCTTTTCGCACATCTTCCGCATCCCTGAATTTACTATTTTTTGCGTAACTTACCCTGTGTGTATGTTTCCAGAATTTTGGTAATGGTCTTCCTTTTTTCAATGTTTTTTTCTCAGACTCAATCTTTTCTGATTTCATCGGGATATGATAACCATAATCAGGATTCTCACTGTCTGGTAAAAATGCAGATACGATCAGATGCTTCTCTCCATCCTCCAACTCAATAATATCATTCCGCATTTCTATATCCTGTGTCTCATTGAGTTCAAAGACCTTCCGCTGCATCCCAACAAGTATTGATTCTGCTGCATCTATTATAGATGTAAGTGCCTTGACAAGCTCAATTTCTTCAGCTTCTGTCAGTTCATCCTCTTCATCTGCTTCTTCCCAAATCTCGTCTTCAACCCACTCATCCTCTTCATCAAGATAGTCTGGCTCCTGATCCAGGTACAATTCCAAATTATCAAGTTCGTTCTCCATATCATCTGTTTCTTCCATATAAAATTCGTTCATTTCTGTGATCCTCCATATTTTATTTTTACGAACATTCGTTCTTATTTTCTGTAAGTTCGATCATGATAACATGGAAGGAATATCTTGTCAACGCACCGAAAATCAGACCCGATTCGACTTGAAAACTCACATCCCTATGACCTGTTTTTGTATGCATACAAGCTCGTATATGCCCTCAGAATCGTTTTTACGATTTCCAAGTATAGAGGGATTCAGAATACACCTAAAATGGATTCTTCGTCTGTGAGGATAAAATAAGCCCTTAACATAGAACAAACTCCAAATATGAATTTTTTGTAAACTTTTTATATGGCAGTTTTGCTCTGGTTTAGCATTTGAGGAACATTCATTCCCTACTAGGGAACAAATGGACACCAAGTAGGGGAACATTTGGGTAAGAATCGGGGAACATTTAGGTCAAAATTAGGGGAACAAATGGGCACCCAAGTAAAAGATATGTATAAGACGTATTAGTATATAGTAACGCTAACGCTCAGGACGCTTCGCTTAGTAGAGGTCGCTAACGCTCCAGGCTCCGCTGACGCTACGCTATTAGTCGCTTACGCTCCTTCCTCCGCTTCGCTCCGCGCTGCGCTTGGCAGCATATACATAAGAAAGATTTTATCTTGTTTTGTGTTCTGTCTTTCTTCTATCTGATTTGAGATGATTCTTTTCTGTATCTCATCTTTCTGGACTTCAAATTTTCTTTCCTGATTTTTTCAATTTGACTTTCTTCTTATATTTAATTCTGCTTCTGTATAGTCATAAGTACCCGGGATAGATTATGTCATATTTTTTATGGTGTAATTTTGATTATGACAATTTTGGAATCTTAGATTTAAATTTAATTTTTGAGCATAATAAAAGCGTACAAGATATTCAATCTCATACGCTTCATGCTTTACTTCTGATGTTCTATTATTCACTCGCCCTGAATCAGGGCATGTGCTTGTGTTGTGATGGGATGCCAGATGAGTACCTCATACCTATTTCAAGTATCAGCTTCTTTGCTATAGTCACTGTTTCTGTGACTAAAGAAATGTCAGATTCTCCCCACCTTTAAAGAACTTGTGTTTTATGTTGCGATGGGGTAACGTTTTGGACTCCCATTTTAACTCAATATTTATCCTGGCTCTTTCTAATTCCATTTTCTGCTCTTATCAATATCGAGTTTAAATTTCTGGTCAGTATAAAAATGTACCACATCCAGAGAATACAGCAAATAAAACGGCTCTTCCAAGTCATAAGTACCCCCGTGTATCTGTTGCCCCTCTCCCCTCCCGTCCAGATGATCTTGTCTGCATTCTTCTTCCTGATCTGCTCTTGTCCTCTCTTCTGATCTCGTTACGGTAAAGATATGATTCTGCTGTTCCGGTTATCTCCATAGAATAAATGCTTTCTCCTGCTGCATAGCCCTATTATACCAGTGTCGTGTTTCACGACTCCCTCTCCCTATATAGGAAGCTTCTTCTTTTCTCCTGATGCTTCCTTGCTTTCTTTAATTAGAAATAAGTGCTACCCTATTGCAGCGTATACGCTCAGATTCAGCTCTACACCCCTCCATGAGTAAATTGTCCCGTTGGCTCTCTCTGGTGGCTTCCTGCTCTGTCACGCTCGATATAGTCCACTAATCATGGATGGCAAATTATTCTCTCTCTGTCCGGTTCGGTGGACTGATCTCCTGCGGCTATGTAACGCTCTCTGCTACTGCGGTATCATGTCCGGCTCGACCAACGTGACCGGCTGCACAATAGTTCTTTTGTCTGCTGCTTTCTTTGCCGGTCGCGCTTCAAGCAAGCTTGTGTGCTTCTGCATTGCTTCTTGTACTTCTTTAGCTCCTGTATGGTTCTCTTGTCTTCTCTCTGATGATATATTGTAGTTACTACGTTTGTGTTTGTGGTAGCTACGTTGTTATGCTTCTGTAGTTACCATATTCATGTTATCCTGCTGTCTGTTCTGCTTCTGTATGCTGCTTGCTGCTTAATTGGATCGCAGCAAAAAAATCGGAAGATCATTCCGACCGGATCGCAGCACAAAAAAAAGAAGCGGTATCTCTACCGCTCCTGTGTTACTCTGCTGCAAGTATGTAGTTAACTGCTTTCTCTGCTTTTCCTGCTGCTGATACAATAAACTTGTTGTCGTTCTTCAGTACCTTTAACCAACTCTGTATATATGCGGCTGAGTTTCTGAAGGTCTTTGTTGTTTCGATTCCAAGCATGTTCATCAGTGAAGCACTTCCGATCTCTGCCACAAGTTCTTCTTTACTGTATTCCTCACCGCCAAACGCTGCAACTGCTCCGGTCTGAAGTCTATTCAATCTGCTCTGGTGTCCGGTGCTATGTGTTAGTTCGTGAAATGTTGTACTGTAATACTCGTTGATGGCTTTATACTGTTCTTTCATCGGTACAACAACTCTATCCTGTGACGGGCTGTAGTATGCTTCGTTGCTTGCACATTCATCGAATTTAATGTGTTCTCTGGTGATGTAATCAAGTATGATCTTATCACCTTCTTCAATCGGTTCGACTTCTGTGAATGCTCTTTCAAGTGGTTTTACACCTTCAACCTGTGAGATGTGAAAGACGTTGTAATATCTCAGCATTGGGATTTTCTTAACTTCTTTCTCTCCGGTTTCTTTGTCTGTTTCCTCTTTTTCAAATATCTTCCAAAATACCACTATTTCGGATTTCTCACCTTTTTTAACATGACCGCCAAGATCCTGCCACTGTTTAAATGTTGCATATTCTCCGGTGTGCTTCAATAGCATCTGGTTAATTATTGAATATGGTTTCTTGCTTACTCTGTTGTATGCTCCTGCTCGGATTCCTGTCCAAGGTTTTTCCCACGGGATGATTCCTTTTTCAAGTTCTGCAATGATTCTTGTAGTTACCATATCATATACATTTGCTTTTGTTGCTGCCATATTAAAGCACCTCTTTCTTTATTTGATGCTTTAATTATATATTGGTACTAATATATTTTCAATTCGCATTTTTACCAACATTCATAAGAATAATTTGTTCATTTTGTATAATGGTACTAATATATTTATTCTTGCTTATTACTCCAATTTGTGCTAAACTCATTGTAGAACAATCGTGTTGCAGGGTGGCTGACCTCTATTCTACATAGAGTGGAGGTGATGTCAATGAAATTTGATTTTCAAGATCTTATGGCTTTTGGAATGTTTCTGTTGGCATTGCTTACGTTTATTGTTTTAATATGTAAGTAATTTTCTGCATAGAAAAACCACCCCTAAACTTTGGCAGGTAGCAGGGTGGCATTTCTATGTTTGTCTTGTTATAAGGTCAACCCCTTGTGGGCGGTTGTTCTCTTTGATTAAAGTATATCACATCTTATTATATGATTCAAGCCTTTATGATTCTCTCTCGATTTTCTCTTGTATTGCTTCCCGAATAAATCCGGCTTTGCTACAATCATGTTTTTTACAATATTCTTCTAACATCTCTGCTTCTTTTATCGGCATAGACAATTTCACCTGTTTATAATTATTGTCAAAATATTTCTTGCTTGCTTTTTTCTGGGCTTCTGATACCGGCATCGTTCCACCTCTCCTTCTATATAAAATATATTTCTATCTTAACACCGATTTATTTTTTGTCAATCCGGTGCATCTTAGCATATATTAGTACTATTATACAATTATCATATATTGGTACTATCATATTTTGTATAATATTACGTCTTGTTTTTATATTGGTACTAATATATAATAATCTCAACAACAAAACAACAGCAACACACAAGCAACCGAACATCCGAAAAATGTTCACAAACTTGAAACCATATACCTGTAAGAATCGCAACTAGCATATCAATAGTCAGGAAGATGATTCAAGGGTTGCTACTAAAGAAGAAGCTCAGGAGGAAAACATATGTGTAGAACAATGAACGAATTAAAATCAGTTATCACAGATTACAGAGGACTTAAAGCCATGAAAGAACAGCTTGAAGAAGAGCTTAAAGCTCTTGAGCGTGAGATCATCGGCTACATGGACTCGAACGAAAAACTCACAGAAACTGGTGATGATTTCACAGTAAAGCTTTCCACCTGCGAAAGACGAACCATTGATACAAAACGACTCGAAGAAGATCTCGGCAGCCTCGCAGAGTATCAGCGGATCAGTCAGTATAGAAGACTTTACGTTAAATAAATCACTTATCCTTCCGGTGGCGGTTAACCGGAGAAAGAAGGTATCTATGTTATACAGAGTATTCTTTAACGCTTCCAATGCCAGTTATGCCAGATGCTTTACCAATAAAGAAGAAGCCGAAAGATTTTACAACGGGCTTGTACATGCAGGATGTTACACAAATGTAGTATTTCAGGAAGGTTAAAGTGGTCACAGCCACTATAAACAGGGCTTTAAGCTGTGAGCGTTCCCACTCTTCACGGGTGGGAGGTAGTCAAAAGACAGGAGGGCAATAACATGGTTAAATCAACAGTAATTAAATTATTTATCTCTGCATTGGTAGCAACTACACCAGTCCCGACAACAGCATACACAAGTACAGGCATCTATTATGCCGACAGTCAGACCGTTGTTGATGCTTCCGGTGAGGAATGGGGATTTGATACAGAACTTGAAGACGGTACACCTGTAGTTATCACATTCGACTCACAGGAAACTGATAGCAGATATGATGATGTAGTTACCGGATTAACAGCTATTGAACAGTAGAAGGACATGAACATGCTCAATAAATTAACTGTTAGGATGAATGTTCTTCGGGACATCATCGAACAAAAGGCTGCTACCCCACGACAGATTGCAGAGCATAAAGAGCATTTCATACGATGTTATAACTCACTCTATGAGCTGTGGCAGTGTGATGCTATAGACAAGAATACTTACAACCGGCTTGTAAATGAATACTTCAGCTACTACTTGGATTACAAGAATGCATTCAAGTATAAATAATCACTCTTGCTGTGCTACCGGCATGACGGGCAAGTTGTTTTCATTTTTTATGTTTTTCTTCACGTGATTTCTGAGTGGGAACTCCCCTTCCTGCTTAGAAATCACAACCAAAAAAACGAAAGAAGGTATTTACTCATGACTGAATTTAAAGGAAGATACGACAAACTTATTGATGCTTTATTTGATGCTTACTGTGATGAGGACAACGATCATCCGCAGGACATCAAGGATTCTATCAACGATACGATCAACTACTTCAGCAATGCCTTACACACAACACCGGCAAAGGTTGACAGCAAGATCATGACTCCGATCTGTGATGTGGAACGTTGGGCTTTTGAACAGGGCTTTGCTGCATGTCTGGAATTACTTGGCAATTCATTACTCAGGAGGAAAGAACATGAACAGGACAAGAGTTGAAACTGTAATGACGTATGAGGACTGGTGCAAGGTTCACCGGAAGACATTAAAGAGAATGTTTCGTGATACGGCATTTACATGTATACAGTGGATTGCAGTACTTCTTATCACTGTTGGGCTGCCGATTGGAATGATTGCACACTGGCTGCTCATTGGTTACTAAAGCATGAACCCTGACAAGGTTTATATAAATATTTCATATCACAGGAGGATTATACAATGAATGAAAAGGTCAAGGAATTTACAACAAACAAGCTTCAGGAAGTAAAGGATGGCAAGAATCCGGTCACTGTCTCTTCAGAGGTTGACGGTTATCTGGAAGCCCTCAGAGATGCCGGTATCATCACACCGATTGAATATGTTGATGCTTACTATGAATTCTCTATCAGTGTGGTAAAAACACTTAGCCCGAATATTGAATCAGAAAATGCAGCACTGGCAAAACTGAACGGCTGGAAAGCTGTTATTGAAAGCATTGCATTACATATGTAACAGACAAAAGGTTACCAACCCTTGGTCAACTTAATTGCAGATGCAGCTGTCACACGCACTGGCAGCTGCACAATAAAATATATATCACGGAGGAAAAATCATGAACACAAACAAATGGACTCAGAACAATGTAATCAACGAAACTACAGGTGAAGCAAAACAGGTTCTTGCGATCGGACTTTATGGAAAAGAGCTTTACCAGTACAACACTATTGTTATGACTCAGGACACACATACAAAGCTTTTGATTGCTAATGATGATACAGAAAAAGATCCTGATATTCATACTGACCGATTCGAGACCTTCTCTTCTGATCTTGCTGCATTATTCCAGAAAGAAGTTGCAGACAAGTATCATCTGCATAAAGGTCAGTGTATCCTTCACGTTGACCTGACCAACAATAACATGACTGCAGTTGTGAGCATTCAGCATTACGGGGATTATCATTTCATTGTGAAGGATTACAAGATTGCACTGAAGGATTGATGTTCTTCTCTCCTGCTGCCGAATTCTCCAAGGCAGCAGGATTCACAGCAAAGCAAATGAACATATTCAGAAAGGCGGTTCTATTATGGATAAAACATATATCGAAAAAGATATGAGACCTCACGAAGTATCCTCTCACTGGAAGAAAGATCTTCTTGCTCTTATGTCCGACTTCTGCATAGCACCGGAAGTTGCAAGGCATATCATTCACCAGACAGAAAAAGAAGCTGCTGCCGGTGAACCATGCTGTCAGGTGTACCGGAGAGGATGGCGAAAATTCAGGACTGTCTTTCTGAGCATGTAGTCATTCTAACGAGCGGTAAAACGACTACTTCAGGAAAACGCTTGTTATTTCACAAGAATCACAAGATTTACTACTTTTCACCGACAGGTCAGATTTACTACTAAAGAAGGGATTCCAGAATGTATTACGGATATTGCAGAATCAGCACACCAAAGCAAAACATAAACCGACAGATCAGGAACATTCTCTCTATCTGTCCAGATGCCAAGATTATCACAGAAGTATATACCGGCACAAAAATCCAAGGCAGAAAAGAACTTGACAAGCTCCTAAAGATTGTTCTTTCAGGTGATACGATCATCTTCGATTCTGTCAGTAGAATGTCTCGTGATGCTGAAGAAGGATTTTTGTTGTATCAGGAATTATTTCTGCGTGGCATCAATCTCATCTTCATCAAGGAACCTCATATCAATACAGATACCTACAAGAATGCTTTGCAGCAACAGATTAGCATGACCGGAACAACTGTTGACTTTATCCTAGAAGGTATCAACAAATATCTTCTGTCCCTTGCTAAAGAACAGATCAGACTTGCATTTGAACAATCAGAGAAGGAAGTGCAAGATCTAAGGCAGCGAACCAAAGAAGGATTACAGACTGCCAGGCTTAATGGTAAACAGATCGGACAGGTTGCCGGTAAAAAGCTCACAACAAAAAAGTCTGTTGCTGCTAAAACAATCATTCTGAAGCATAATAAAGCTTTTGGAGGTTCATTGAATGATGTTGAAACGATCCAACAGACCGGAATCTCAAAGAAGACATTCTATAAATATAAGAAGGAACTGCTAACGGAATCAACATCTATATTCACAGAGTCAACTTCTGCTTGTTGATTCTGATTCAATCGGCTATAATATTTGTATATGATTGTCTGTCAATGGGAAGGTGGAGCTTCAATGAAGAAAAAATATGGAGTAATGCAAATCAGCTTGTCAGATATTTTGACTCATTTAGAACCACAAATAACAGAATCTTTAAAAAGAATGCAACATGAGCAAGAACTTCAAGAAAAAGAGGAACAAGAACGTCGGGAATATCAACAACAAATAAATTTATTAGCATTTAAAACTTCTTTAAGTATATTTAATTCTTCTGATGATGTTGATTTATTTTTTAGACATTGCACTGATAAGTATATTAATTCAATCAAGATGAATCGCCCTATGATTCTACACTCTTTTAATCTTTATTCAATACACAATCTCGTAAATGAAAATTACTGTAATTGGTCATTAGATCCCGTTTCAGAAAGTGACAATACATATACACATATAATTTTGTATAGCTATGTTATCACTCAATTTGGATACGAATATGAAACTATCCAAAAGATCATTTTTGAATTTTACTATTATCCAAAAAATATTATACATGGTGGCTTTTATATCGAAACTTGCCCTTACGTTCACCTGTCAACCTCTCAGCTCTATTCTTTTATTTCAGATTTTCCTGATTATTTAGAAACAACTATAGCAAACTTTGTTAATAAATACGGCTTTTAATACGCTTTCCCCCACCTTCAAGAATCAGCACTTTTTCCAAAACAAAAAGTTGACGTTTGTCCCTTACATTCCAAAGGATTTGCGTCAACTTTTTTCGTTGTGAAAAATCATGTTTCTGTTCTGGTCAGATTTTATATACGATTCTGTCCATGTTTTTTTCGTTCATTTCCTGCATGAATCACAATGCATTTTTCCAACTTTTTATATTCTGCTTACGTTCTATCGGGTTTATAATCGTATGCAGCAGAACATTGTAGTTACTATGTTTTATAATTCCTACTCTTTTAGTCAGATTTATTTTTCTGACCGTGTAGTTACTATGTTGATTTTTGCATCATGGCAGCAGTTGAAGCAGCTCTCGTAATTATGTAGTGTACTGCTGCTGATCTGAAGGGCATTGCTGATGATGATGGACGGTAGGTTATGTGGTAAAATACGTTGTGATTACTGGTGTTGTTCAGTTAATCAACAGTATGTCTATTATCGTAGATGGTGGGTGATGCGGAGCGTGACAAGGTTGATGGTATGACTATCTTTGCTAATTCTCCTGTACTTCTATTTTATCCGCAGGAATCCACGGTAAAGTAATTTTTCTTCCTTGAGATTCGTAATTAAACTTGCCATTAGAAGTAAAACCGTATACAGTAATAAATTTATCATCTATTTCCCAATTATCCAATATGTCTTTTTCGCATGTTACAGCAACAACCTCATCTTCATTTGAATTAAGTTCAAGTCTTATATACATGGAACCATTTTCTGCATCAAATGCCTGTAAAACCTTCCCTGTAAGTTTTATCTTTCCGCTCACAGATCCGTCCTCTATTCCTCTATACGAAAAATCTTCCGCATATTCTTCTGCAATATCTTCAGTCTCAACTTCTGGTCGTTGATTTAACTTTTCCTCACACTCTTTAATTTTTCCCTCAGCTTTCTCCCATATTTCACCATTGTCATATTCCTTAACAGCTTCAAAACTAGTTACCGCAGCTTCATAATCCCAATTATCCAAATATTCCAATCCTAATAGATATTTGCATTCTCCAATTTTTGATGAAGCATCTTTATAGTCCTTCGCTTTTCCAAAATATCCTATTGCCCTACGATAATCTTTTTCTTCCAAAACTTGAATTCCACGATCATACTCAGCTTCCTGTAACAGTTCTTCCGAATCTTTATATTCAAAATTTATTAGAATGTTTATTGCATCCGCATATTTTTCTTCTGACATCAGATTTTTAACTTCTTGATATGTAATCTCTTTGACAACATCCTCTTTTCCTAAATCTTCATAAATTTCTTTCGCTGCATCATATCCTTTCTCATCAATCAAATCCTTAGCCAGCAAACGTCTTGCTTCAGTTATCATATCAGTTGCATCTTTATAATCCCCCAACGCTTTAAAAGCATCTATTGATTCATCAAACTTTTCTTCAGATAACAGCTCTTTTGCATGTTTGTATTCCATGCTCGGCTTAATAACTCCCGGATAAATTCCAAATGCAAATATACCAACCAAGATCACCGGAGCTGCTATCCTTCGAGCTGTTTTAAGCAATCTTTTTCTTTTTATTTCTTCTTCCTGCCGTAAAGCTTCTTGTTTCTGCGCTTCTTCCTCCTCACGTTTTCTTTGTTCTTCACGTTCTTCAACTTCTTTCTTCAAACGCTCTTCCATTGCCGCAATAAGATTCTGAACATTCAGTTTACCAAAAATCTTCTCTTTCTCGCTTTGACATACACTGCAAGTATCACGCAAATTCCACTCGCCACATGTACATCTCCATAAATTCTGATAACGAATCGGAATATACTTTGCTTCTTCCGTAGTCTCCATACGATATTGCTTTTGCAGTTCAAGATTTATCCACTCTTCCTGCAATTCTTTTGATACCGGCAGCGGTTTGAATACCCCTTTTACTTCTTCAACGGTCTTATCTTCATATACCACACTATAAGAATCTATTGAGAAAGAACGAATCACAGCTTCTTTTAACAGGATTGCTTTTTTCTCACCAAATCGAGTACCGTATTCAACTAACAAATCCAGATACTGATATTCAACCGTTTCAGGGTGTTTTTCACCGGATGCATAATATGTACTTATCCTGATTGTTAATGCTTTAATCTTCTTTACTGATAAGCTATGAAATTTCAGCTGTATCAGAAGTGTATTGGTCTGCTTATCTAACAGAAGACTCCCTTTTTCAATAATCACCGGAGCTGCATCTGTATACAAGTTATCTTCCAACTGGAATAATTGTTTAAATCTTTCTGTCACTATATATGCCCTTCTTTTACATCTCTGGTAAGTTAGATTCTATATCCTGCAATGTACTTTTAAATTTCACCGCAGTTCCATACATCTGCAAATAAAAGAATGCAAAACCATTTGTATCCAAATCTATATCCTGTCGCATTCCAATAATCGCATCGGCTCCAACCAATTTTGCTCTTTTTTTCAATTCTTCAGTTGCAACAAAAAAAGCTTTTTCAAAATCACTTTGTCCCACTGACCACTCACCATATAAAAATCCCCAATCAGCTCGTTCAGGTGACATTTTCCCACTAGATTTCATTTGTTTAATTTCAGTCTCATACTCTTTTGTTAATCTGCCGAGCGCACTGCTAAATAACCCCTTGTTGGATACTTGAAAATATACTGGCCCAATTATTTCATAATCCTCTTTAATATCTCCGGTCGTAACAATCATATCTAACATTTTCTTCCTATCCCCCGTATTCTTTTTTATAATAAAAAAGCACCACTCCCCACGTTTCTAGGAAAGTGATGCCTTAATATCATCTAACTCGTTCTCTCTGTTTCTTGTTGCAACTGGCTGTCATACATTCGCTTAGACCCTGTAGTTTTGCGTCACCGGATTTCTCCGGCTATGCCATATTCAATTTTATATGCATTTCACAGATATTTCACAGTTTCATTATAACGAATTATACTCTCATGGCACATAAAAGTAAATATGTTTGATGGAATATTCTGAAATTTTGTCATACACCGATCACATCACCATCAAGTGTCTTATAAAACTGTTTATTATTAAATTCCTTAAATTTCTGTGTCTTTTTACATTTTGGACAATATAAATCTTTAATATGTCCTTTCTCTCTTCTATGTCCATGCCATCTCGGAATCGGCATTTCTGTACCACAATCCGGGCAAACAAATGTTGAAATATTATACCAATCTCTTCTTCCTGCCATTGATTAATCCTCCTCCTGTATAAAATTTTTATACTCCCCAATCTTCTCTTAATCTGTTTAAGAACTGCATTTCTTTTGTAGTATCTGCATTTGGATTGCTATCCGGATGAAACTTTTGACTCAGTGCCATATAAAATTTTCTTAACATTTTTTTCTCCGATTCATCATAATCTTTGTGGTTACTATTTTGTTGTTCTTGGTAGCTACGTTGATAATCTTTATACGTTTTTTCCCAATCTTTAAACCCTTTTTCATATTCTTCTTGCTCTTCTTTAATTCTCTGTTCTTCTCTTTTTGCATGAGCAAGTAAAATCTTCGCACACTCGTCATTATCCGTTATATTACCTTCAAAATCACGACATCTGTCATATGGATTTGGATCATCTGCTGTTCCATATTTTTCATTGAACTTTTTTTTCTTAGAATGATAAGATGTAACTATTTCTTTATTTTTCTCATATGTCAGATATTCCTCTGTTTTGTGAAATTCAGCTTGTACTTCCGCTTCCAGTTTATCCAATTTCGTCTCTATTACTTCATAGATTTTATCAACAGTAACATTGAACTTTTCGGCAGCTTTTATGATTGCACTTTCAGCCCAATCAGTTAAATTAAAATATCCCTCCGCAAGATCATAATATTTTATTGTACAAATTGAGCTTCCTCTTTTCTTTACTTTGCCATTTTCTCTGTAGCTTTCCTGCACACTAATTTTGTATGATCTTTTTATCGGTCTCTCAAAACGCTCTTCGCTGTATGAAAGATCATAATTCTTTTGGATTTTTCCCATAACCTCGCTCTCATAAGAACTTACACTTATCTTTTTAGGATATCCACGTGTATCACTTTTTTTGCATTCCATCACTTGTATTACGCAGTACAATATGTACCCTCCTTATTTTATCTGATATTTTTGTAAATATTCAGATTATTTTTTAGAGTAAAAAAATAATCATCAACTAAAATAGCTAATGATAGAATAAAATAACTGTTCTTCACACTTTCCTCTCAATACTATATCCCCTGCATTGAGTTCAGTGACATGTAGTCACTAATTGCATATTATGAAGTCATCTCCGAACATTAGTTTTGTGACCAATCCATAAGACAGCCTATCTTCCCATCAGGAAGGACTAACTTCAAAAGACATCTTGTTTGTCAATGTACAATACTGCTACCCATAATCTGCGATTAAACATACTATGAGTCTATTACTCAGTTCGCCTTGCGATTAAACATTACGAACTATGATACAGAATAGCACCAATACCAATCCTTGCAAAGACACTTTTGTTATTTTCAGCATTTCACATGAATTGTATCGTTATTTTTTATATATTCTGCACAATCCAGAACATTTCAGAGATCCAGATTTTCAACTCCAACCTTCATCCTGAGTTCGGAAATCTCCGTACTCTGACTATTGATAGAGAACCTTGGTTTGTGGGTAAAGATGTAGCAGACAACCTCGGGTACCAGAATGGTAGTCGAGATATTAACAGACACGTAGCTGAAGAGGATCGTCAAAACTACCGAAATGGTACTTTTGAAAGTAACAGAGGAATGACAATTATCAACGAATCCGGCCTCTACTCTCTCATCCTGAGCAGCAAACTTGAGAAAGCTTCGATGGGGTACGCACCTGACGCCCCATCATTAGTATTAGCAAAGTACTCCATCCTGCTGCCACTCCCTAGAATCTCTTCACCATTCTTCTTGTGCAATCTTCCTATTTGCAGTATTCTAATATTATCAAGATCCGAAGGAGGAAACGACATGAAAAAGAATCTCAAAAAATACCTTATCATTCTTCTTGCTGCAATCA
>OLNL01002228.1_pt1 | contig 15344 bp, 12 predicted proteins | sample 1672181 | NCBI WGS metagenome assembly OLNL01 (sample SAMEA3136656, study PRJEB25190) | human gut metagenome | biome: human gut; feature: human-associated habitat; material: faeces | place: Austria | collected 2013
TTTAAATGGTGCTCAAGCGGCCAAACAAAATATGATGAGGCAATGGAACCGTATTGGGATGGACATTATAAATATCAAGAAATAGAAGAAAACCTTTCAAATTTAAGAGCAATTATCAATGACCACTATAGTACAATACAAGCTAAAGAAGATACTCTTGCGACGCTAAAAAGAGAAAGAAACTCACTTATTGCAGAACTTTCAAGTGCATCATTAGGCGATCATATTAGAAGCTCTATGCACCAAAACGGCAGTATTAATAAAAGAATTGCAGGCTATGATGATGTAAAACAAAAAATTGAAAACGATTTTGTCGCTCCATTAATGGCCTCTGCCAAAGACGATTCTGTCAAGTTACCAAATGCTGTTGTATTATATGGAGCAACAGGAGTCGGAAAAACTGAAATGCTGAGAGGCATAGAAGAACAGTGCAAAGAAGTTGCCAATGTGGTACATTTCCCTATGGATACAACATTGAAAGACTTCAAAGACGCAATGATTAAATTGTTGGCTGCCGCTAAAGATACTTATCGAAATCAAAAAAAACGAACAATTATATTATTTGACGAAGCAGAAAAGTATATTTCAATGACCTCAAATCAAGCAAAAAGATACGGAGCTGATTTTGAACCGGACGATTTTGATGTATTAAAGAAATTCGGAGATAATAACGGGGATAATGTTCAGTATATGAAATCACTTCTTGATTGGATATCAGAAAAACCCGATTGTAAAAATATGGAAAAAAGTGCTACAACTTTATTTATCACAACAAACTATCCCCACTTAATTGATCAGGATTTGATGAAAAGAAAAGGCAAATTTTTACCTGTTGCTGTCAAACCGGCTTCAGGTTCAAACTTAAAGGCCGTTATCAAACACTATTTTAAGAAATACTCAGATATGCTTGAAGCAATCAAGTCACATTCGACTGATGCAAATTTCAGAGAAAGTCTTAACGGTCAAATTGGATTGACAGAAAAAGCCAAACATGTTTTAGCAGAAAAAGCAGAGAAAGGTACAATTTCAAACATGTATATTAACTCTGAATTGACAGATTGGCCGAATTGGGAAAGATTTCAAAAATTCACAAATCCTTCTGATTCAAAAGGTGCATACAGTAATATAGAAATCAAATATATGATAAAAGACGCTTTTGAAAGATATACAGAAAATCCTTCCAAACCAATGTATCAATATTTCTTCGATGTTAAAAGTGAAACAAAAAGAGATATTACACCAAAACGTTATGAAAAATTCAAAAATATACACAATATAGTTTCTGATAAAGTTGAAGAAGAAGTTATGGATGAAACAACTAAAACATTCAGTGAGTTATTAAAAGACTATACAAACGGAAATACTAATGATGAAATGTCAAAAATGGTAGAAGATAAAATGGAAAAAATAAAAAAAGAATTTTCCATACTTGAAGAAATAAAAAAAGAGGGTGGAACACTTTCTCAAGGTGAACAAGAACAGTATAAACTATATAAAAGTTGGCTTGAGATTTGGGAATAATTTAGAGAAAAGGAAAAAGAAATGAAAATTTTAAATAATACATTTAACTATACAAATTATAAGCAAAATTTTTCAGCAAGGCTTTCAGAAAAGGAAATTGTAGAAAGTGTTAAAACTATCATAGAAAAATTTGATGTGCCTATTGTTAATAAGGATGCTGATTATTTTACAAAAATGCTCAGAGGAAGTAAGATAAATCCAGCTGAAAAGCAAACCGTAGATGAATGGATTACAATAAAGTTATCCAAATATTTGAAATTTAATGATGAAAAAGAAAAAAAATTAAGCATCGAAGAAATAAAATATTTGGAAAATAAAGGTAAAAAAAATTCACTTTTTAACAAAGGAAAGAATGCTCTGAAAAACTTTTTGGAACCAATATTAGAATTTGACAGGTCAAAACATCCGGTAATGAAAAGGTATGAAGAAGAAAAGCAAAATGCAAATTTATTCAAAAAATTTAAAGATGTTTTTTCTTCGTATCTTGATTTAGTACCACAACAAGTAAAAAAAACAGAAGAAATAAGTTTGGATGATGAAATAAAAATGCAATTAAAAGAAATTTATGGTGTTGATCTGGATTTATCTAAAGCAATTAAAACAAAATTAAAAGAGCCAGTAAAAACACCGAATGCTGAAAAAAATGCTCCAATTAAAGAGCCCAAAGCACCTAAAGAACCTGTCAAAGCACAAGTCATAAATTATGAAAAAAACGGCAACCCTAAAGCTTTATTAGGCATTGATGAGACAGAGGGAAGAAGACTGTTTGATGAATATAAAAAATGCCAAAAAATGATAAGCGAATTTAAACCCTGGGAAGAACTTACACAAGAGGAGTCTCTAGCAAGATCAAAATGGTACAGAGAAGTTGAGACACCTCTTAGGAAAAAAATCGAAAAGCATAATGTTAGCATTATTGAAACAAAAGAATTTTCTACTAATCCTTTAGAACAGGTAAAAGAAAAAAGAGAATATTTAGAAGACATTATATACAAAATGCGTACCAATGAAGCCTCATACTATGATGGCTTATTGGAATTTGAAAAATACGGAAAAAGAGAAAAATTTACATACACGGGGTGCACGACATTGAGAGAATTAGCGGATAATTTTCCGAAAGAAAACGTAACAGAAAAAACAGTAAACAAATTTATGGATATATATGATAGAATGGCTATCTTTGCAAGAGGTAAAGACGCACAGGGTTTGACACAAGATATAGACTGGCAAGGTTTTATAAATGTAATAGAACAACCGGGTGTGTTAAAGACAGAAGAACAGGCTGAAAGGGCTATAAAAATTTGCAAAAAACTAATTTACATGGACGAAAAAGTCAGAGATTTATACTATAACCTCGTGAAGAAAGAAGGAGCCGTATTCAAGGGTAATAAAAAGATTGAGCAAGAAATTAGAAGTATCAAAGAAACGGCAAAGGAATTAAGAAGCCGATACAAAGATGATTTTGGAATAAATCTTCTTGAAGAATCCTACAAAGAAAATCCCATTGTTTTCTAGCAATTTTTTTAGATTACATGTTTTATTTATATTGTGAGGTTTAAATAATGTCAGTTTCTATAAATAAGCTTAATAATTCCGCATATTGGATACAAAATACTCCAAAACCTTTGGCTGCAAAAAATGTGAGCCAACTACAGCAAAATGATTCTTTTGAAAAAAATAATCAAAAAATTACATCAAAACAAAAAGCTGTAATAGGTACCGGAATTGCTGTAATACTTTTGGGTATAGGTTTATTAATAAGAAATAAAATTCAGGCAAAAAATCTTCTAAAAAAGACAAAACAAACATCTGAGCCTATAAAAACACCAAAAGCAGAACAACCTGTACCAATCAAAGCACCTAAAGAACCTGTCAATGCACCTGTCATAAATTATGAAAAAAGCGGCAACCCTAAAGCATTATTAGGCATTGATGAGACAGAGGGAAGAAGACTGTTTGATGAATATAAAAAATGCCAAAAAATGATAAGCGAATTTAAACCCTGGGAAGAACTTACACAAGAGGAGTCTCTAGCAAGATCAAAATGGTACAGAGAAGTTGAGACACCTCTTAGGAAAAAAATCGAAAAGCATAATGTTAGCATTATTGAAACAAAAGAATTTTCTACTAATCCTTTAGAACAGGTAAAAGAAAAAAGAGAATATTTAGAAGACATTATATACAAAATGCGTACCAATGAAGCCTCATACTATGATGGCTTATTGGAATTTGAAAAATACGGAAAAAGAGAAAGATTTGCACACACATACTGTACAACTTTGGTACAATTAGCGGATAATTTCCCACAAGAAAATGTTACAGAAAAAACAGTAAACAAATTTATGGATATATATGATAGAATGGCTATCTTCAAAAAAATTGATGATGTCAATGGAATTCCACAAGACGCAGACTGGGAAGGCTTTGTCTACACAATAGAAAAACCGGGTGTGTTAAAGACAGAAGAACAGGCTGAAAGGGCCATAAAAATTTGCAAAAGACTTGTATGGTTGGACAAACCTATCAAAGATTTATACTATAACCTCGTGAAAAATGAAGGAGCCGTATTTAAAGATAATAAAAAGATAGAACAACAAATTAGAAGTCTACATCAATCTGCAAAGGAATTAAGAAGCCAATACAAGGATGATTTTTCCGTTCAATTACATGAAAAATGGCTTGAAGAACATCCTATGAATTATTAGCAATTGACAAAGAGAGAGAAATATATGAGTATCACCAAAATAACTAACATATCTGCAAATAACTGTTCACAAGTAAAAAAACAATCATTTTCGAAAACGTCTGAAAACATTCAAAATGGTTATTTAACTGGTGACAACACACAGGCAAGTCTAAATAAAGTGCCGTATATATCATATTTAAAACAGATTAACTTAAATAACAATATAAGTTTCAAAAGCTCACCGATTTCAAATTATATTAAATCATATCTAAATAAAAATGTAATAGGTTATGATGAAGAGAAGGATAAGATTATCAACATATTATTAGGCCCTTTTTTGGAATCATATAGAAACTCATCAGTAGAAGTTCCTGCATCGGTTTTATTATACGGGCCTGAAAAGGAAATTATGGAAACATTTTCACGTAATATTTCCTACATGCTAGATGATTTAGACAATGTTAAAATAATTGATTTTTCTGATTTACCAGAAGATCAATTTATGCCTGTATTACTAAGAGGTTTGAAACAGGCTAAGGAGTATAATCAAAAAACAGGTAGGCGTTCAATTTTTTACTTATCCAATCCGGAAAAATTTCTGTCTATGACAGAGAATCAAGCCAAACGATTAGTAAAATTCCCTTACAATGATGAGGATATTAATATTCTTCGGTCAGGTAATAAAAATATTGATAATGTTGCATATTTTAAAAGCCTTCTTGATATATGTTCTAAATCCGCAGAATGTGGTGGTTACGGGCTTACATTTTTATTAAGTACAAATTCTCCTCATTTGCTTCATCCTGATTTAAGAAAAGGGAAAATGGATAAAATAGAAATTCCTAGGCTTAAAGATAAAAAAGTAGGCATAAACTTGTTTTATATTCTTTATAATTACACAAATAACTTAATAAACTTATTAAAAGATAATCCTGATAATTCAAAAATTATAGAAAAAATTAAAAATCTTGAACTGGATAAATTTGATACTGAAAAAGGTGCTTTATTTGTTCAATTTTGCTGTGAAAACCCTGAACTTGGAGCACTTAGTTACAAAGATTTAAGTGATATTGTATATGATACCTGTCACAAAATTATGTACGAAGATAACAACGAGCCAGAAATGGCAATTTTTGCTAAAGAATTGGCATACAAAAAAAGAACATTCAGCCCTAAAGATGTTGTACGACAAAATCAAATTTCCAACATAATAAGCAATAAATCCAATTTGTACGAACAACTGAAAGACAAATCAGATATGGGGGTTTTAACTCTTGATGAAGAAAATTTATTAAAAACAATGGAGCAAGAACGAAAAATAGATATTGCCACGTTGGAAGAAAAAACCAATCTGAACGAATTTGAAAAAGAATATTTAAGACAATTAAAAGAATCTAATTAATAATACTAAAAAACTCCCTGACAGGGAGTAAAATTTAATTGGGCCCGGAGGGATTCGAACCCACGACCAAGGGATTATGAGTCCCCTGCGCTACCGCTGCGCCACAGGCCCGTGACGTCTTTTGTTCCACTGGCCTGTTGCGGCAGCTGTGCTACCTTCCTCTCGTCAGACGATACTCAATCGTCTTCCTCGGCAGAGTGCCACAGGCCCGTGGCTACTTTATTAAAATAACATCAACAACAGGCATGGTCAAGCATATCTTTAAAAATTAAATAAAACTATTCTTTTTCAGGCAAAAAGCTATTTACAGCTTTTAAAAAATTATAATTAGTTTGCACATTTTCGTTTCTATTTTTATACTCTTTGTTGTATCTCATCAAAACAGCTATTGCCATTGTAGGAACAAGAAGCGCTGCTGTGATTTTGTTAGCACCTGCGAGATAAGGTTTTTTAGCAACATAGTTTTCTGCCGGTTTAACAATTTTTTTGTTGATAATAGAATTATTCAAAAACTCTTTAGACGGTTTCAAAACAGAATTTTTAAGTGTTTTACCAATAGTGGGGAAACTGTTTTTTGTATATTCAAAAAGATTTTTACCTGCATTAGTAACAGCATTGAAAGCAGTATATAACACTGCAAAATCAATCATTGTAGATGCAAAAGCATGCTCTTTATTAAATTTATCCAATGCATCTGATTTGGAGTTAACAAATCGTTTTACAGCATTTAAAGATGCAGCAACAGCAAAAACAGCACCCCATTTACCTGCAGTTTTAGCAGTACTGGAGAGTTTAGAAGATAACTGACCTTTTTTTACAAGACCTGTTGCAACAGAATCAATTATCGGAATGGTGAAAAGCAGTGTATTAACAGTCTTTTGAGAAACCTTTTGCAGCCTGTTATTAGGTCCTACTGATGCCAATATTTTTAAATCTTCATCAGAAAGTTTAGTAACAACTTGAGAGTCATCCTGCGATTCTGAAAACTGCTTGCCCTGAAAACTTCTCAAACTCTTTGAAGGTGAATGGTTTTGAGATTTAGAAAAATAAATATTGTTATTTATTTTAGAAATAGACATGCCATTTAATCCTATACAAAAATTATACAACAGAAATAATTTTTTGTTTATATCCTTACTTTATGTTAAGTAATATTTATTATGAAGTCATACATTATAAAAACTCACGGGTGCAAATCAAATCAGCTGGAGTCAGCAGTTATAAAAGAGAAGCTGGACAATAACGGTTATGTACAGGCAACTGACCCGAAAAAGGCCGATATCTTCATATTAAACTCATGCTCTGTTACAGAAAATGCAGACAATGAAGCGCTTCGAACAGTAAGGCATGCAAAAAACATAAATCCTTCTGTAATAACTGTTTTGACAGGCTGCAGCGCACAGCTGCATGCCTCAGAGCTTTTAAAATTGCCTTATGTTGACATAGTTTTGGGAAATAACGATAAATTTAATATCATTGAAAGTCTTAATGTTTGCAAAAGCGAAGTTACTGATATTTTTAAAATAAATGACTTCAATAACCAGACTATACACAATTATTCAAAAACCAGAGGATATTTAAAAATTCAAGACGGATGCAACAACTATTGCAGTTATTGCACAATTCCCCTGGCAAGAGGCAAAAGCAGAAGCAACGACATAGAAAATATTATTGAACAAATAAATATTTATTCTCAAATCGGCATAAAAGAAGTCGTGTTAACAGGTATTCATATTGGACAATGGGGTGAAGATTTCAGCCCTTCAAAACAGCTGTATCACCTGCTTTACGAAATTGAAAATACAAAAATCATGCGATACAGACTCGGTTCTTTAAATCCGCTGGAACTTAATGACGAGCTGTTGCAATTCTTGAGCAAATCTGATAAGTTCTGCCAACATTTTCATCTGTCATTACAATCATTGACCGATAGCACATTAAAATCAATGAATAGGCATTATACAGCGAAAGACTGTCTTATTCTAATGGAAAAAATCAATAACATTTTTTCACTTCCTTTTATCGGCAGTGACATAATAGTAGGATTCCCAGGCGAAACAGAGGAGGATTTTGAAACTACACTTAATAATGCCAAAAACTCAAAACTCTCCAATATACACGTCTTTCCATACTCCTTAAGAAGCAACACTAAAGCAGCAAACCTGCCGAAACACGTTTCTTCCGCTGAAAAACAAAGAAGAGCAGCGCTTCTTCAAAGTGTGGCCAAAGACAAATACTCATCATTTATTGAACAAAATATAGGAACAACAGCACAGGTTTTAATAGAAAAGCGCCCCGATAAAAAAACAGGCTTGCTCAAAGGGGTAACAAAAAATTATTTAAATGTGTACATAGATTCCACAGACGTCTCACTACATAACACCATAGCAAATGTAAAAATTCTTAACAAAGAAGAGGCGGATTCAAGGCTAATTTGCAAGTTAGTATAAACTTCTGCCTGAACTAAGCATTTGTAATATAATTAAGAAATGGATTTAAAAGTACTCGTTGTTCAAAACAGCGCTATTATAGGAAATAAAAACGCAACTTTAAATAACGTCGATGCTCTTTTAGCACCTTATAAAGGCAAAAAATTCGACATTATTGTATTGCCAGAAGTTTTTTCTGTCGGGTGGTATTGTTCTTGCTTCCCAAAAGAAGCTGAATATATTGATAACAGTATAACTATAGATTTTTTAAAAAACATCGCAATGAGTTTTAATGCAACAGTTGTGGGTGGGTCTTTTATACAAAAATTCAAGAATAACACTTACAAAAACACATGCCCTGTAATATCAGCAAAGGGGCAATTAGTCACGACTTATGACAAAATGCATCTTTTTTCCCACAAGGGGTCTGAAGAAAATAAATACATCTCAACAGGAGACGAGTTAAAAATCCTCGATTTAGGTTTTACAAAAATAGGACTGTCTATTTGTTACGACATAAGATTCCCCGAGATATACAGAAAATACTCCAAAGAAGGTGCGCAGGTAATAATTAATGTAGCAGCCTGGTCTGATAAAAAACCCGAACACTGGGAAATAATGCACAGAGCAAGAGCTATTGAAAACCAATGTTTTATGGTAGTTGCAGACCAGACCGGAAAAATATGCGGCAATGAAAATAATCTGGGGCACTCTATGATAATTAATCCCTGGGGAGACATTGTAGCAGGGCTTGAAGCACAGGAAGCTTGTTTTGAATATACAATTAACCTTGATGAGGTTTCAAACCTGAGACAAAACTTCCCTTTGCTTGCCGACAGAAGAGATGAAGATTTCGAAACATTTAACATAAAGGAGATAAAGATAAATGCATAAACTTAAATACAAAATACAATTTATTGCAGTAATTGCGATGCTTTTTATATGCGCAAATTCATCATTTGCGGCTAATTTGGATTCGATAATAAAAAAATCAGATATTAACAACAATGCTACTGTTGCAGTTTCTGTCAAAGACGCAAAAACAGGTCATGTTGTATATGAATATAATGAACACAAAATGATGAACCCGGCTTCCGTGCAAAAAATATTCACAATGAGAAGTGCTTATGCTCAACTTGGAGAAGACTTTGTCTTTAACACAGCTGCCTATGTTGATTCAAAAAGCAACTTATATATAAAACTCTCGGCAGATCCTTCTTTAACTACCGGCCAACTTAAAATACTTATGCAAAAAGTTAAAGAACACTACAAAAAACCAATTAACGATATAGTGCTTGACCCTACTGTCATTGATAACAAACAATGGGGCATCGGCTGGATGTGGGATGATGATACAAATGCACTTTTACCAAAATATTCACCTTTTACTGTTAACGAAAATAAAATTGATATAAGTATAGAACCTGCAAAAAATGCGATGATGCCTTCTATCAAAAACAAAAGCCGTTATAATATGGTGATTGTTAACATGTTAAAAAATGGCTCTGCTGACTCAATATCACCGGAAAGAAAACCTTGGGAACACGGTGATTTAACATATATAAAAGGCACTGTTAAAAATCCGGTAAAGCTAACTCTTCCCGTAGATGCACCTGAAAGGTATTTTGTAGATGAATTAACATCTGCAATGAATTCTGTAGGGTTAAAAAGAAACGGAACAGTTAAAACAGCTCCAATGCCTGCCGGCTTAACAAAAGTTGCCGAAGTGTCCAGCAGACCGTTAAGCGAGCTTATTGCAAATACATTAAAAAACAGCAATAACCTTTATTCGGAATTAATTTTCAAAACTGCAGCTGCAGGCTACACAAAAGCACAGGGTACAACAGAAGATGCAGTAGAAATGTTCAACAAATATTTTGCATCAATAAAGTCTGATAAACCAATTGTTGTTGATGCTTGCGGTATTTCAAGAAATGATTTAATTTCAGCAGATTGGACAACAGAAGCTTTAAATATGATTTATAAAGCAAACGATTTTGATATGTTTGAATCATTTTTGGCAAAACCAATAGAAGGCACTCTATCCGACAGATTACTCAATATCAGCCTTAAACTGAGAGCAAAAACAGGTACAGCAAGTGCCATAAGCTCTATTGCCGGATACATTGATACAAAATCAGGTAAAAAATATAGCTTTGCTATTTATGTACAAAACCACAACAAATCAACACTTGATGTAAAAAGATTTGAAGATGCATTAATAAATGAAATTTATAAAATGTAATTAGGCTAAATACATTAGGCTTTTTTTAAAAAAGTATTATATAATTAAATTAACTAATTGACTTATACTTAAAAATTATTAAAAGATTAGAAACAAAGGATATAGAGGTATGAATTTGAAAAAATTTGTTTTAGGATTGACAATATTAGGTTTGATGGCGGCACAAACAGCCTGTATGGCAGATAAGGTTCCGGATTCTGTTATAAGAACACTTGTTGGCAAATATAAGGCACAAAATTACACTGGCTGTGCCCAAATGTCAGAAGATATTATTAAAAAGAACCCGTCTAATATTTATGCACACTACTATAAAGGTCTTGCTTACATGCAGCTTGGAAAAACAGAGCAAGCTACAGAAGCGTTTGAAAAAGTTGAGATGTTGAATAGCAACCCTACTTTGGTTAAATATGCACAAAGAGGAATTGCTTGCTTGCAAAATCCTGAAGATTGCGCAAAATACGGTCAAACAAACAGCGAACTCGATAAATTTATAAAATCCAATAAATTTTATGACAAATCCGTACAATCAGAAGTTAACAAAAAGAAATTGGACAGAATCAAAGAGAATATCAATGAAGAGCTCGGCCCTAACAAAAAATCAGAAATGCCGACTAATGACGAAATAGCACAAGCAGTAAAAACTCTTGCCAAATTGGGAATAAATCCTATGGCAGGAATGAATGCAAACTATGCAAATCCTGAAATGATGGAAATGAACATGCTCCTTGGAAATAACACACAAACTAATAACGGGATGAATATGCTTCCTATGTTGTTAATGAATCAAAATGGTGTACAAAAAATGTCTCCTGAGCTTATTCAAACAATGATGATGTCACAAATGGCACCGACATATTAATTAAAAATAATTTAACAGACACGGGTGTAGAGGAAATGAATATTAACACAACTAAATTTGGAGAAATCAATATCGATGAAAATTTGGTATTTGATTTTGTAGAGCCTATTATTGGTTATGACAACTTAAAAAAGTATGTACTTGTAGAGCATTCTGAAGAGTCAGCATTTAAATGGCTGCAATCAGTAGAAGACCCTGCATTGGCATTTCCTGTTACATCACCTGCTTTTTTCGATATAGAATATCAGTTTGAAATACCAACAGAAAAAGCAGAAAAAATAAGCTTGAATTCAGTTGAATCACTCATTTCGCTTAATATAGTAACAATTCCGGCATCTAATCCGCGCAAAGCGACAATAAACTTGCTGGCGCCTATAATTATTAATGCGGCCAACAAACAGGGTATGCAAATAATACTTTCAAATTCAAATTATCCTGTTAAATATTCTCTTTTTAAAGAAGAGACTGTATAAACCAAACATAACAATTAAGCAACCAGGGATAGGAGATATAGCAATGTTGGTTCTTGCCAGAAAAGTCGGCGAAAAAATTATATTAAATGATGATATAGAAATTATTGTTTTGGATTCTAACCAGAATACAGTAAGAATAGGTGTCAATGCGCCTAAAAATGTTACTGTATACAGAGAAGAACTCTACAGAGAGATAAAAAATGCCAATATTAGCAGCAAAGAAGTAACAGAAAAATCTGTAAAAGAGCTGCATGAACTGATAAAAGATAGAAAAAACAATTTTTCAAGTTCTACATATGACAGCTTAACCAATAAAATTTCTAAAAATTAAGATGAATAGAAAAGAATTATTAAATAAATTTTATGTCACTAAAGAATATAACAGCCTGAAAAAAATCCTTGCTAATGGACAAACCTCTTATGAAAAATATTATCTTGCAAAAATTTATGCGCAAGAAAAGGATTATAAAACAGCATCACTAATCTACAAAAGCATAAACCAATACTATGAGTACGGCAGATGTGAACTGTTGCAAGGCAATTTTGATAATGCAAAAAAAATATGGCATGATATTAAAGAAGACTCGCCACCTGTTATGTGGGGACGATCTTTACTCGAATTTATTAATCTTTATGTGATTAATGTACCTACTTTTTTTCAAATTAGGGCTTTTTTGGAAGTTGACCTCGATGCGTTATTAAATGCAGGACTGATAAATTACTGTGAAAACATTGTAAACGGAGCACATTTGCTTGCACAAAACAATCAGGAAAGCTATAAATTTATCGGCAGAGTTTTTGTAAATAATGAGTACTTTGATTTAGCCGAATTGTTCCTTAAAAGAGCAAAAGATATCTGCTATGTTGACCCTGAAGTGCACTTCTTGCTTGCAAAGTGTCATCTTCACAACAATGACAAAAGAGAAGCTAAAAAAGCCTTGAAAACAAGTATTGAAAAAGGTTACGGCTATTATCCAGCAAAAAAACTGCTGGAAGCAATAAATTTAAGTTGAAACTTTGCCCATGTGTGAGGTAAAATAAAGACAAACAGGTTTAACCCGTTGAATAATACAAAGGGTTACCTATAAAATATGGACAGGAGTTAGTAATGTTTGAACGTTTTACAGAAAAAGCGATAAAAGTAATCATGCTCGCACAAGAAGAAGCGAGAAGATTAGGACATAACTTTGTCGGCACAGAGCAGGTTCTGCTTGGTTTAATCGGCGAAGGTACAGGCGTTGCGTCAAAAACATTAAAATCAATGGGAATTACCCTTAAAGACGCAAGAGCTGAGGTTGAAAAAATTATCGGTAGAGGTTCTGGTTTTGTTGCGGTAGAAATACCTTTTACGCCAAGAGCCAAAAGAGTCCTTGAATTGTCATGGGATGAAGCAAGACAGCTAGGGCATAATTACATTGGCACAGAGCACCTTTTGCTTGGACTTATAAGAGAAGGTGAAGGTGTAGCAGCAAGAGTTCTCGAAAACCTCGGGGTAGACTTAAATAAATTAAGAAGCAATATTATTAAAATGCTTGGCGAATCAAAACCTGCAGCACAAACAGCTACTGCCGGTACAGCTTCCGGCGGAAAAACAAAAACACCGTCATTAGATGAATTCGGTACGGATTTGACATTAGCAGCACAAGAGCAAAGACTCGACCCTGTTGTTGGTAGAGAAAAAGAAATTGAACGTGTTATTCAAATTCTCGCAAGAAGAACTAAAAACAACCCTGTTTTAATCGGTGAACCGGGTGTAGGTAAAACAGCTGTTGCAGAAGGTCTTGCTATCAGAATAGTTAACTCGGACGTTCCGGATATTCTTGAAGGCAAGAAAATTATCCAGCTTGATATGGGGCTTCTTGTTGCAGGTACAAAATACAGAGGTGAGTTTGAAGAACGTCTTAAAAAGATTATGGACGAAATCAGACAGGCAGGAAATGTTATCCTCGTAATTGATGAAATGCACACTCTTATAGGTGCAGGTGCTGCAGAAGGCGCTATTGATGCGGCAAATATTTTGAAACCCGCATTATCAAGAGGCGAAATACAGGTTATCGGTGCAACAACACTTGATGAATACAGAAAATATGTTGAAAAAGACGCCGCTCTTGAAAGAAGATTCCAACCTGTTTTAATCGATGAACCCACTATAGATGAGTCTATTGAAATTATCAGAGGTTTAAAATCTAAATACGAAGAACACCACAGATTAAAAATATCTGATGAGGCAATAATTGCAGCGGTTTCATTGTCTGACAAATATATTACAGACAGATTCCTTCCTGACAAGGCTATCGATATCATTGATGAAGCCAGCTCAAAGGTCCGTCTGAATGTCAGCTCTCTTCCTCCGGAAGGAAAAGAAATCGAAAAAGAGCTGAAAAGCATCATCAAACAAAAAGAAGATGCTATCAGAAATCAAGAGTTTGAGCATGCTTCAAACCTTAGAGATAAAGAAGCTGATTTAAAAGAAAAAATCAGAGAAATGTCTCAACAATGGAAAGAAGCACATGATGCTAACAAACCTGTTGTAACACCTGAACATGTAGCAGAAGTAGTCAGCACAATGACGGGTATACCGACAACAAAAATTACTGAGAAAGAATCAGAAAGACTGTTAAAACTTGAAGAAACACTGCATAACAGAGTAATTGGCCAAGATCAGGCTGTAGTTTCTCTGTCTAAAGCAATCAGACGCGCCAGAGTTGGCCTCAAGGCTCCTAACAGACCTATCGGAAGCTTTATCTTTGCAGGTCCGACAGGTGTTGGTAAAACAGAACTTGCTAAAGCATTGGCAGAAGCTGTATTCGGTTCTGAAGACAACATGATAAGAGTCGATATGTCAGAATTTATGGAAAAACACTCCACATCCAAGCTTATCGGTTCTCCACCGGGTTATGTCGGATATGATGATGGCGGACATCTTACTGAAACTATCCGTAAGAAACCATATTCTGTTATTCTGTTTGACGAAATAGAAAAAGCACACCCTGATGTATTCAACATCATGCTTCAAATCCTTGACGACGGTCGTTTGACAGACGCCAAAGGCAGACACATCAACTTCAAAAACACAATCATTATTATGACATCAAACGTTGGTGCAAGTATGATTACAACAACATCCAAATTGGGCTTCTCTGTTTCTAACGACGAGTCTAAAGATAAATACGAACACCTTAAAGACACTGTTATGGAAGAAATGAAAAAATCTTTCAGACCTGAATTCCTTAACAGAATAGATGATATCATTGTATTCTCACACCTTAGCAAACCTGAAATCAGAGAAATCGTTGAACTTATGTTTAAAGATTTGGTTAAACGTATTCAATCTCACGACTTCACTATTGAGGTTTCTGATGAGGTTAAGGATTATCTGGCAGATGAAGGATACTCTGAAGCCTACGGTGCCAGACCGTTAAGACGTGTAATTCAAAAGAAAATTGAAGATACACTTGCTGAAGAAATACTTAACGGAAAATACGTAGCAGGCGATGTAATTTCTGCCAAACTCGAAGATAAAAAGATTGTCTTTGAAAAGGTTGGAGAATCAGCCAAAAAAGAAGAGGCGGAATCTGCTAAATAGTTAAACAAAGCTAAATACAAAAAAGAGGCAAATCATAATTTGTCTCTTTTTTTTATTAACTATTAAAAAACTATTATATTTTAATTCTCTGTCAATTTTAAGGCCATCAGCAGCCCCGCTGGGAGGTCTAAAACTTGAGATTG
>OLNL01002235.1_pt1 | contig 15312 bp, 8 predicted proteins | sample 1672181 | NCBI WGS metagenome assembly OLNL01 (sample SAMEA3136656, study PRJEB25190) | human gut metagenome | biome: human gut; feature: human-associated habitat; material: faeces | place: Austria | collected 2013
GGTACGACACCGACGGCAACCTCGTGCCCGAAGAGGACATCGCCGAGCGCTACCATGACGAGGTCGTGGCCCGCTCCGGCATCCGTCCGTTCGATGAAGGCATGGGCAACGACTACAAGGACGGCGCCGACGAAGAGGAGACCGAGGTCTTCCTCGACCACGATGTCACCTTCTCCGTGCCCACCGAGGACATCGCCAAGGAATACGTCAAGATGGACGAGGCGCACACCTCCATCGCGGCCGACCCGGAGTCGGGCGAATGGAACGTCACCCGTCACGCCGGTTCGATGATTCGCGTGCCGCGTCGCGCCACGATGACGCGCACGGTCGGCGGCCAGTTCCCGAAGGGCTTCGACCCGCTCAAGTGGGGCATCCCGGCCTCGATGGTAGGCGACGTCGACAAGATCGCGCTGTGGAACATCGTCACCACCGTGGACGCCTACCTGTCCGCCGGCTTCACGCCGACCGAGGTGCTGCAGGCCATCCATCCCTCGATGGTGGCGAGCACGCAGGGAACCGGCTTCGGCGGCATGATGTCGATGCGCAAGCTGTACCTTGACCGCTTCCTCAACCATGAGATCCCGACCGATATCCTGCAGGAGGCCCTGCCGAACGTGGTGGCCGCGCATGTGATGCAGTCCTACGTCGGCGGCTACGGCAACATGATCCAGCCGGTCTCCGCCTGCGCCACCGCCGCGGTGTCGCTGGAGGAGGGCGCCGACAAGATCGCCCTCGGCAAGGCCGACTTCGTGGTCACCGGCGCGATTGACGATATCGGCGTGGAATCCGTGATCGGCTTCGGCAACATGAACGCCACCGCCAACTCGGAGGAGATGTACGCGAAGGGCATCGACGCGCGCTTCTTCTCGCGTGCGAACGACCGTCGCCGCGGCGGCTTCCTGGAGTCCCAGGGCGGCGGCACGATCCTGCTGACGCGCGGTGACATCGCGCTCCGCATGGGCCTGCCGGTCGCCGGCGTAGTCGGCTTCATCCACTCGTACGCGGATGGCGCGCACACCTCGATCCCGGCCCCGGGCCTCGGCGCCCTGGCGGCTGGCCTCGGCGGCCGCGACTCGAAGCTCGTGCACGATCTGGCCGCGCTCGGCGTCACCCCGGACGACATCGCCGTGGTCTCCAAGCACGACACGTCCACCAACGCGAACGACCCGAACGAGTCCGAGCTGCACAACACGCTGGCGCACGCCATCGGCCGCACGAACGGCAACCCGCTGTTCGTGATCTCCCAGAAGACGCTCACCGGCCACGCGAAGGGCGGCGCCTGCATCTTCCAGGTCAACGGCCTGACGCAGCTGTTCAAGTCCGGCGTGATCCCGGCCAACGCCTCGCTCGACTGCGTGGACCCGAAGCTGGAGCGCGACGACCACATGGTGTGGCTCACCAAGCCGCTGCACGTCGGCCGCGTCAAGGCCGGCCTCGCCACCTCGCTCGGCTTCGGCCACGTGAGCGGTTTCGCCGCGATCGTGAACCCGGGCGCCTTCGAGGCGGCCGTGGCACACACCGCGGGTGAGGACGCGCTGAACGCCTGGCGCGAGCGTGCGAACGCCCGTCTGGCTGCCGGCCAGCGTCACCTTGAGGAAGGCATGATGGGTCGCGCGGCGCTCTACGAGCCGATCGACAACCGTCGCTTCCGCGAGGACGGCACCAAGCTCGCCGACGGCAATCGTTACAACGGCCACGAAGTCGAAAAGGCCATGCTGTTGAATCCTGACGCCCGCCTCGGTCAGTCCGGCTTCTTCGAGGCCTGATCTGCCGAGTCGTTCGTCAGGATTCCCTCGCGGGCGCAGGTAGCGCGCCCGCTCGCTTCGCCTACGGGGAGTTCACTGGACTCCCCGTTTGACGGCTCAGCCTGACGCCCGCCTCGGTCAGTCTGGCTTCTTCGAAGCCTGATCTGCCGAGTCACGTCTGACTGCTGAATGATGGGCCCGCACGTTTCCGCGTGTGGGCCCATTTTGCGTTCGTAAGTGCGCGCCGAAACGACGTGTCCGTGCACATAGCGACGCAAACCAGCCCATTTGCGTCCTTAAGTGCGCACACTTGTCGTTTCGGCGCGCACTTAAGGACGCAAAGCGGCCCGGACCCGTCATACACTGGAACAGGTCTCTCGGAAAGGTGGCGCGGTATGTCGGTTCTCGGTCTCGGGCACGATGTCGTCGATGTCTCGGCGTTCGCCGAACAGCTTGCGGAACCGGGTTCGCGCATGCGAGGGCTGTTCTCTGTGCGCGAGGTGAGGCAGGCCGGCGAGCGGGCCAGACGCAAGAACGATGACGAGTCCACCCACTTGGCGGCGAAGTGGGCCGGCAAGGAAGCGGTGCTGAAAGCCTGGTGCGACGCGCTCGGCGACATGCCGAACCCGTATACCATCGAGAATTTCCCGTGGAACGGCATTGAAATCGTGGATGATTCGCGCAGCCGACCGTGCGTTGCGTTGCGGCCGGACGTCGAGCGGAAGCTGCGTGCGTCGCTGCCCCCCGCAGCCTCCAGAAACTCCGATGAAATGTCGGGCGCGCCCGGGTTGGTCAGGATGGGGCCTGCGGTCATGCGGGTGCCGATCGTGACTCCGGTGAGCACGGGTTCCGAGCCGGCTGCGGCGTCGAGCGCATCGGTTTCCTTGGTTTTTCGGTGGCATGTCTCGCTGAGCCATGATGGCGGTATCGCCTCGGCCGTCGCCATGTTGACCGTGTGACGGCGGTTTTCGGCAGTCATGACGCCGCTATACGGACAGTTCTCAGACTCTTTGAAGACGACGCTCGAAATAAGCGTGCGTCATAGGTATGTATGCAGGCGGATATTCGTTGGGGCGTCCGCAGGCATCGGCTGGCGAGTGTACGCCATCCATGTCGGGGCAGAATCCGACATCGGGCTCGTCGGCTGTTTACGGCCCGCTGGTGCGAGGCTCGGGCAAGACTCCCGGGAGACGCGCCAGCGGGTCGTATCGTATGCGGCCGACGCTTGTGTGACGATACATCCGTTTTGACGCTGCCATATCTTCCGGCGTACAGTATCATCATGATTGCCTTACACAAAGTCGCAGCGCCGCGACTTGACCGGACTGCGAAAGCGGCGGACGAGGTGGCCGCCTATGAACGCATCAATTCCACCCATGCGAAGGCACGCCGACTCATCGAGCGGGGGAGGTTCGCGCGCAACGATGACGGCGGCATCGCCATCACCGTGGTCGCCGCCGGTGCCATGGACGACGCCCGAGGACGGCTCGGCCGGCCGTGGGCATGCGTTCCCGGGCACTCGTTCGCCATATCGTTCATCGTGACCATCCCCGAATCGGTGGCGACCGATGACGCGGTCAACGGCTGGATGTCGATGATTGCCGGCCTGGCTACTCTGGACGCCATCGAAGGAACCCTGGACGAGTGCGGCGCGGTCCCGTTCGACCCCGAATGCGGGTTCCATCTCAAATGGCCGAACGACATTTACTGCCATGGACTCAAGCTTGGCAGCACGTTCACCCAGGTCGCCTCGCCGCCCGACCGGCACGGTGACGTCGCCGTGATCTTCAGCGTGGGCGTCAACCTGTCGGTGCCCGCGGATCGTTTGCCGACGCCGGAATCCACGTCGCTGCGGATGCACGTCGCACCGCTGCCGCCGACCGTGGAACTGATTGACATGATCGCGGCGCGCCTGGTCGCTTCACTGCGCACCCGTCTGGAGGCGTTCGTGCAGATGCCGCTCATCCAGAGTTCCCGGTTGCGCTCCGAGATGCGCCACGTCTGCTGGATGATGGGGCGGCAGATCGACGCGCAGCTCATCGACGGCCGGACGATCGCCGGCAAGGTGGTATCGCTCAACGATGACGCTTCGATCAGCGTGCGCACGGCATCAGGGGAGGCGGAGAGGCTGAGCACCGGCGATATCGGTCTCATGGTGTGACGCCTGTTCCGACGGTCCTGTTCCGACGGTCCCGTTCCGCATGGACACGGGAGTTGCCAAAGCGTCGGCGATGTGTATAATAGCTCAAGTCGCCAAAAGCGACATTTTCGCGGATGTAGCTCAATGGTAGAGCCTCAGTCTTCCAAACTGATTACGCGGGTTCGATTCCCGTCATCCGCTCCACTGCCACTTCACCGGCAAGTCCGGCCGTCCAATCGCGTTTGACGTGATTCGATAGTAAAACTAGCATGACTAATCGGAACGGTTGAGAGAACGCGTCGTCGATGACGACTGCCACGAGAAGCTGAAATATGGATCGCGGCATCTGGCGAAAACCCGCGGGAACGCAATCGTTTCGCCGCACGCCAGATATACCGTAGCGACGAGGACAGGCCCACCGGGGTGTGGGCTTGGTCATGTGATGAGGCATATGCGCGGGCGGTGCACAGTATCACAAGAACAGATAAGGAAACAAATGCGAGCAAATGGTAATTCCACGCATGAGATTCTAGGCAAAATCGTGACGGCCATCGCGTCGATCGCCATGACCGCGGCGTTCGCGGTTCCGGCCATGGCGGCCAGCGACAGCGGCACGGCGGCCGACTCCGGCACGACCCAACAGTCGGGCCAGTACAAGATCTACCCCCAGCCGCAGAACACCGAGTACGGCGACGGCAGTCTGATTCTGCGCGACAAGGCGAACACCGTCGTGGAACCGGGAATCGATTCCGCCACCAAGGCCCGTCTGAACGAGGCCCTGAAGCTCAAGGGCATCGAGACCACCGCGGCCGACGCCGTGCCCGAAACCGCGTACCAGCTCAACGTGCTGGTCGGCATCAACGGATCCAACGGCGTGGTCGACAAGTACGCCAAGCAGCTGATCGCCGACGGCACCCTGAAGGTGGACGACAGCACGTTCTCCAAGAACGACTCCTATGTGCTTGCCGTCCGTCAGGGCAACGCGAAGACGCCCGACACGATCCTCGTGCTCGGCCGCGACACCGATTCCGCGTTCTACGGCCTGACTACCCTGTACCAGATCTTCCAGCAGCTGCCGGGCCGCGCCGTCAGCAACCTGACCTTCAGCGACTGGGCCGACGTCAAGTCCCGCGGCTTCATCGAGGGCTATTACGGCAGCCCGTGGAGCACCAAGGACCGCGTGAACCTGATGACCTGGGGCGGCTACTACAAGATGAACACCTACGTGTACGCCCCCAAGGACGATCCGCTGCACCGCAACAACTGGCGCGGCCTGTACACCGAAGACCAGATCGAGAACGAGATCAAGCCGCAGGCCGAGGCCGGCAACAAGTCGAAGGTGCGTTTCGTTTACGCGCTCGCGCCGTTCCATAACGACGGCGAGGCTAGGGGCAAGCACTTCCGCTTCGACACCGAGGAGCACTACCAGAAGGACCTCAAGGAACTCAAGGCCAAGTACATGCAGACCATTGACGCCGGCGTACGCCAGATCGCACTGCTCGCCGACGACTCCACCGACTGGGGTGCGCAGTACGGCAACGACAACACCTACGTGCGCGTGCTGAAGGACCTGACCGACTGGATCCACGAGCTGCAGCAGGAGAAGAACGACGACGGCACCGCGAAGTACGAGGGCCTCAAGGACACGATCCTCTACTGCCCGGCCCTGTACAGCTACACCGGAGCCGGTGACGCCTGGTACAAGGACATCCCGTCCAACGTGCAGATCGTCATGACCGGCGGCCGCACCTTCGGCGTGGCCAGCAAGGACTTCGCCGACACGTTCACCAAGAACACCGGTCGCGCCCCGTTCATGTGGATCAACTGGCCGTGCTCCGACATGAACCGCAACACCGCCTACCAGTACCTGGTCATGGGAGGCCAGAACAACTTCCTCAAGCCCGGCGCCACATACGGCACCTACGACGGCATCATGCTCAACCCGATGCAGCAGTCCGAGCCGAGCAAGCAGGGCATCTTCATGGCCGCCGACTACAGCTGGAACCTGTGGCAGAGCGAAAAGGACGGACAACAGTCCTGGGAGGACTCCTTCAGCTACATCGACCACAACTCGCCGATCGCGTCCAAGGGCTCCCGTGGTCTGCGTGACCTCGCCATGAACATGCGCATCCTCAACGACGGCGGCATCGACGGCGCGCACAAGGATGCCGAGTATGACGCCGTCAACAAGTGGTGGATCAACAATGAGTCCGTCGACTACACCGGCAAGCTCGACGTCAAGGGCGTCCTGACCGAACTCAAGGGCAAGCTGGACGGCGGCACTGCCACCGTGGCCGACTTCAGCCAGGCGCTCACCGTCTACACCACGCTGCAGCGCGCCGCGAAGAACTACCGCGCGAACCCCGGCGACAAGAACATGTTCGACCAGATCGAACCGTGGATCAGCTACTGGGACGACCTGACCGCCTCCGCCATCGACTACATCACCGCCGCCAAGCAGGCGCTCGCGGGTGACACCGAGGCCGCGAAGGCGACCTACGCAACCGCGAAGGCCGCTTTCGCCAAGTCCGACACGCATACGATCGCCGATTACTACCAGCGCAACAAGCCCGCCCGTGGCGGCCTGGTCATCGTGCGCCCGACCGTGCAGGCGCTCGATTCCTTCGTCAAGGCCAAGACCAGCGGCAGCGTCACCCCGACGCCCTCCGACGCCACGGTCAACACGAACGGCGTGGGCGCCGCGGCATGGCATGAGAACGTCGATCCGAAGGCCGTCATCGACGGTGACGACAGCACGTTCTTCTGGATGCAGTCCGCCGGCTGCGACTGCGTCAAGGCCAACGCCGCCCTCACCGTCACCTACGCCGAGGCCCGCAAGGCCAAGGAGTTCCGCTTCATCCAGGCGGAAAAGGGCGGTGACACGATCGTCAACGGCAAGATCGAATACCAGGATGCAGATGGCAACTGGACCAAGATCGGCGACGTGAACGGCAACCAGAAGCAGATCTTCACGCTGGACTCCGCCGCGACCGTCAAGGCCGTGCGCATCACCAACCTGGCCCAGACCTCCAAGTGGTGGAAGGTGTACGACCTGTCCGCCACCAAGATCGACGAACCCGGTACGGTGACCAAGGACGCGCTGAACGCCAAGATCGCCGAAGCCGAGAAGGTCGACTCCACCGACTGGACCAAGTCGAGCCGCGAGGCTCTCGCCGGCGCGATTGCCGCCGCCAAGGCCGTCGCTGCCGACCAGGACGCCACGCAGGCCAAGGTCGACGCCGCCGTCGCCGCGCTCGAATCGGCGATGAAGGGTGTCGAACGGTACACGGCGAAGACCGCCGACCAGCTGAAGGCCGAGCACGTCTCCAACGACGATGCCACCTACACCGAGGCGAGCTACAACAAGTACCAGTCCGCGTACGACGACTTCGCCGCCGCGCTGGCCAACGCCGACGATCTGGCGAAGGCCGATGGCGAGGCGCTGGAAGCGGCCTACACCGCCGCGAAGTCCGCGCTGCGCTACGACCAGTCCGCACGCGACTACGCGCAGCTCGCGCTGAACGACGCCGAGCCTTACGTGGGCAAGGCCTCCGAGTACACCAAGGACAGCTATGCCAAGTTCACCGTCGCGTATGAGGCCCTGAGCAAGCAGCTGAAGGCCGACCCGAACGGCGAGGGCGATCCCGCCACCTACACCGCGCTGCGCGCTGCACTCGACAAGGCCATCAAGGGCCTGGTCAAGAGCGACGGCACCGAGCCGGAGCAGCCTGGCGAGAAGCCCGGCGAGAACAAGCCCGGTGAGAAGCCGGGTGTCAACAAGCCCGGCGCCGACGGCAAGCTGTCCAACACGGGCGCCGACGTCTTCGGTCTCATCGCCGCGATGACGATGTTGGCCGCGGCGGGCGTGACGATGGCCGGCCTGCGCAAGCGGATCGGCTGATTCGGCATGAGTCCGGGCGGTCGCCCTCGCTCGTGAGAGCCGGGGCACCGGCCCGGACGACGCTGGCAATTACGGGCTGAAATGGCCGGAATCCAAGATTCCCCGTACGAAATGGTACGTTCCGCGGTGCCGAAACGGCGTAATGTACGGTGATCCCGGATTCCGTCTATTTCAGCCCGTATTGTCGTGCATGGAAGTCAGTAAAGAACATATGGCGAGCGAGGCGAACATGGCGGACGAAACCAATAACAACGAGGCGACGGAACTGGTCGGTGACCACGTCGAAACCGTTGACGTTTCCAAGCATCCGGACCCATCCATCCCGGTGACCGACCTGTCTCTGGCCGATATCGAGCGGCGGCAGTCGCACCCGGTGCCATGGGCGGTGTTCATCGTGGCGGTGCTGGCCGCCATCATCGCGCCGTACTGGCTCGGACGCTCCCTGGCGGTCGGCCACACGCAATGGCTGATCACCCATCTGAACCTGTTCACCCCGCGCGGCGTGGCCTTCGTGTCGTGGACCGTGACGCTGACAACGTTCACCGGACTCGGTCTCGCCGTGGTGGAGTCGCGCAACTGGCTGTGCCGCATCGTGTTCGTGGTCGGGCTGGCCGCCGAACAGTTCATCGCCGGCCTGAGCCTGCTCAAACTGAATTTCTGGTACTCCACGTACGTGGTGTACGGCGACTCCGCGCAGCTGCCGAATGCGGCGAATCTGGGAATCATCGCGGCCGGGGTCGGCGTGGCGGTGTATGCGGTCGTGTGGGTCGGCCTGCTGATCCTCATCAAGAAGGACTCTCCGCTGAACGTGCTGACGCGCAGCTGGGCTTCGTTCATCCTGTTCTTCGCCATCGAGACCGCGGCGCTGCTCATTGTGCTGTTCGGCGGATTGCTGACGGCGGTGTGAGACCCTGCCGCGAAAGGCCGGAAGTAGTCCGACCCCTTGCCTATACTATCCCATTGGCGTGTTTCGCCCGCGGATAGAGAGCGCACCGGCATAAAGCCGGGTGCACCGCGCAGCAACCATAAGGAGGATGCCGTGGCACTTACGGCTGAAGAAAAGCAGGAAATCATCACCAAGTACGCGACGCACGAAGGCGACACGGGTTCCCCCGAGGTCCAGGTCGCGCTGCTGAGCAAGCGTATCGCCGACCTGACCGAGCACCTGAAGGAGCACAAGCACGATCACCACTCCCGTCGTGGTCTGCTGCTCATGGTCGGTGACCGTCGTCGTATGCTTGATTACCTCAAGCGCGTCGACATCAACCGTTACCGTTCCCTGATTGAGCGTCTCGGTCTCCGTCGATAAGAGAACTTTCGCCCGGGCATTCCTTGCTCGGGCGTTTTGCATATCGGCATGTGGATGAGGATGTTGCGAATTCGCGGATGACATACTGTGGCCCGGCGGTTGAGGGCCGATGATGAAGAAGAATCTGGAATGAACGGGTGCGGTCCGGGACGGGCCGCGTCAATGAGAAAAGCCGACAAGCTTGAACGAATCGGGATTTCGGCGTCTCGATGTGGATTACAGATATCAGCAGACAATAGAACAAAAAAAGGAGGAACCCTATGGAGGGTCCCGAAATCAAGGCCGTGGAGGCCGTTATTGACAATGGTTCGTTCGGAAAACGAACCCTGCGCTTCGAGACGGGTCGTCTCGCACAGCAGGCGGATGGCGCGGTGGCAGCCTATCTTGACGATGATTCGATGATTCTGTCCACCACCACCGCCGGTTCCAGCCCGAAGGAGAACTACGACTTCTTCCCGCTGACCGTCGACGTGGAGGAGAAGATGTACGCCGCGGGCAAGATCCCGGGCTCGTTCTTCCGCCGTGAAGGCCGCCCGAGCTCCGAGGCGATCCTGGCGTGCCGTATCATCGACCGTCCGCTGCGCCCGCTGTTCCCGCACACGCTGCGCAACGAAGTGCAGGTCGTGGAGACCGTGCTGTCCATCGATCCCGACGACGCCTACGACGTCATCGCCCTGAACGCGGCCTCCGCTTCGACGATGATCTCCGGCCTGCCGTTCGAAGGCCCGGTCTCCGGCGTGCGTCTGGCGCTGATCGACGGCCAGTGGGTCGCCTTCCCGCGCTGGAGCGAGCGTGAGCGCGCCGTGTTCGAGATCGTGGTCGCCGGCCGTGTCATCGAGAACGGTGACGTCGCCATCGCCATGATCGAAGCCGGTGCCGGCAAGAACGCCTGGCACCTCATCTACGACGAGGGCCAGATCAAGCCGGACGAGGAAGTCGTCGCGCAGGGTCTCGAAGCCGCCAAGCCGTTCATCAAGGTGATCTGTGAAGCCCAGAACGAGCTCAAGGAGAAGGCAGCCAAGGAGACCAAGGACTTCCAGCTGTTCCCCGAGTACACCGACGAGCTGTACGCCCGCATCGACGAGATCGCCCACGAGGACCTCAACGAGGCGCTGTCCATCGCGGAGAAGCTGCCGCGCCAGGACCGCATCCACGAGATCAAGGAGCACGTGCGTGAGGTGCTCGCGAACGAGTTCACCGACATGGACGATGCCGAGAAGGAGAAGGAACTCGGCAACGCGTTCAAGGAGCTGCAGCGCCAGATCGTGCGCCGCCGCATCCTCACTGAGGACTACCGCATCGACGGCCGTGGCCTGCGCGACATCCGCACCCTGTCCGCCGAGGTGGACATTGTGCCTCGCGTGCACGGTTCCGCCCTGTTCCAGCGTGGCGAGACCCAGATTCTGGGCGTCACCACGCTGAACATGCTCAAGATGGAGCAGCAGATCGACGCGCTGTCCGGTCCGCAGTCCAAGCGTTACATGCACAACTACGAGATGCCGCCGTACTCCACTGGTGAGACCGGCCGCGTCGGTTCCCCGAAGCGCCGCGAAATCGGCCACGGCGCCCTCGCCGAGAAGGCTCTCGTGCCGGTGCTGCCGAGCCGCGAAGAGTTCCCCTACGCCATCCGACAGGTCTCCGAGGCCATCGGTTCCAACGGTTCCACTTCGATGGGTTCCGTGTGCGCCTCCACGCTGAGCCTTTTGGCTGCCGGCGTGCCGCTGAAGGCTCCGGTTGCCGGCATCGCCATGGGCCTCGTGTCCGGCGACGTTGATGGCAAGCACATCTTCAAGACCCTCACCGATATTCTGGGTGCCGAGGATGCCTTCGGCGACATGGACTTCAAGGTGGCCGGTACTTCCGAGTTCATCACCGCCCTGCAGCTCGACACCAAGCTCGACGGCATCCCCGCCGACATCCTGGCCGCCGCTCTGCAGCAGGCCAAGGAAGCCCGCGCCACGATTCTCGAGGTCATCAACGAGTGCATCGACGGCCCGGCCGAGATGAGCGAGTTCGCTCCGCGCATCATCACCACCTCCGTCCCGGTTGAGAAGATTGGCGAAGTCATCGGCCCGAAGGGCAAGATGATCAACCAGATTCAGGAAGACACCGGCGCTGAAATTGCCATCGAGGATGACGGTACCGTCTTCATCTCCTCCGAGGGTGGCGAGGCTGCTGAGAAGGCCAAGGCCATCATCGACCAGATTGCCAACCCGCACGTGCCCGAGGCCGGCGAAACCTACAACGGCAAGGTCGTCAAGACCACGTCGTTCGGCGCTTTCGTGAACCTCACCCCCGGCACCGACGGCCTGCTGCACATCTCCCAGATCCGCAACCTGGCCAACGGCGAGCGTATTGACGCTGTCGAAGACGTGCTCAAGGAAGGCGACACCGTTGAGGTGATCGTTCAGGGTGTCGATGATCGCGGCAAGATCTCCCTGGCCATTCCTGGTTTCGAGGATCAGGAGAACAACGCCCGCCCGAGCCGTGGCGATCGCGATGACCGCCGTGGCGGCCGTGGCCGTGGTGACCGTGACGATCGCCGTGGCGGCCGTGGCCGTCGCTCCGAGCGCGATGACCGTGACTTCGACGATCGTGACGACCGTCCGCGTCGCCGTCGCTCCGATGACTTCGAGGATGATTACGACGACCGTCCGCGTCGCCGTCGCTCCGATGACCGTGACTTCGATCGCGATGATCGCGATGATGATCGTCCGCGTCGCCGTCGTTCTGCCGACCGTGACTTCGACGATCGCGATGACCGTGATGCTCGCGACTCCCGTGACGATGATCGTCCGCGTCGCCGTCGCTCTTCCGATCGCGATGACCGTGGCGATCGTGATGACCGCCGTGGCGGTTCCCGTGGCCGTGGCCGTGGCTCGGACCGTAACCCGCGCTACGCCACCGACGACAACTACGACGACTACCGCGCCGACCGCGAAGAGCGTACTGAGCGCCCGCGTCGCCGCGTCCGTCGCGACTTTGATCCGTTCGAGGACTAAATCCCTCTCACGGATCGGTCGCGGCATAGCCGCTCCCCTCACCTACGGGAAGCCCGTAGGGCTTCCCGCTTAACGGTTCGGCATTCGAGGACTGATCGTTCTCTAGCTTCTCTCGGGTGAGAAGGGCTTGATCGCAAACCAAAAGGCTTCTATACCGTTTCATTCGGTATAGAAGCCTTTTTGGTTTTTCGGCTTCTTCGCGCTGCATATTTCGATGTTGAATAAGGCACTCGTGCTGCCGCCATGTACGTTTAGTTGTCGGTTGACAACTATTCCCATGCATCAAGAATGGCGGATGATCATCGAAGGTACTCATGGGCGTTGATCACTGTGGCAACAACAAAGGCCGGGCCCTTGTGAGAGCCCGGCCTTTATGCCGTATGGCGGCGGATTAATCCTTAAAGGCTAATCCGTTGTCAATCAGCGTTACAGAATCGCCATGCACACGAAGTCCAGAATGAACAGCGCGGCCACAGTCCAGATGATCGGGTGAACCTCCTTGGCCTTGCCCTTGCAGGTCTTCACGATGCAGTACATGATGAAGCCTCCGGCGATGCCGTAGGAGATGGAGTAGGAGAAGGCCATGAACACGGCGGCGAAGAACGCCGGAATGGCTTCGGCGATGTCGTCCCACTTGACTTCCTTCAGGGAAGCGGCCATCATGCAGCCGACGATCACCAGCACGCCGGCGGTTGCGGCGGACGGCACGGCGGAGACGACCGGGGCCAGGAACGCGGACAAGGCGAAGCAGATCGCCACAACCACGGAGGTCAGGCCGGTTCGGCCGCCTGCGGCGATGCCGGCGGAAGACTCGACGTAGGTGGTGGTGTTCGAGGTGCCGCAGATGGCGCCGATGGAGGTGGCGATGGAGTCGGCGAACAGGGCCTTGTCCATCTTGGAGGAGAAGCCGTGGCCGTTCTCCAGAGCCTTCTCATCCTCGGCGGAGAAGATGCCGGTGCGGCGGCCGGTGCCGATGAAAGTGCCCAGGGTGTCGAACGTATCGGACATGGAGAAGGCGAAGATGGTCACGATGACCAGCGGCAGCTTGGTCGGATCAGAGAACAGTGCCGGGAAGCCCTCGGCGGAGAAGATCGCGCCGAAGGTCTGCGGCAGCTGGGAGAAGGTCTCGCTGATGGACTGCGAGTTGGACCAGGTGGTCACGCCGAACGGGATGCCGATTACGGTGGTGATGGCGATGGCCAGCAGCATGCCGCCCTTAACCTTCATCACGGTGAACACAATGGCCAGTACGAGGCCGATCAGGAAGACCCACAGCACCTTGTCGTTAAAGTTGGCCAGACCCGGGGTAGCCGCAACGGCACCGCCCTTGGCGGCGGCCTTCGGATCGCCGGGAGTGAACTTGATCAGGCCGACGTTCAGCATGCCCACGTAGGCCACGAACAGGCCGATGCCGCCGCCGATGGCGTGTTGCAGGGACTCCGGGATGGCCAGGATGATCATCTTGCGGATCTTGGTGACGGTGATGAGGATGTTGATCAGGCCGCACAGGAACACCATGCACATGGTCTGCTGCCAGCTGAAGCCGAGGCCGAAGCACACGGTGTAGGTGAAGAACGCGTTGAGGCCCATGCCGGCGGCCTGGGCGTACGGCACGTTGGCGAACAGGCCCATGACCAGGGTGCCGATGATGGCCGCGATGATGGTGGCCAGGAACACGCCGCCCCACGGCATACCCGTCTGCGACAGGATCTGCGGGTTGACGACGATGATGTAAGCCATCGCGAAGAACGTGGTCAGGCCGGCCAGAATCTCAGTCGAGACGGTCGTGCCGTTTTCCTTCAAATGGAAGAACTTCTCCATTTACTCTCTACTTCCTTGGGTTTATGCGGGGCTGCGCACCGCGTGCATAATGCTGCGGCTGGCCCCGGCGAGAATTGCGACTCGCCCTGATCGGCCTGCCCAACGCGCGTCAGGCGCTGCGCACCCAATCAGAACCGTGGCCGATTATAGCTTGTGGAGGCAACGTGAACGGGTCCGGGAGTAGACTGACTGCCAGAATAATTCGGAACAACTCAGGGGACACGCAGGACACACCCGTGGAAGGAAGGCGCGCGATGAAACCGGCCGTCGAAGTCAGCATCACCTCTTGGAAGAAGAATGTCGTCAAGCCCGGTCAGGAGTACGGCCGCGTACTGCTGATGCCCGGCACCGGCTACAACTGCGACCGTCCGCTGCTCTACTGGTCGGCCCAGGCTCTGGTCGAGGCTGGCTGGCGAATCGACCGCATGAACGTACGCAACGCTTCCGACGACCTGTCCACGGTGATTCCGGTCCTCAATCAGGCGATTGACGGCTGGGTGGCCGCCGCGCGCGAGTCCGGCGCGGGTAAAGCCGGTGATTCCGGGGATGGCGTTGCCGCCGATGATTCTGCTACCGTGCTGGCCGATGGCGCAGCTGGCTCGCCGAACCGTGATTCCGACACCCCGTCCGGCCCTCGCCTGTTGCTGATCGGCAAGTCGCTGACGACGATGACCTACCCACATGTGGCCTCACACTACGGTCTGCCGTTCGTGCTGCTGACCCCGGTGCTGCATCACGCCGACTTCGATCCATCCGCCCGGGTGATTCCGGTGCCGGCTGTCGGCGATGATATCGTCGCCGAATCCGAGGCCCCGAGCGTGGCCGAAGCAAGGGCGATCATCCGCGCGGAACAGGCCGGCCAGTCGCACGCCGCCAGCTCCCGATACTCCGGCCCGGCACCGCTGATCTGCGCCGGCACCGCCGACCCGTTCTACGATCAAGCCCGCGCCAACGCGCTCACCCCGCACGTGCACGAATACCCGGATGCCAACCATTCGATCGAGGTGCCCGGCCACTGGCGTCGCTCGCTCGACTATCTGAAGGAAGTCACCGCGTCCGTAGCCCAGTACGCCGCCACGCTGTAATGCCCCGCGACACGCCCGAATTCTGCAATGTCGCTGACCATCCGTAATCTAATCATCCGTAAACCACAGACCGTTGGTTGAAGTGCGCGCGAGTGCATTTCCGAAGTTTGGTTCGCCAAGCCAGCGCAGGTTGAGAGATATAAGCCCGTCAAGGGCCGGCGAAGGTCGCTTCGCGAGATTATATTGCTCTGCCTGTGCGCAGGGCTTTTTTGTTGCCCGGCCGAAAGTTCCGAACTCCAAGTCAACGGCCGACTTAGGAAGGAACGCCATGAAGAGGCCCGAAAAGGAAGCGGTAGTCGCTCAGCTTAC
>OLNL01002279.1_pt1 | contig 15104 bp, 13 predicted proteins | sample 1672181 | NCBI WGS metagenome assembly OLNL01 (sample SAMEA3136656, study PRJEB25190) | human gut metagenome | biome: human gut; feature: human-associated habitat; material: faeces | place: Austria | collected 2013
CGCGGGCATATCCCCTCGTCAACCTCGTCTGACTTGAACTCGGGCCACGCCGAACACAAGTCCACCGTGGTCGGGTCGGGGTCCCTGTAGGCGCAGTCCTCGCATATCATCCCCTCGATGGTCGCAAGCTCGAAGCCGCAATCGTTCATCCTGTCGCGCAGCGTCGCCCGCCCGGCCGTAGGGCGCCCTATCTCGAACCCTCTTTTCTGATCAGCTTCAGCCACAGAACCCACCTCCCTTCCGAGAACTCCGCGTTTCTCACCTCAAACGTCGAATCCCTGTCTATGAGCTGCTCGTGCTCGGGCCCAAACCATGCGAGACTTTCTAGCCAAAGCCATGAAATCGCCAATACCCTTCGGCGATTATATGACGCCGCCTGGCAGCTTGCCGGACATTCCTTAAGCTCCTTCCCTATACGGCTTTATGCTACTTTTGGTTTGCGAAGGGGCACCACCTCGTCTACGAGTATATCGATGATGATACGCACCGTTATCAAGGCCGATGGCGTTTGGCTCATCCAGCGATTCGGCATCGCTTTGATACCAGTTGTACACGCCCTGGCACCCCTCGCCACCAGCGCACGTAAGGCGTACCCGCTTTCCGTAGTATTCCAACGTGTCTCTCAGGTTCATTGTTGTGCCGCCTCCGATTGCTTTCTGCGATTTCTACTAGCCAGAGTAGCACTGCTCTAGAATCGGCAGAAGCCGCGATCTGCCTATTCGCCGGCTTAATCGTTAGGTGATTCGAGGCATCATGCGCCACGACACGATTGTCAAGTTCAACGAAACGGACAGAAGGACGAGGCATGCGCTGATGTTCGGCAAACAGGCAAAAGCCCTGGAAACGAAGCGGCTGAGGACGGATAATCCGAAGCGGAAGGGGGCGGTTTGCGTGAAGGTGCATGTTCAAGGAAGAAACGGCATTCCGGGAAGCGTCAGCGCTTTCGACGCCTATCTCGGGTTCCGTGACATGGGATTCGAGGTCGAGGTCTTCGACAATCCGACAAGCCTGCAAGGCGCGGCACGGGAAGACGTCGTCGTTGGCGGCGTCGAGATCGTTCGCGCTCGGTTGCACGCACTTGGCGTCGACTGCCCAAGCATCAACTATCCCAAAGAGCTCGAAGCGTATCTCGGCCGCAGGGTTTGGCGCAACACAATCGACCAGGTGAGCTGCGATGTCGAATCATGGCCCCTGTTCGTAAAGCCCGTCGAGGAGAAGCGTTTCACCGGCTGCGTGATCAAATCGACCGCCGACCTTGTGGGGAAGGGCTGCCAAGGCAACAACTTCGAAGTCATCTGCAGTGATGCCATCGAAATGCTATCCGAGTACCGCTGCTTCGTCCGCCGCGGCGAGATACTCGACGTCCGCCACTACCGCGGCGACTGGTCGCTTGCGCCGAGCAGGGAAGTCATCGAGTCCGCCATTGCCGCGTACACCTCAGCGCCTGCCGGCTATGCTGCCGACTTCGCCGTCAACGGCAAAGGGGAGACCATCTTAGTCGAGGTCAACGACGGATATTCGCTCGGCTCATACGGTCTCTGGCACGATTTGTACGCCCAGCTTCTCTCCGCCCGGTGGGCCGAGCTGGTCGGCGTCGACGACCCCTGCGATTTCGGCGTCGCGATTCCGCCGATGTAAGGAAGACGTTCAGCATGAGCGACTATTGGGATGAGGACCCCGACGTCCGACGATGCTGGATCGAAGAAGACACCGGCCGGCTTTTCCGCACAAGCCTAGTTGCCGACGAACAGTACAGCTTTGGCGACCATGCTTGGGTGCCGGTCACTTTCTACGAGGTGATTTCGAACACCTGCAACGACATCATCCAGGTTAGCAAAGAGAAGATGGCCTCCATCATCTTCGAGCGCGAGAAGGAGATCGCCGCAAAAAAGCAAAATCCGGACCCGAAAAGCGTCACCGATGGGGAAGGCCCCAGCGGGAGCTTTTCCTCGGCGGCTAGCTGATGTAGAGACGAGTATACAAACGTCCAATCATCCGCCTGTATCGTCGTGGACGCTATCTCGGGTTGTCGCGCTACCATGCGAGCTCGCAAAATCTACGGGCTACGCGCGCAACATGGCGTTATCCGTCCGCGCAGGGTTTTACCCGTCGTTAACGCGCATCTAAGCGCCTCTGTAGAAATCGGATCAAAGGCAACAACGGCACCGACTACGCCAGGTGATTTCAATCCGCGCTCCTCCTGCAGGGAGCGACGCTGGCCGCGTCGAACGGCCACGTGCCCACGTGCAAATTTCAATCCGCGCTCCCCTTGCGGGGAGCGACGCAGGATACGACGGGGCATGCGAGTGCTTCGAGATTTCAATCCGCGCTCCCCTTGCGGGGAGCGACGACGGCCGACGGGTCGGCTACCTCTTCCCCGCAATTTCAATCCGCGCTCCCCTTATGGGGAGCGACATGGTTCAACATGCCTGCCGACGATGACTTCATGATTTCAATCCGCGCTCCCCTTGCGGGGAGCGACAGCAATGGATTCAAACGTTTCTTCGCCCCATATGATTTCAATCCGCGCTCCCCTTGCGGGGAGCGACCATACCGCGTTATCAGATGCCGAAGACGAATTGCATTTCAATCCGCGCTCCCCTTGCGGGGAGCGACCATATGTCTCTATATCGTGTTCCGTATGGGCGAAATTTCAATCCGCGCTCCCCTTGCGGGGAGCGACTAAAGCAATGATAACATGCCCAGTAGAGAAAAAATTTCAATCCGCGCTCCCCTTGCGGGGAGCGACCGCTACATTTTGTAGCATCACACTATTATCGGCAAAATATTGTATTTTCAAAGACCATCGCCGCAAAATCAGTCGGCAAATCCCGCAAAACAGCAGCGAAACACGCCGTTGCGTGGTGCGAGCCTCTTTCATAGAGCATGATCGCCTATAGTTCGCAACCTCACAAAGCAAGAAACCCTTCCGGGTCGTAGCTGGGCTTAGCGCCGAAGTGCTCGACCTTTCCCTGCCACTTGTTTCCCAGATGATAAATCCGCAAGCTGTCTTTTGCCGGATCGGCGATTTCAAACAACGCGGCTTTCAAGGTGACCAATGTTGCCGCATCGACATCACATTCGAAAACCGATGCCTGTACCCGCTGGCCGTAATTCACACAGGCTTTCGCAATCCTTCTAAGACGCTTTCGCCCAGCCGCATCGGTGGTATCGATGTCATACGTGATCAAAACCATCTCAGCACCCTACTTCCAAAGAAACGGCGGGTAGGCATCCAAATCCCCGCGAAGAAACTTCGCCAGCAATTGCGCCTGCACATTAGGGACCAATCCGCGAGGAATCTTCTCTTTAACGAACGGATGCATCAGCGTTTCGCGCTTCCTATCTTGCCATGCTTTGAACAGCTTCTTCCGAGCATCGTCCGTCAGCCGCACTTCGCCGGTTTCCCTGATATCGAAATCGTCAGCGCTCACAACACGATTGTTAATCACCGTCAGCACAAACCGATCAACGAATATCGGCCGCAGCTCCTCCATGCAGTCAAGCGCAAGGGAATCCCTTCCCGGCCTATCTACATGCATGAACCCAACCGACGGATCCAAGCCAACCCCAAGCAAGGCCGAAGCGCAGTCGCGCGCCAAAGCAGAATAGAACAGCGACAGCATCGCATTGACCCGATCACGCGGTGGACGGCGAGAACGACCCGTGAAATGAAAATCATCCTTATTTCGAAGTATCATCTGATCAAACACCTGATAGTAAACCTGCGCGACATCGCCCTCGATCCCACGCAGCGAATCGAGCGAATCGCATTCCCGAATCGCCTTCACGGAGTCGAACAAGCGCGCAGACGCCGCCCGCATGGCCTCAACGTCCATGCGAAGACCGTGATCGCGAATCGCGCGCTCCAAAACCCAGCGCGAGTTGTACACCTTGCCCAAAATACAATTACGAGCCACGGCAAGCGAATAACACTCATTTTCCGAAGCCCTGAACTGCGCTTTCTTCAGCAGCACATTTCCCGTACATGCACCTCTCGCATCCGCAAGATAACGCCCGCCCGGCGTGAAAAACGAAAGCCTTATGCCCCGCTCACAGCAAGCGCCCATCAACGCCGGGCTTGCGCCGACATACGAAAACAAACTGATTCCTTCAAGTGCATGCAGCGGAAATCTCCCCAGGGCATCGCTGCCAACTTTCGCAACGATGTTTTCACCATCAAGCGTCAGGTAAGCATCTTCGGTAAACACGTACAGCGTGTTCTTGATCTTCTTCATTTCCGAGCCTCCAATGCCGCATCGATGTAGGAAGTTGCGGAACGCGGCTGCAAAGACGGCAAGCACTCGTCACGCAAAGAGCAAGCCGAGCACGCCTTCCCCTTGCGCACACGAGGAACGTGGCCTTTACGGAATAGATCATGCATTTCCGCCGACAGCTTTCGCACCGAGTCTCGCAGTTCCTCCGTAAAAGCAACAGGTTCCCTCGATTGCGTTTGCTTGTAGAACAAAAAACCACTTGCTATGTCGCAGCCGAGCATCTCCTCAAGGCACATCGCCTGAGCACATACCTGCAAGCGATCGCATTCTCCGCTTTTCGACTTCCCTCGCTTGTATTCGACAGGCACCGGCATCCAAGCACCATCTTCGCCGAACAAGGGAACCCCCTGTTCGTCCTGATGAAACTCAACGATATCGCAAACACCCGAAAGCCCCAGTTCAGATGACCGGACGAAGAGCCCACGCACTATGAGCAATGCACCGCGACGCTCCCGAATCTCCTCGTCGTGGGCTCGCTGATGCATCATCTGACCAGACGCCGTAAGATAGTTTTCCTGCCAACGCCTTTCGACATGGATAAGCGCCCACTGCCTGCGGCAAAATGCGAAATGCTGGATGCCCGAAAGCGCCAAGAACTCCTCGTCCGAATACATATCCACCCCTAAAGCTTGCGAATCACTTCCACACCTGCGGGGATAGCGTCCTCATCAATGACAACGCCCTCGTAGTCCTTAAACGAGCGAGGCGCCTCAACGCCGTCTTTTTTCGCGATGCTCACAGCATCAAACAGCTGATACGAAGGCGCATTACCGAGTTCGGACTCATGCTTGAACACGATAAGGGAGCGAACAGCCATCTTGCCGCGAGCAGCGGAATGGTCATGCTCGAACATGTTGATGATGGCGCTCCAGAGAAGCTCAAGATCTTCTTCCGAGAAACCAGTGGTTTTGCGGGCCAGGTTCGCGGAAACGAACCCTTCGCAACGATACAGGCCGTAGGGAACCACATACTTCCGACCCATCTCGGTGCCCTTTTTCGCAGCGTCGTCTTCCTTGGTGATGGCCACGCGCGTAATGGTGACCTCCTGCGGGATTATCGGGTCGACGCTACGGGAGAACGTAAGCTGAACAGGGCCTCGAACCTGACCGCAGTTGAGGTTGTCTTTCACAAAGGTGGTCATCACGGCGCCAAACGTGCGAATGTCGTAAAACGCCTTGCACATGCAATCACGCAGCTGGACATCGAGCTGCGGGTTGTCCTTTTTCAGCTTCTTCGTTTCCTTAGGATCGATGCCCAGCTCCTCATAGGCTCGTCGATCGCTCACATTCAAGGGCACACCTTCCTTGATATAGATCTCGAACCCAGGCTCCCCCTCTTTAACCGTTTCCACGTAGTTCCTGATTTTGCGCTTCAGGCAAACATCCGTCACCACGCCATATCCGGTCTCAGGGTCGATTCGAGGCATGTTGCCGGCATCAGGATCTCCATTGGGATTGCCGTTCTCAACATCGAAGAACACAACGAAATCGTAGCGATTGGTAATAGGGTTGCTCATGATCATGCCTCCAAATTAGAAACTGCGTTGCTATGCTTCCTGCTCGTCGTTTTTCTTGTAGCGTGCCTGCTTCTGCTGGTAATAGCCCAGCAGAAAGCTGCCCTGGTCAATGAGCGAAAGCCGCTTGGGGAAAGAGGTTTGCTGCATCTCCATAAGCTCGCCGAGAGCCTTTTCCAGATAAACCCCACGTCCAGGTGTATCGCGAGAAACCTTTGACAAGTGAGCGACGCTCAACTTCAACAGAACGGGGAACGTCGTTGCAGGAGTCGAGCAAGCGGCGTTCAGATAGCGATCGGCTATGGTCGCCTTCCCATTTGCCGCTTCCTGAATTTGCTCGAGAACGGCAAATGTCCTACCGAGTACATAAGCCTCGTTTTCGTTCGAAGGGTTTACATCCACGGTGATCTCCTTCTCTTCCATTCTTGCGTTTCGAATCAAATATGCCCTGATAATGGCTGCGTGCTCTCGCTTAACCGTTTTCGTAGCGCGAACGCGAAGCAGGGCGTTCTGGAACAACGCCTCCGGGTACCTTGCCCCTTGCAGTATCGAGCGCATCAGCGGGGCGCTAAGCTGCGAGCTGATTACCGGATCCTTCGCATTTGGGTTTTCAAGACTGTCAAGAAGACGATATGGGGTAGCAATCGGCGGATCGAAAGCAGCATGGCATACGTCGGTAATCCGATAGTGATCCGCAACGTGACGCATCACTTCGCCAAACGAATCACGGAGAAAGAAACGTACCGAAAGACGAGCGGCATTCGGTGCGAGGCCAAGAAGGTAAAACTCATCACCAAACGAAACGCCTTCGATATCTACCGGCTTACCCGCCTGCAGCCTTTCAAGCGCTGCCTTCAGGTTGGATGTCGCCTCCGACTCAGACTCCTTGCTCTCAAAAATCGAGAAGCCCAGCGCAAGCGACAAGACCGAGCAATTTCCCTGGTCGGCAGTTTGAGAGGAAGACCAGAACACCACAGTGGTGTCGCCGAACCTTCCTCGATGCCCTCGATGGGCAAGCAGGTAATTCAGAGCCGTTGTGTAAGCCTGGGTGCTCTTAACGTCAACGGGAGCATTTCTTCCCTGCTCTTTCGCATGCCCATACGACTCAAACGCCTCGCAGTTGAACCCGACAAGGGAGGCACCCATAGACTGCGCCCCGACCACACCTTTGATGGCTGGATGCAAACGAGCAATAGGCTCCCTTCGCCCCGTGACCAGCGAAACCATCTCCGACTGGCCTTCGTCATTCTGCGCGCGCTCGTCGCAAACCCTTTTTATCGACGGCTCGTTGCATGCTTCTTTCCATGTCGTTCCATCTTCCAAGCAGAACGTCAGATTTCCTCCTTCGAGGACTTCCTCGCTAAACCCTGGGATAGGGTTATCGAGAATCTGGCCAGGATTCCATAGATTGAAATAGTTCACGATAGCGGCAGCCATAGGGCTATCAACACCCGATAGAAGCGCTTCATGCAGTTGCTTTGAGGCCTCAAAGCACTGAATCGCCCTTTCCGGCTTCCCCTTGGCATCAATACCGAGAAGGTACGATGATGTATCGCAGAGGAAATTCGCCTTGATACCAGATGAGCGTTTCTCCTGCTCCGGAACGATTTTCGATACTCCGTGCTTTCCGTCTCCGCAAGGGATAACGCTTTTGAGTTGCCCATCGGGAGAAAGCTCGAGCATGAACTTAACTTGACGTTCGCACCAACCAGGCTTGGCAACGCCGCTTGCAGGGTTCTCAAGCAGCCGGCCATAATAATTTGCCAACGAGGAGATAATCATCGATACACCTCGCTACCAGCCACATCGATAACGCCGTTTTTCATGACAGCGCGATAAAACATAGGGGTGATATCTTGATGGTTGGAATAATCCATATCGAATAGCATGATTCCAAAGTCACGCTCCCCAACAGCAGAATATGCGCTCTCCGGCATCTCCCCTTCAAGCAACCGCACATTTGCAGGAAACTCCCTACAGCCAAAATAAGGCTGGCTGTAACACTGGCCTTTACGCAAACGACGCTTCAAAATGTCGCAGAATTTGCCCGGATTATCCTCAGCCTTTGCCTGATCCGTCATGACGAAATGGGCATCGATGACGTAATGCACATCAGTCAAGATCAGAGATGCTCGCTGAACGATATTCTCTTGCGAACTGATATACGGCAGCTCCTTTGACCCTTCGATTGCGCTACGCATCGACGAAAGAGCCGCCTTCGCCTTCACTTCGTTTCTTCGAACGCTGCTGAATTCAATCGGGTTGATCACATGAATCCGGTCGATGACATAGCGCATTCCCGGATGCCAATACACGCTTTCAATCAAACCTCGAGCGGCGCTTGGCGTGATCACGTCGTAAGTCACGCGCTCAACGCTAAGCTCAGGTCGCGTGAACAGCGCCCTTTTGCCCCATGCTTCAATACTGAAACCGAACGACACGTCCCAACCTCCTTTCGTTTTGCCATACGACGCAAACCGTCTATGCTGCGTAAGTTGATTAGCAGAAGAGGGCATCACCTCCTTCGCGGGCGATATCCAACCCAACGTCGTCTCGATAAGATTGCCTATCCAGCAAAACGTACGTGCTGGCGCTAAGCGATTCAATGGCACCCGCCTCATCAAGCGCCTTCAAATCGTTGAGGTAAATCGACACCGTATAGCGCGACAGCAGCCGTTGGTCTCCCCTTGTCAGCAAGCCGCTACGAGCCCGTTCGATAGCGCCCTCGTTTTCCTCGCAAGGAATAACCAGAGGAAACGACCCTTCTTCGATGAGCTTGAAATCACTGCCGACATCCGAGAAGGGAAAGACGCAAATAGGAGAGCCATCCCGAGGAGCTCTTCTGCGATCGAGCTGCGACATGCGCGGAACGATATTATTCGCATCCAGCTCGCGTTCGCCCTTGGCTTTATACAGGCGATTGAAATAGGCAGGCACGGCATCCTCTACTTCGAGGCAACTGTCCGAAGCCGACAGCAACGACGGCATGACGCTCTGCGCCACAGCAGCGCGCTGCTCAACCTCTGCCGGAACAACGTAATGGTCGGCCGGCGTGAACACGTGAACGATGCTGACACCTTTTTCGCGCTTTCCTTCGCGATTGCAGCGCCCGCCTGCCTGAACGAGCGAATCCACGCCGGAAACCGCTCGATACACCACCGGGAAATCAAAGTCGACGCCTGCTTCCACAAGGCAGGTTGCCACCACAACGCATCGCTGACCAGCATCAAGGAGCGCTTTGATTTCCGCGATCTTTTTCTGGCGGTGGAGGGGATGCATCATGGTGGTCAAATGAAACAAGCCGTCTTTGCTCTGTTCCGCTAGCTTGTCGTGTAGCGCTCGCGCCTGCTTCCTGCTGTTCACGATACAGAGCGCTTGATGCTGGCCGAGGAGGCTCTGCGCCAGCGCATCATCCGCAACCGCACCGTCGCTTTGATAGCGAACGCGCGACAAGGCTGTCGCAAGAGCTGCGGGATTCGCCGCTATTTCCCGAACTTCGTGACCCTCTTCTGCGAAGAACCCATCCAGACACGGCTGCGTTGCCGTGCAGAGGACGACCGAGCAGCCGTAGTTGTTCACCAACTCGGAAAGCGCTTTCACGCAAGGTTTCAAATACTTCACAGGTATCATTTGGGCTTCGTCAAGCAAGATGACGCTATTGGCAATATTGTGCAGCTTTCGGCATCGCGACGTCTTCGACGCATACAAAGACTCAAACAACTGGACGTTCGTGGTAACCACAACGGGAGCGTCCCAGTTTTCGGCAGCCAGCCTAAGCCGATACCCAAGATCTTTCGGATCGTCAGACCCCCCATAGTCAAACGAGCTGTGGTGCTCCAGGACATTCTCAGCACCTAAAACTGTACGATATTCTTGGGCGTTCTGCTCGATGATAGACGTGTAGGGAATGGCACATATAACCCTGCGCATGGGTTTTGACTGCGAACAAGCATGATTGAGCGCGAACCGAAGCAAACCCCACGTTTTCCCGCTACCTGTTGGAGCGGTCAAGGAGAATACGCCAGGCTGCTGCGAGGAAGCCGTCAGACAGTCATCAAGCAGGGAACAACGAATCTCGTTCACCCATGTGCGCGGAGGGTAAAACGACTGAAGGTGCTTTTCTATCCTATCGCGAAGCACTTCCAGGGAGTCCCCCTCGACCCCTTGCCGTTCAGCGTTATTCATAAACGCTTCCGTGCAAAGAAAGTCGGCATCGACGAGACAGCTGAAAACCATGCGCGTCATGAACGACGTGCTGAACGCCCCGCTTTCGTTGTCCGATGGAATGACGCTGAATCGCGGAGCATCGGGGCAAGATAGCGTGATTTCACTGCAATAGCTTGAGTAATCGGGAATTGCGTTGCGCTCGGCAGCGTTAAGACGGCCAAGAAGCGTTCCGCCATCATCGAGGATCGTCCCTCCATTCGGCAAACCGCCATGATGGCCGGCAACGCAATACGAGAGCATTCCTGCGGCATATTTGCTAAGCTCCGCAGCACCCGCCGTCGAATGATCGACTTTGGGGCCATCGTGCAGGATTCTCCGCTGGAAAGCAGGGGAGAACTTCCCGATGTCATGGGCAATGCCAGCAGCGTACGCCCATGACGCCGCACCGAAATCCTCGGCAAATGTCGAAGCCAGCTGGGCAACCTGGCGCAGATGGGTTTCTACGGATTCGACCCGTTCCCCGTCCTCGGAGATATGCGCTACGTATTCAGGGGCTGCGTCCGGAAAATGGGCGCCCTCCTCCCTAGAACCTTCCATCACGCAAAGCTCCTCTCGGAACGCAACGAAAAAAGACCCTGGAACCACGGAGCAAATGCAAAACCGAAGCTCTCACCAGTTAATATGCATCCAGTATATATCAAGTAGCAGTGGTGGACATTAGCTGGCAGCTAATTGGGTCCGGGATTGCCCCATAAGGCGATGGGAGATTGATTAGCCAAGTTATCATCAACGGGTCAGCGTCACGCAAGAGAAAGCAGAGCCCCCTGCCTGCATCCACTGCTGATTCACCTCGCGGATCAGCAACGCCACCCCACAATCCCCCCGGCAGCGCCACACAGCACTGCCGGGGGAAACCTTACAGCAAGCAACCTCTACCCCGGACCCGGGGCGCCCTTACTCGCCGTCCTCGTATACCACGTTACCGGCGCAGATGGTGTACTTCACCTTCCCGTAAAGGTCCTCTCCCGCAAACGGGGTGTTCGCCGCCTTCGAGACGAAGTTCGGGCCCACGTGCCAGCGTTCGCCTTCGTTGAAGATCACCAGGTCGGCGTCGGCGCCTTCCGCAATCGCACCCTTGTCCAACTTATAGAGTTTCGCCGGGTTCAGGCTCATCTTCTCGATCAGCTGCATGAGCGTCAGATGCCCCTTGCGCACAAGGTTCGTGATGCCCAGGGCAAGCGCGGTCTCCAGCCCGATGATGCCGCTGGGCGCCTCGGCGAACGGCTTGGCCTTCTCCTCGGCGGAATGCGGCGCGTGGTCGGTGGCGATGATGTCGATCGCGCCGTCCTTCAGGCCCTCGATGATGGCGTAGCGGTCCGCCTGCGTTCGCAGCGGCGGGTTCATCTTCGCCATCGTGCCCTTCTCCAGCACGGCGTCCTCGGTCAGCGAGAAATGATGCGGCGTGGCCTCGGCCGTCACGTGCGCGCCCATCTCCTTCGCCAGGCGCACCAGCTGCACGGAGTTCGCCGAGCTGATGTGCTGGATGTTCACCCGCGCGCCCGTGTGCAGCGCCAGCATGCAGTCGCGCGCCACCAGCACGTCCTCGGCCAGCGCCGGCGCGCCGCCCAGCCCCAGCGCCTTCGACACGGCACCCTGGTTCACGCCCGGCGACTCAATGAACGCGCGGTCCTCCTCGTGGAACGAAAGCGGTAGATCAAGCTTCGCCGCACGCTCCATCGCGCACTTGACCAGGGCCTCGTCCATCAGCGGGATGCCATCGTCGGTGAATCCCGCGGCCCCATGGGCGGCAAGCTCCTCCATGTCCACCAGCTCGCGGCCCTGCATGCCGCGGCTGATGGTCGCGCACGTCAGCACGTTGATGCCGCAGCGCGCCCCGCGCCCGAGCACGTAGCCGAGCGTCTCCGCATTGTCCACGGGCGGTTTCGTGTTCGCCATGCACACCACGCTGGTGAACCCGCCGGCCGCGGCGGACGCGGCTCCGCTTTCGATGTCCTCCTTGTACGTGAAGCCTGGGTCGCGGAAGTGCACATGCACGTCCACCAAGCCCGGAGCCACCACGCAGCCTTTCGCCTCAATGATGCGCTTATAGTCCTCCGAGCGCTGGTACTTGCCGATCTTCGCTATCTTGCCGCCGTCTATCACCAGGTCGAGCACATCGTCGATGCCGCGCGCAGGGTCGATGACGCGGCCGTCTTTCACCAGGATCATAGCGCCTCTTCCTTCAAATGCTCGTACATCACCATCGCGCCGTCGAGGATCGATTCGATGGTGGCGAACTCCTTCTTGTTGTGGCTGATGCCCTTCACGCATGGGATGAACACCATGCCCGTGTTGCAGATGTGCGCAAACGACATGGCGTCGTGACCTGCGCCGCTGATCATCAGCCGATGCGGGATGCGCAGGCGTTTCGCCGCATCGAGCAGCTTCTGCTGCGTTTCGGACGACATCTCGATGGGCGGGATGTCGGAGGTTTTCTCGCGGAAGTACTTGAGGCGGCGCTTCTCGCAGATGCGCGTACACGCTGTCTTCAGGCGCGCCTCCATGCGGTCGAGGCTGGCCACGTCGATGCCGCGCATGTCGATGCCCAGCTCCACCTCGCCGGGGATGACGTTGAGCGCGTTGGGGTGGTTCGTTACGACGCCCACCGTGGCCACGGACTGATGCATGGCCTCGGACTTGCCGATCTCCTCGACTTCCAAGATGATCTCGGCCGCCGCCGCGAGCGCGTCGGAGCGCATGCCCATGGGCGTGGCACCCGAATGCTCCGCGTTGCCGTGCACGTGCACCTTGAAGCGGCGCGGGCCGGCGATGGTGCTCACGATGCCCACGGCGTCGCCGTATTCCTCCAGGACCTTGCCTTGCTCGATGTGCAGCTCAAGGTACTCGCGGATGCCCTGGATACGCTCGGGCGTCAGGCTGTACCCCTTGCGGTCGAACACCTCGTGCAGCGTTTCGCCCTGCTTGTTCACGGCCTCGCCCACGTCGTGCTTGTAGATCTCCTTGGTGATAAGGCCGCTGCCGATGGTGCTCCTGCCGAAATTGCTGGACTCCTCGCAGCGCATGGCGCCCACGCGGATGGGCAGGTCAACGCCGTCGCGTTCGGCCCAGCCCATCACCAGCAGCCCGGCGATGATGCCCGCGACGCCGTCGTAGCGCCCGCCTTCGATCACCGAATCCAGGTGCGAGCCGACCAGCCAATAGGGCTCGTCCATGCTGTACTGCGGACGGTACAGGTAGGTGTTGCCCACCTGGTCGGCGAAGTGGCCGTAGCCCTTCTCCTCGCCGAGCGCGCACAGGGCCCGGTGCATCTCGTCCTCGACCTCGGTGTAGCCGAGCCGGGTCACACCGCCCGACTCGCAGCTGCCGATGCCGTAGAACCGGTCGAAAAGGTATTCTGCATACTCAACGTCTTCGATAGCGTGCCGCATAGCTTCTCCTTTCGCATATCGGCATAGTAGCCCAACACGCCGCACCAGCCCCCAACTACCACCGAAACCGCACTTCACAGGCAAAAAGCGCAGTTTATGCGCCGCGATGGGCCCACGCAACCGACGCTCTCCCGGCCGTTGTATTTCAGGAACGTAAATTCTGCAATAAGCCCTTGCAAATATTCAGTATGAGAGTATTTTCATTGAAAGTTTGACCACTTGCGGAATGGGATGGAAATCACTATGCCACACAAAGAAAAAGCTTCCGAGATGAAGCACTACGCCGGCAAAGCCGTGTTCTCCGCGGCCATCGGCCACGCGCTCGACGGCCTGGACCTCATGATCTTGAGCTTCGCGCTCTCCGGCATCATCGCCACCTTCGGCGTGGACAACGCCACCGCCGGCTCGCTCACGTCCATCACGCTGGCGGGCGCCTTCCTAGGCGGCCTGGTCTTCGGCACGCTGGCCGACAAGCTCGGCCGCATCAGGGTGCTCACTTACTCGGTCATCTTCTTCGGCGTGTTCACCCTGTGCTCGGCCTTCGCCCCCAACTTCGAGCTGATGGCGCTGTTCCGCTTCCTGGCGGGCCTGGGCATCGGCGCCGAGTTCGGCCTAGGCATGGCCATCGCCTCCGAGGTTTCCAGCCCCGCTAATCGCGCGAAGGCAACTTCCGCCGTCGGCCTGGGCTTCCAGGTAGGCGTGCTGGTCGCCTCGCTGGCCTCCGCGCCCATCATCGCCGCGTTCGGTTGGCGCGGCCTGTTCGCGGTCGGCGTCGTGCCCGCCATCATCGCCATCATCATCCGCGCGTTCGTTCCCGAGCCGCCCATCTTCGAGGAGCACAAGGCCTCCGGCAAGAAGCACGGCAACCTGGCCAGCCTGTTCAACTCGCCCACGCGCATCAAGTACTCCGTGATCATCATCATCCTGTGCACCGTGCAGAACGCCGGCTACTTCGGCATCATGACCTGGCTGCCGAAGTACCTCAACGGCGAGCTGGGCCTGAGCTTGACCTCCACCGGCATGTGGACCGCCGTCACCGTCATCGGCATGATGATCGGCATCTCGGTGTTCGGCTGGCTGGCCGACAAGGCCGGCCGTCGCCCCGCGTTCTGGACCTTCCAGATCGGCGCCGCCGTCATGATCATCATTTACAGCCAGCTGACCAACCCCACGGCGCTGCTGTTCGGCGGCTTCTTCATGGGCATGTTCGCTAACGGCATGATCGGCGGCTACGGCACGCTGATCGCCGAGCTGTTCCCCACCGAGGTGCGCGGCACGGCGCAGACCGCGCTGTACAACGCCGGCCGCTTCATCGGCGGCGCATCGGCCCCGGTTGTCATCCCGATCATCGCCGCCGGCCACGGCTTCGGCTTCGCCATCGGCTGCGTGGCCTGCATCTACGTGGTTGCGTTCATCGCCATGTTCTTCCTGCCCGAGAAGAAGGGCTCCGACCTGGAGTAACGGGCTGCAAAGTAGGCTGGCGCGCCGAGTGTGCTATGTCGGTTCGACCGCGCTTGCAAGTTTGCAAAGGCGTCGTCCCTGCAAGGGGCGGCGCCTTTTTGTTGCAGCCAGGGTTTTCCGCTGCTGCTGCGCAACCACCGTTCCCAGCGCTATATGCGGGCCTGGGGCAGCAAAAAAGCCCCTGCGCAGCACTGAACTGCCTCCCATTTCTTGGACACGAGAAATGGGAGGCTTTTT
>OLNL01002286.1_pt1 | contig 15065 bp, 14 predicted proteins | sample 1672181 | NCBI WGS metagenome assembly OLNL01 (sample SAMEA3136656, study PRJEB25190) | human gut metagenome | biome: human gut; feature: human-associated habitat; material: faeces | place: Austria | collected 2013
GTCGGCCAGGTGCTGGATTTCTACACGCGCATGATCGACGCGATGCGCGGCACGGAGTTCGACGTGTGCTGGGAGCATGACGTGCATCCGACGCAGGCGTTCCTGCGCGCTTCGACCGAGGCGGGCGAGGTGCTGGCAGGCGTGGCGCCCGAGGGCGGGGCCGCCGGGTCGTGCTTCGCCGCCGCCCTGGTGCTGAACGCCGAGGCCGATCCCGGCTACGGCCAGGCGCGTTGGCAGGTGGATGCCGCGCCCGACGAGGTGCTGGTGGTTCACGTGTTGGCCACGCTGCCGGAGTTCCACGGGTGCGGCTTCGCGCGCCAGCTCTTGGAGGGCGCCATCGCGGCAGCACGCGAGGCGGGGGCGAGGGCGCTGCGGCTGGACACCTTCACCGACAACGTGCGCGCCCAGCGGCTCTACGAGTCGTGCGGCTTCGCGAACTGCGGCGTCTACGAGGACTTCTATCCCCACCTCGGCCGTGCCGGCGTGCTGTACGAGTTCGCGCTGTAGCGGCGGGCGCCTTCGAGCCGACGGGAGCCTCCGCCGTTTGCCTCGCCTTCGGTCAAAGCGCCCTGCGTAGCCGAATCCACGAACTTCACACTTACGAACGGGCCTCCCCATCTGCTAGGATGGGGAGCGATACGAACGTCTGCGCCTGTCTCTTTCGGAAAATTTTCCTCACACCTCGCGAAAACCAGCCATCCTCGGCCGCCTGCGGCCCTGCCTTCGCGCGCCGAGCCTTCCAGAAAGGGGTATGCAGCTTCATGTCGAACACACCTATCCGCCACGCCGGAGCCGTCCTGTTCGCGGTCGCGTTCGCCACGCTCCTTGCCACGTTCAACGAGACGTTCCTCAACGTGGCCCTCACGCCCATCATGGACGACCTGGCGGTGGGCGCCGGCACCGTGCAGTGGGTCACGACCGCCTACATGCTGGCCGCCGCCATCATGGTGCCCGTGACCGGGTTCCTCTACCGCAGCGTTCCCACGAAGCGCCTGACGATGGTCGCGCTTGCGCTGCTGCTTGCCGGAACCCTGATCGGGCTCGTGGCGGGAAGCTTCGCCGCGCTGCTCGCGGGGCGCGTGGTGCAGGCGCTCGGCACGGGCATGATCGTGCCCATCGGCATGAACCTGACGCTGGCCGTGGCGCCGAAGGGCAAGCCGGGCACGTACATGGGCGTGGTGAGCGCCATGACCACGCTCGGCCCGGCGTTCGGCCCGATTGTCGCAGGGCTCGTGCTGTCGGTGGGCGACTGGCACCAGCTGTTCGCAGTGTTCGCCGTCATGGTGCTGGCTGCGGCAGTGCTGTCGGCCGCCGTGGTGCCGAATGCGGCCGAGCTGACGAGTCCGCGGCTCGACGTGGCTTCCACCTGCCTGATCAGCCTTGCGCTCGTCGGCCTGCTATACGGCCTGTCCACGGTGTTCTCGGGCGGCTTCGCGATGGCGGCGGTCGCGCTTGCCGTGGGCGTGGGCTGCCTGGTTGCGTTCGTCGTGCGCCAGGGCCGCGTGGCCGAGCCGCTCGTCGACCTGCGTCCGTTCTCGAGCCGCGCGTTCGTCATGGGCCTGGCGGTGATCGTGATCGCGCTCATGACGGTGTTCTCCATGACATCATCCTGCCGTTGTTCATGCAGGGCTCGCTCGGGTTCTCGGCGTTCGACGCCGCGCTCACGTTGCTGCCGGCGTGCGTGCTGTCGTGCGTGCTGGCGCCGCTGGCGGGCAAGGTGTACGACCGTGCGGGATTGCGCGTCATGCTCCCGGTGGGCCTGGGCCTCATGGCCGTGTTCGCGTTCGCGTTGTCGCGCTGCACGGAGCAGGCTACGTCTCCCGTCATCGTGCTGTGCTACGCGCCCGTCATCGTGGGCTGTGCGCTTTCCATGGGCCCGGCCCAGAGCTATGCGCTGTCCAGCCTGAAGCCGCAGCTGTACCCGCACGGCGTGACCATCGTGTCCACGTCGTTCCAGATTGCGGGATGCGTGGGATCGTCCCTGTTCGTAGGCGTACTGTCCAGCGTTCAGGCCGCGCAGCTCGCGGGCGGCGCGGCGGACAGGCTCGCCACGGCCGCGGGCTTCCAGGCCGCCTGCCTCGTGGCCATGGCCGTCGCGGTGGCGGGCTTCGCGCTGTCGCTCGCGCTCGGGCGCCTCGAGAAGCGCCGCGTTGTCCAGCAGGCTGCCGCACCGACGGCCGCGCCCGCGGCGTCCGAGGCGTAGCGGCTCGTTGGCACTACTCCGCTGCCGCGCAATCCAGGGAGGCGTCTGCTGCCAAGTAGGCGCGTAAGAAGCGGAGAAACGGAAAGGACCCGACGCTGCGCAAGCTGCGCCGGGTCCTCTCGACAAGGAGGGAGGTTGGCTCGACAGGAGGGGTCGGCGAGCCTGCGTCTTCAAACTGCAGAGCCTCTCTTAGGGGGAGAGATCGAAGGCTCTGCAGTCGTGCTTCAGACAATATCTATTGTAAGACATAGTCTAGTACTAGTACATACCCATCTCAATCTCCACTGTTCGATCATAAGCGCAGACGGGGCTTGCTCGCTGCGCAGCCATCTCTCTCGCCTCCTCCTCAGGCTCCCACACTCTTGGATAGCCTAAATCTATAAGTAGATATTGTCTAATACTAATATATGTCTTACAATTGCGTAACGCTTATATAAACCGCAAACAGGGATTTGCGCTAGTCGGCGGGCGGCGCGAGGGGCGCCGGACTATCCGCCGCAGGCAAGAGGAGGCAGTCATGCAGGTGTTCGACCAGGAGATCTACGACATCGTCGAGAAGGGCCTCGAGGGCAACGGCCTGTCCGCCGAGAACGTGCTCGCGCTCTACGAGGTGGAGGAGACCAGCAAGGAGGCGGCCTATATCCGCTGGGCTGGCCAGGAGCTCTCGATGATCGCCGCCGACGGCGTGGCCGAGATCCACGCGCAGATCGGCCTCAACTCCACTGTGTGCCCGAAGAACTGCAAGTTCTGCTCGTTCGCTGCCTGCAACAACGTGCGCAAGGGCAAGTACGAGCTGCCGAAGGAGGACGTGCTGGAGTACGCGAAGCTCTACGTTGAGGAGGGCGCGAACCTCATCCTCATGCTCACCACGAACAGCTACAGCTTCGACAAGCTGGTGGACATGGTGGGCAGCGTGCGCGAGGTCATCCCGGCCGACATGCCGCTGCTCGTGAACACTGACGACATGCAGCTCGACCAATGCCGCCAGCTCAAGGCCGCCGGCGCGAACGGCGCTTACCATGCCGTGCGCATGCGCGAGGGAGAGGATACCGAGATCCCTGTGGAGAAGCGCTTCGAGACGTTCGCCAATCTGCGCGAGGCCGGTCTCACGCTGTCCACCTGCGTAGAGCCGGTGGGCCCGGAGCACACGCCCGAGGAGCTCACCGAGGCCACCATGCGCTGCATCTCCACGAACCCGCTTTCGGCCGGCGTGGGCAAGCGCATCGGCGTGCCCGGCACGCTCGTGTACGACCGCGGCATGCTCACCGACGTGGCCAACGCGAACATGGTGGCCGTCTACCGCCTGGCCACGGGCCGCGACCTGCGTCTGAACTGCTCGGCGAACACGGTTATGACCGCTGCCTCCGGCGCGAACCTCGCCTGGGCCGAGGTGGGTACGAACCCGCGCGACACCGTGGAGCGCACCGAGCACGGCGGTCGCGGCAGCAACATCGCCCAGCTGCGCAAGATGTTCGCCGCCTCCGGCTGGCAGGTCCTCGACGGCCCCTCGAAGGGCTGGATGCGCTAAGTGTCCGCCGCCCTTGAACAGAGTTTCCATGAGCGGCAGCGGACGGCACCTACCCGCAAGACGGTGGAACGCCGCCTGGCAACAGGCCGTGAGTTCGTGAAGATGCTGCTGCCTGTTGGTGCCATCTGCATCGCCTACGGAGTGACGGGCACGTTGCCGAACGTGTACCCGGCCGACTACGTAGAGGGGTACTACCCGTTGTTCCTTCTGGTTATGCTGGGTGTCTACCTTGCGGTCATGGCGACGGCCTGTTTCGTTCCCAAATTACGGCGTTACGCGGTGCATTACGCATACCTTGTAGCAGCCGTGTTCTTGCTGGTGGAGTTACTGGACGTACTCACCCTCAAGACCGGCTATCTGCTGCTGCCGTTCGCCCCCAGCCCCGATCGCATCCTCGAAGCGGTGCCGAAGAACATTGAGGCGTACGCGACGAATCTGACGGCTTCGATGATGCTGCTAGCCGAAGGGGTGGTCATCGGCTTGGTCACGGGGTTCGCCACCGGGTTGCTTATGGGCTGGTCGAAGATCGCGAACTATTGGTTCGCACCGTTGCTGAAGGTGATCGGCCCCGTGCCCTCGGCGGCGTGGCTGCCCATCGCCGTGGTGCTCATGCCCTCGGCGCACTTGGCGGGCGTGTTCCTCATCTCGGTGGCCATCTGGTTTCCCTTATCGCTCATGCTCTCGTCGGCAATCCGCTCCACCGACAAGCGAAAGATCGAGGCCGCCCGCGTCATGGGTGCGAGCGAGCCGTACATCCTGTTCCACGTGGCGCTGCCCGCCGCGGTGCCCGATATCTTCACGGCGCTGTTCATGGGCTTGTCGTCGAGCTTCGGCGCGCTCATCATCTCCGAGCAGCTGGGCGTGAAGGCCGGCTTGGGATGGTACATCAACTGGGCCACCCAATGGGGCGAGTATTACAAGGTGTTCGCATCCGTGGGCATCTTCATCATCATATTCTACCTTCTCATCAACGTGCTGTTCAAAGTGCGCGATCGCGTGATGACCTGGCAGAAGTCTGTGGTGAGATGGTGAGGGCATGAGAAAGGGAAAGCACATCGACCCGCGGCCCGAGCTGCCGTTGTTCGCCTCGTCGGGTTCGCACGAGCTGGTGGCCGAAGGGGTGACGCAGACGTTCCTGGACGAGGGCGGCAACGAGGTGTGGGCGCTCGATGACTTCTCGCTCACGGTTTCGGGACCAGAGATCGTGGGCATCATCGGCCCCTCGGGCTGCGGGAAGTCGACCTTCCTTCGCTTGGTGGTGGGGCTGGACGAACCGTTGGCCGGCAGCATCTCGTTCGATAGTGAAAACATAGCCGGCCCTTCGGCATCGCGCTCGATGGTGTTTCAGAACGCGAACCTTTTCGAGTGGCTCACCGTGGAGGAGAACATCGCATTCGGTCTGCGGGCCACGCGCACCTATGACGAGTGCAAGTACAAGATCCCACGTCTGGTGAGGATGATGGGCCTGGACGGGTTCGAGCGGTCGTATCCGCCCCAGATATCCGGCGGCATGACGAGCCGGTGCGCGCTGGCGCGGTCGTTCGTGCAGAACCCTGCGCTCATCTGCTTCGACGAGCCTCTTTCAGCGCTCGACGCCTTCACTCGCGCCGCGCTGCAGGACGAGATACTGGCCATGCAGGCCATCGCGCATACATCCATGATCCTCGTGACGCACGACATCGAGGAGGCCGTGTACCTGTGCGACCGCGTGGTCGTTATGACGCCGCGGCCGGGGCGGCTGCAGGGGGAGCTGGTCATCGACCTGCCGCATCCCCGCGACCGCGTGTCCCCGGAATTCGTGGAAAAGCGACGCCAGCTGCTCGCGATGCTCGACGGTTCCACCTCGGCCCCGCCAGGCGCTTGAGAAAGCTTCAGGCCATTGAGATGGCGTACCTAGATAGAGCAAAGGAAGGGAAGCGATATGAGCTTGACCAGAAGGAACTTCGTGAAGCTGAGCGGCGTGGCCGCCGGAACCGCCGCGCTCGGCGGCCTGCTCTCCGGCTGCGGCCAAGTGACGAGCGCGGGCGACGGGGCAAAAGAAGGAAAGGGCAGCGCCAAGCCCGACAACCATGTGGTCTTGGGCTATTGGGGCGGCACGTGCGAGGCTCCCATCTACATCGGCATCGAGAAGGGCTACTTCAAGGAAGCTGGCCTGGAGCCGGAGGCGCTGCTCATCACGTCTGATGTGACGGCCCTCATGGCCAACGACGAGCTGGATTGCTTCGAGCTGACCCCGGACAAGTTCAAGCCCATGGAGCAGGGGCTGGAGCTGGCTATCATCGACTCGCTGCACAAAGGCTGCATCCAAGGCGCAGCCTCGCCGGAATCGGGCATCAAGACGGTGGAGGATCTGGAAGGGAAGAAGGTCGCCGCCGCCATGGGCTCCATCCCGCAGATCCAGATAGCCTCGCAGATGGTGCTGGCTGGCAAGGACCCCAGCAAGGTGGAGTGGCTCACGTACCCGTCTGCGCAGATGGAGGCCGCTATGAACGCAGGCGAGGTAGACGCGTTCGCCCAGTACGACCCATGGGCCGACATCGCGGTGTCAAACGGCGCCACGAAGTTCTTCTCCGACACGTTCGACGAGGGCCTGAAGGACTATCTGTGCTGCTTCGTGGGCATGTCCACGAAGACGCTCAATGCCCGTCCCGAGATCGGCCCCATGTTGTCCGAGGGCTTCGCGAAGGCAGCCGAGTTCCTCGCGAACAATCCGGAAGAGGCGGCCGACATCATCGTCAAGGGCGGCTATGTGCCCGTGAACACCGATGCCGGCTTCACGCGCGACATCATGTTGGAGGAGATCAAGGCCTACACATGGAGCTCGGGCGACCGCAAGCTCATCGACGATAGCTTCCACGAGATATGGATGCAGATAAACCGCGCCGGTGCCATGGAGGATGCGCCGACCGATCCGGAAGAGCTGAACAGGTACATCGACGAGACGCTGTACAACAAAATGGTGAAGTACCAAGGGAAATAGCACGTGAGAAGGCTCATTGCACACAGTTTGAAGATGCGCAAGGTGCTCACTGCGTCCGTCGTGCTGGCGGTTGCGGTGAGCGTCATGGCGCTGTTCGCGCTCGGGCTCACGTACGGCGGCGTGCAACAGGGCGTGAGGGCTTCTGCCGAACGCGGGGGTGCGCAGATCATGGTGGTTCCCCGCGATGCCGCGGCCGATGTGTCCGACACGGCGCTGCTGTTCACGGGCGCGCCTGCACCCGTATACTTTCCGGTCTCGACGGCGGAGGCCATCGGAGAGGTGGAAGGCGTGGGCCGTGCTACCACCCAGTTCTTCAGCCAGACGCTCAACGAGAGCTGTTGCTCCACGGCAGGTGCGACGCGCCTTATCGGCGTGGACTTCGCCAGGGATTGGACGGTGCAGCCGTTCTCGGGACGCGACCTCTCGGTTGGGTTGGCCGACGACGAGGTTATCCTGGGCGCGGATGTGGGCGGCGACGTGGGGGATCGGCTCTCGCTGCTGGGGCGCACGTTCACCATCGTAGAGAAGCTCGAGCCGAGCGGGGCCGATCTCGACGATTCCCTGCTCCTCGCCATCGACACGGCGCGCTCTCTTTCAGAGGAGAACCTGGGATTGTCCTATCTGTGGGATAAGTACGGGGCCCCGGGCGACCTCGTATCGTGCGTGTTGGCAGACCTGGACGGCACTGCCGACGCGAGTGTTGTGCTCAACCGCATCAACGCGTTGGACGGCGTGTACGCCTTCCAACGGTCTGAGGTGGTCGAGGCGTCGCAGAAGCAGTTGGAGACGGTGTTCCTTATCCTGCTGGGCGCGGGCGTGCTCATGCTGGCTTCCACCTTGGTGCAGCTGTTCGCACGCTTCTACTCGTGTGTGTGGGAGCGCAAGAGCGAGCTGGCGCTGTACCGCGCCATGGGGGCGAGCAAGGGGCAGTTGCGCGCGCTCATTGGGGGAGAGGTCGCTGCCATCGTGGGTGCGGGGCTGGTATCGGGGCTTGCGTGCGGTGCCGGGCTGTACGTCGTGCTGATGGATTTGCTGCAGGACGGCTCGGCCTTCCCGTTCATCTCGCCGGACCCAGGCGAAACCGGGGCGCTTGCTGCAGTGCTTGCGGCGGCGTTTGCGCTGCTGGCCTTGGCGGCCATCGCGGCGCCGCTTGCGCAGATCGGCCGGCTTGATCCGTCGCTCGCCATGCAGCAGGGGGATATCGATTAACATGAGCAAGCTGAAAGTGGAGGACCTGGGCAAGTCCTACGACGGCAACGTCATCTTGGAGAACATCTCGTTCGCGGCGGAGCCGGGCGATTCCATCGCCTTCGTGTCGCCCTCTGGGTCGGGCAAGTCGACGCTGCTGTCCATGCTGGGGCTGCTGCTGTCGTCCACCACGGGCACCGTTGTCGTGGACGGGCAGGACAGCGATGCGCTGGGCGACAAGGAGCTGTCGCGCCTGCGCCGCGAGACGTTCGGCTTCGTGTTCCAGCATACCCAGCTGGTAGGTTCGCTGCGTGCCGTGGAGAACGTCATGGCGCCCGCCAACTTCGCCGGCAAGCTGCCGTTCGACGCCCGCGAGCGCGCCGAGCAGCTGCTGGGCGGCCTGGGGTTGGCCGACCGCCTCATGCACTACCCCTACCAGCTGAGCATCGGGCAGAAGCGCCGCGTGTCCGTGGCGCGCGCCCTGCTCTTGGACCCGCCCATCGTCATTGCCGACGAGCCCACGAACGACCTTGATGCCGACAGTTCCTCCAGCGTTGCCGACACGCTGTTCGAGCGCGCCGCAAACGGTGGTATCCTGCTGTTCGCGACGCACGACCGCGAGCTGGCCTCGCGCGCCTCGCGCGTCATGCATCTGGAAGGGAAGACGTTCGTGGAGCGGTAGCGCCCGGCGTCGGGTTCAGGGGGACGGTGCCGGTGAAGAATTTCGACCGCGGGGTGTACCGCGCGGTTCTCAAGGTGAGGGAGGCCTACGCGTTCGACGCGGGCGGCATCCTCATGCGCGTGTACGCCTACATGGCCACCATCGGGTCCATCTCCATGTTGACGCTGGCGGGGTATTCGTTCTTCCTCGCGGGCACGGTGTCGTCCACCATCGCGCTGGCCACGTTCCTCATCTCGCCGCGCGTCTCCAAGCTGGTGGACGAGCGCGGCCAGCACGCGGTGGTGCCGAAGGCGGCGGTGGTCACGCTCGTGGGGCTTGCCCTCATGCTGGCAACCGTGAGCCTGGGCGGGCCCATCGCGCTGTGCTACGTGGCCGCCGTGCTCATGGGGTTCATCCCCAACGCCCAGGCGCTCACGCGCGCCCGCTGGACGTACCTGGTACGCGCGGGACGGCTGGGCGAGGACGCCCCCACGCTGAAGACCGTGTTCTCCTACGAGGGCATCATCGACGACGTTGCCTTCATGGTGGGGCCGGCGGCCTCCATCGCCCTGGCCGCGGCCCTCTTTCCGGCGGCCGGCATGCTGGCGGGCGGCGTGTGCTTCGCCGTGGGCGTCGTGGTGCTCACGCTCTCCCGATCGACCGAGCCCACGGTGGGAAGCGTCGGCGCCGGGGAGCCCCCGAAGCACCGTCGCAGCATCATCGCCACCTCGTCGGTCGTGCGCGTGCTGTTTGCGCTCATGTTCTTCCTCGGCGCGTTCTACGGGGTGTTCGACACGGCCACCGTGTCGCTGGCCGAGGACGTGGGGAACCCGTCGGCCGCCAGCGTCATCCTCATCGTGGCCGCGTGCGTGTCCATTGCGTCCGGGTTCCTGTTCGGCATGATCCGCCTGACCATTCCGCAGTACGCCCAGCTCGCGGCCGTGAGCTTGCTGGTGGGGTGCGCCTACGGCACCATGGTGTTCATCGGGTCCATCGAGTCGCTGTTCGTGGTGTCCACCGTGGCGGCGATGTTCTACGCGCCGTTCTTCATCACGGCGAACGCCACCTGCGAGCGCATGGTGCCGGGCGACCGCCTGACCGAGGCCATCACCTGGATGAACTCCGGGAGCATCTGCGGCCTGGCGTTCGGGCCCACCCTGGGCGGCGCGCTCATCGACCAGCTGGGAACCATGGCCAGCTTCGGCTTCGGCGCCGTGCTGGCCGTGATGGTGCCCGTCATCGCGTTCGCGTGCCTGCCCCTGCTGAAGCGGCACGAGCGGCAGCCTCGCTAGCCGCTACAGCTTCATCTTTGGCAGCTCGGCGCCCTTTGGGTCCGCCTTGGCTGCCTGCACGATGCCCACGACGAGGGCGATGCCGGCGGCAACCCACAGCACGAGCCCCGTCTGGTGGCAGGACATGTCGGGGTTGGCGCACAGGCCGATGCCCGCGGGGGTGGTCAACAGCACGGTCTCCGCCCAGTGGCCCGTCGTATCGGTAAAGGCCGCCCGGGCCGGCAGTACCAGAGACCCCACTGTCACTGCCAGCGCCAGCAGCGCCGTGACCACGCCCGCCGCGCCCACGAGCGTCGTGGCGACGAACGTCCAGTGGCACTTCATGGGCACGGTCCCTCCGGCTGCCGTCTCCACCGGCTTCGCGCAGCCGCCCATGAGCACCGACACCGCGACGACGGCCGCCATGGCCATCACCCCCACCACCGCCAAAAGCATCCATGCCCGCCTGCCCATGTCGCAGCCTCGCTTCCCTATTGTTTTCGAGCACTTATTATCATAACGCAAATAGTTGACTGACACTACGATAAACAGCGAAGTGCAGGCGGGAGGCGCCCACGCCCGTAACCTCTCCGAAACAATGAGCCGTTAGTTTGATGACGGCATGCTGAAAGTGCGTTTCCCCTGCGAAGCATGGTATCGTATACGGCGATTGAATCCGCGCGCACGCGGCGCGACGGCCCCGGTAGACGCCGGGCCGGCAAGGTGAGGAGCTAAAGCCCTATGGCACGAGTTTCGGATACGTACGGCTCGATGGTGTTCAACGAGCACACGATGCAGGAGCGTCTGCCCTCGGCGACGTACAAGAGCCTGCTCAAGACCATGAAGCAAGGCGAGCCGCTGGAGATAGAGGTGGCCAACGTCGTGGCCCACGCCATGAAGGAGTGGGCCATCGAGAAGGGCGCCACGCACTTCACGCACTGGTTCCAGCCGCTCTCCGGCATCACGTCCGAGAAGCACGACAGCTTCCTCGACCCGGTGAGCGACGGCCGCGCCATCATGAGCTTCTCCGGCAAGGAGCTCATCTCGGGCGAGTCCGATGCGTCGTCGTTCCCGTCCGGCGGCCTGCGCGCCACGTTCGAGGCCCGCGGCTACACGGCGTGGGACCCCACCTCCTACGCGTTCGTGAAGGACGAGGTGCTGTGCATCCCCACCGCCTTCTGCTCCTACACCGGCGAGGCGCTCGACAAGAAGACGCCGCTTCTGCGCTCCATGAGCGCCATCGAGGAGCAGGCGAACCGCGTGCTCGCGCTGTTCGGCTGGGAGCCGCAGCGCGTCGTGCCCACGGTGGGCGCCGAGCAGGAGTACTTCCTCATCTCCGAGAAGGACTACGCCAAGCGGCAGGACCTCGTGATGTGCGGCCGCACGCTGTTCGGCTACGCCCCGTGCAAGGGCCAGGAGCTGGAGGAGCACTACTTCGGCGCCATCCGCCCCACGGTGAACGAGTTCATGAAGGAGCTCGACGACGAGCTGTGGGCCCTCGGCGTGCCGGCGCGCACGAAGCACAACGAGGTGGCCCCCGCGCAGCACGAGCTGGCGCCCATCTTCACGAACGCGAACCGTGGTGTGGACGAGAACCTGCTCACCATGGAGAAGATGCGCCTTCTGGCGTCGCACTACGGCCTGGTGTGCCTGCTGCACGAGAAGCCGTTCGAGGGCATCAACGGCTCCGGCAAGCACAACAACTGGTCGCTGTCGGCCAGCAAGAACCTGTTCGACCCGGGCGAGAGCCCCATGGACAACCTGCGCTTCCTCGTGTTCCTCACCGCGGTGATCCAGGCGGTGGACGACTATCAGGAGCTGCTGCGCATGTCGGTGGCCTCCGCCGGCAACGACCATCGACTCGGCGCCGACGAGGCGCCCCCGGCCATCGTGTCCATCTTCCTGGGCGACGAGCTGGACGCCATCGTGGATGCGCTCGTGGACGACCACGAGTACGAGAGCGCCGAGAAAGTGGCCATGGACCTGGGCGTGGACGTGCTGCCGAACTTCCTGAAGGACAACACCGACCGCAACCGCACCTCGCCGTTCGCGTTCACGGGCAACAAGTTCGAGTTCCGCATGCCCGGCTCGAACGTGAACCTGTCCGACGCGAACATGATCTTGAACACCGCCGTGGCGAAGAGCTTCAAGGACTTCGCCGACGCCATGGAGGGCAAGGAGGGCGACGAGTTCGAGACGGCAACCATCGCCTACATCCGCAAGACGCTCAAGGCCCACCGGCGCATCATCTTCAACGGCAACGGCTATGCGGAAGAATGGGAGCGCGAGGCCGAGCGCCGCGGGCTGGCGAACCACCGCACCACGGCCGATGCGCTGCCGTGCTTCGTGGACCCGAAGAGCATCGCGCTGTTCGAAGGGCTCGGGGTGCTTTCCGAGGCCGAGGTCCGCAGCCGCTACGAGGTGAAGCTGGAGAAGTACAACAAGCTGCTGAACATCGAGGCCCGTACCATGAAGCGCATGGTGCGCCGCGCCTACCTCCCCGCCATCAACGACTACGCCGCCGAGGTGGCGCGCGGCATCACGGCCGTCCGCGCCGCGGCCGCCGATGCCGAGGTGGGCCAGCAGGAGGCCCTGCTGCACAAGCTGCTCGCCGGCGTGAAGGAGATCGACGCCCAGCTGCAGGCGCTCGACGCCGCGCACCACGCCGCCCTTGGGCTGCCCGACCAGCAGCAGCGCGCGAACAAGTACGCCCACGAGATCGTGCCCATCATGGAGAAGCTGCGCGCCGCCGTGGACGAGATGGAGGTCGTCACCGACCGCGACCACTGGCCGGTGCCCACCTACAACGACATGCTGTTCTACGTGTAGGGTTCCGCGGGTCGAGCTGCAAGCAGGTGCCGCGCCCATCGGACGGGCGAGCGCGATCAGCTTTCCGCTGTTGGCAGCGTGAGCGTGAACGTCGTGCCGCTCGTCTCGTCGCTCTCGGCGGAAAGCGTGCCGCCATGTTCCTCGGCGATGGCGCGAGCGATGGCCAGGCCCAGGCCGTGCCCGCTATCGTCGCACGTGCGGGCCTTGTCGGCACGGTAGAAGCGGTCGAACACATGCGGCAGGTCCTCGGGCGCGATGGCGGAGCCGGTGTTGCGCACGGCGAGCTCTACCTGGCGCGCGGTGCGGCGCAGCTCGGTGTCCACGCTTCCGCCCTCGTCGGCGTACTTGCAGGCGTTGTCCAAGAGCGTGCCCGCGAGCTTGCGCAAAAGGGGCGCGTTGCCGCAGACGGCCACGCCCGGCTCCAGCTGGGAGCGCAGCTCCACCTTGCGCTCGAACGCCACGGACTCGAACTGCAGCAACTCGCCTTCCACAAGGTCGGTCAGGTCGAGGCGCTCCATGGGAGGCTTCTCCGCGCCTTCGTCCGTCTGGGCGAGCAGCGGCAGGTCGCCCACCAGGCTCTGCATCTGCTCGGCTTCGTGCTGGGTGCTCTCCACCCACTGGCTTTGGCTGGCCACGCTGCGCTCGGGACGCTCGAGGAGGATAGACGTGTTCGCCAAGATCACCGTGAGCGGCGTCTTCAGGTCATGGGACGCGTCGGCCACGAATCGGCGCTGTTGAACCCATGCGCGCTCCACCGGCCGCAGCGCCCAGCGCGAGAAGAACACGCTTATCACGAGGAACGCTGCGAGCGCCGCCACGCCAACGCCCGCAAGCGTGAGGGCGAGCGTCTGCCAGCCGTTCGCCGCGCTCATGTCGGCGAACGCAAGATAGACCGTCCCGGCTGCGGCGCGCTTTTCGTAGAACAGCCCGAGGCCGTCCAAGCTGCCGAATCCTTCAGGCGCGTCGGCTAGCTGCTCGGCGGCTTGGGCAAGCACGCCATCGGCGAGCGAGGCTGTCGTGCGCGTCTGCACGGCCTCGAGCGCGTTGCCGTTGCTCACCGAGAACACGGCTACGGGGGTTGCCGGGTCCGACCCGCCCCGCTTGCCGCCGATCTCGGGCGGGGTCGCGCCTTCGCTCGCCGTGCCAGCGGGAGCCTGCCCGCCCAAGTCGTCTCCGCCGCCGAACGGCCCGCCAGCCGTCTCGCCTGCGTGCGCAACGGCCGCGTCGAGCGCCTCCTGCACGCGGGCGACGCTTTGCTGGTGGTCGATCACGCAGATGGCAGTGAACACCACGGCCAGCACCACGGCCACGGTGGCCATGTTGAGTGCGACGAACTTGAGGCGCAGCTTCTTCAGCATGATGTGTCCTCCTCCGCGTTGACGGAGAAGCGGTAACCGGCGCGCCGCAGCGTCTCGATGCGTGCCGATGATCCCAAGAACTTCATCTTCTTGCGCAGAAACGACACGTAGGCCTCCACGTTGTTGTCTTCGGCGCTCGACTCCACGCCCCACACCTTCGCGATGAGCATGTCCTTCGACACCACCTGCCCGGCGTTCGCCATGAGCACCTTGGCCAGCGAGAACTCCTTGTAGCTGAGGTGTATGGACTTCGACCCGCACGCCAGGTCGTAGCTTTCCAGGTTCAGCACGAGGTCGCCGGCGGCCAGCTTCTCGAACAGCACTTCGCCCTGGCGGCGCGTGAGCGCGCGCAGGTGAGCCAGCAGCTCGGCGGGCGCGAACGGCTTGGTCATGTAGTCGTCGGCGCCGCTGTCGAGGCCGGTGATCTTGTCGGGCACGGCGTCGCGCGCGGTGAGCAGCAGCACCGGCACGCTGATGCTTTTGCGGCGCAGCTGGGCCACCACGGCGAAGCCGTCCATCTTCGGCAGCATCACGTCGAGGATGATCACGTCGTAGTCGCCGCATTCGGCGTAGGCGAGGCCGGAGGCGCCGTCGTGCACGACGTCCGTCTGGTAGCCGTTCTCGGCGAGTATGTGCGCCAGCGCCTGCGCCAGGCGCACGTCGTCTTCAACGATGAGGACTTGCATGGCGACCTGCTTTCTTTCGCGCGTCCTAGCTTCCATTGTACCGTCAGACCTGAAAAGCGTCTGAAAGAAACAGGCGAAGGCCCTTTTCGCGAGCGTGTTGCTTCTGCGCGAGCGCTCGGGCGGAGGCAGGCCCTTTCAGGGAACTTTCAGGCAGCGCGGCTAGGATGCGGTGTCTGATGGAAAGGACCGGTATCCCATGACAACGTTCACCGACGTATTCGAACGCAAGGAAGTGAAGTACCGCCTGGACGCGCGCCAGCACCGCGCGATGGCAGCCGCGTTACGCGGTCGCATGGCGCCCGACGCGTTCGGCCGGACGCGCATCGTCAGCCGCTACTTCGACACGCCCGAGCGCGCGCTC
>OLNL01002289.1_pt1 | contig 15061 bp, 3 predicted proteins | sample 1672181 | NCBI WGS metagenome assembly OLNL01 (sample SAMEA3136656, study PRJEB25190) | human gut metagenome | biome: human gut; feature: human-associated habitat; material: faeces | place: Austria | collected 2013
AATGTGTGGAAATTCCCATACATGGCAGGGACATACGGCGGTGCAGCATTTATTCTGATCTATCTGGTATTTCTGGTGCTGTTAGGACTTCCGGTACTGGTATGTGAATTTGCGGTCGGAAGAGGCAGTCGAAAGAGTGTTGCACTTAGTTTTGATGAACTACAGCCGAAAAATGGGAAATGGACCCCATTAAAATTTATTGGAAGATATTTTGGGAAGAGATTCATTTTGGATTCTTTTTATATTTCTGTTGAGGGAGCAGAAATTGAAAAAGAATCTTATATCTTAAAATACGGAGGGAAAAATAGATGCTTTTATATTCTACAACACTGCGAATTAATGATACTTTGAGCAAGGATGGATTTATACAAATGGTTATTCAATGGAATCAATCCAGCCCACACCCAGATAGTGTTATCCCGGATGTAAGATTCAATGGCGAACACAATATCCGTTTTGGAAATGATGCTTTGTGGCTTGCAATTGAGGAATATCGGAATAAAAATATAATAGCAGCTCGTTTTGAGAAAAGAGAATCGGATGGAGCAATTTGGGATACAGATTATATCATGAACTTCGATACGATGGAGATGACGATACAATTAGATCGAGGATACACGGAAGACGCTAAAATGGAAGATCTTCAGTTTTCTATCCCCCATTTTATCACCATGCTGATTGATGGCAAATATCTTCGGGATGATAATGGACTTTCCGTTCTCCGTCAGGCCGTTGCAATTTCCGAAGAGAATTTATCATTGTTAACAGATATAATCAACGGACGAGCACATTATCGACTTCCAGTTGTTTATGTTTCGAAAACAGCATGTAATCGAGATCCGGTAAACGTAGGACGGCTTTGCAGCAAACTAAAAGGCGCTGCACACATATTAGTTCAGGCAGATAAGCAAACGAACGGAAAGATTCGCAGTATTTGTGATGAAAACAACGAGTATTTTGGAGGTGTGGGTATTTATTTCCCAAATGGAAAACATAGACGCTTTCTGTACAGATCATATGTAGGAAGTGATAATATCCTTATGGATAAAGTTACTCGTTCGGTGTTCCAATATATGAACGCACAAAAGAAGCCGCTTCTTTCCACATGGCATGGCGTAAATAATGCTTTGTTGAAGGATAGGTATGCTAGTCAAAAAGCTGAAAAAGCAGAGGCTGAATTGGCAAGACAGAAAGCGGAAAGTGAAGTTGAGACTTACATTGGTGCATTTGATGCGGATAATGCAAAACTTCGCCAGCAAATTGAGGAATTGACAAGGACGAATACCTCTCTTCAATTGGAAAATCAAGGGCTTCGCGAAAAGTTAAATAGCATTGATGAGGTACCAATTTTATTTCTTGGTGATGAAGAAGAATTCTATCAAGGTGAGATCAAAGAAATGATTCTCGATGCCGTTGCTGAAAAACTTAGAAATCTAAGAGTAAAAACAAGGCGTTGGGATGTTTTGAATGATATCTTAGAGAATAACGACTATCAGAATATCCGGGATGAACGAGAGAATATGGTGAAGACAATGTTTAAGGATTATAAAACTTTGTCAAGCACGATGAGGCAGCAGCTATTAGAAATGGGATTTGAAGTAACAGAGGAAGGTAAGCATTACCGGCTTACATACTTTGGTGATGGACGTTACAAAACTACGATTGCTAAGACTGGAAGCGATTGGCGTGAAGGTAAAAATATTGCAGCGGTGATTCTCAAAAACATGATGTAACGCCTCTACAGCATTACATGAGTTTACATTTTTGGGTCAGACCCCATTAAATGAAAAATTAAAACTGATAAAGGATTCCACAACAGAAATCGGGAAAATTACAAATTTTATGAGAAATGAGGAGGAAAGCAAATGGAAAAAATGCGAACCAGGATTGTGCGGTATGCGGCGGCGTTGCTTTTTCTTGCAGTATGCACAGTCTGGATGCCGCAGAATACTTATGCGGCGGAAGAAACGTCAGAGGGACAGAAAGATATCTATCTGCCGGAGCTTGTGGAGGAAGAAGTTTCGGATGATGGGATTGAGGCCTATGCGGAGGAGGATGGAGAAGACTTTCATGGAACGGATCAGGAACTGTATGCGATTATGGAACAGCGGGTTAAAGATGCCATGCTGACCAGCGATACAAGTGAATTTACGGTTTCGTTCCTGGATCTGAAGGCAAAAGTGGATGACTATCATATCCGAAGCTTTTAATGTTATTCCCCTTATTTTCCGACGAGACTGATTGATATGACATTGTACATAAGAGATGGATATTATTCCAAAGTAGAGGTGAACAACAGTTTCGGAAATAAGGAAAAGACAAAAGAAGTTTTTGATGAGATTGACCAGAAACTGGCGTCTATCTATGCACTGGTGGATGATCCTGGCATGACGGATTTTGATAAAGCACTGGTGATTCATGATTATCTTGTTTCCCATGCGTATTATGACATATCCTGTACGTATTTTACCAGCTATGGTGTTCTGGTGGCAGGAAAGGGCGTATGCCAGTCTTTTGCGGGGGCTTATATGTATCTGATGCACCATCTTGGCATTGATGCCTATTTTGTTCCGTGTGAGACAATGAAACATGGATGGAACGTTATCCGGATTGATGGTGCGTTATATAATGTCGATACCACCTGGGATCTTGGATCTTACACCGGTGCCGATCATACCCATTTTCTGTTCAATAACGATGAAATGGATGCGTTGGGCTATACTTACACCGATGAAGAACTGCTGTATATCTGCAACAGTACCCGATACAGCAATACCGAATGGAGGAGAGCAACTTCTCCGGTCGTGTTTAAGGATGGTCTTTTGTATTTTGTAAAAGACGGAAACCTGTATTGCGGGACATCCAGAAAAGCATCGGAAATACGGAGCAAAAAAGATCTGAAGGATGCCCTGGTAAAAACGGACGACGCGCTGTATTATGCATCCAGGACCAAGGTTTACCGCTATTCTTTCAAGAAGAAAAGAGAAACCGTTGTCTATGAAGTTCCGGAACCTTATCAGCGGGACGGATGGGAGATTGAAGGCATGCTGCTGGAAGACGGACAGATCAATGGAAGACTGGATGCCGGATATCAGAAGAGAAAGTCATTTTCCATTATTCCGACGGAGGATCAGCCGATTGCAGATGGCTGGCTGGAAACAGAAGACGGTTGGAGGTACTATCGCGATGATCAGCCGCTGTACGGCTGGCAGTGGCTGAACCGGCACTGGTATTATCTGGATCCGGACAGCGGTCTGAGAAAAACAGGCCGGCTGGAAGAAAAAGGAAACGTATATTATCTGGATAAAAACGGCGTGATGCAGACCGGTTTTGTGGGGCTTTGGGACGGAGTACATTATTTCAACAAAAGCGGGCAGCAGACAACCAGCTGGCAGAAAGTTGACGGTAAATGGTATTATCTGGATGGAGATGGCCTGCTGCAGTATGGCTGGATGGAGCTGCAAGGCAAGTGGTATTACCTGAGTATGAGCGATGGAGAGATGGCAGTCGGCTGGAAACTGATCCAGGGAAACGAATATTATTTCAACAAAGACGGTCATAGACAGACCGGCTGGCAGAAACGTGACGATATCTGGTGTTATCTGAACCAGGACGGCGAACTGCAGACAGAACAGTGGATCAACGATACTTACTATGTAGATTACGAAGGAAACATGGTCGTCGATGACTGGATCTGGGTCGATGAGAATGACCGGTATTATGTGGATGCCGACGGCAGAAAAGTGAAAAACCGCTGGGCGAAAATCTGGGGAGACTGGTACTGTTTCAGTAAAGAGGGGCTGATGCGGAGAGAATGCTGGATCGGTGACTATTATGTCAGGGATGACGGAATTATGGCGACCAATCAGATGGTTGGAGAGTACTATGTAGATTCCGATGGCGTATGGATAAAGAACACATGGATGAATGTAGAGGGACAAAATTACTACTTCGGAAAAGATGGAAAGATGATCCAGAACCGCTGGGCGGAAATCGACGGAGACTGGTACTGCTTTAACAAAGAGGGCCAGATGCGTACGAACTGCTGGATCGGCGATTACTACGTTCTTGGTGACGGAAAAATGGCAAAAGACCAGTGGATTGGAAATTATTATGTCGGCGCCGACGGAAAGTGGGTAAAGGGGCAGACGAAAGCGGCGTAAAATTTCTAAAAAGATAAGTTAATTTAACATGAGGAGGAACTCACAAATGAAGAAAAAAGAGTTATTACAGAAGTCTTCCGCAGTAGCTGCAGTTGTTCTTGCAGCAGCACTGATGGATCCAGGTGCAGTACGGGCGGCTTCCCTGGGGGCAGTTTCTGATTCCACAAAGGTGATGGAACAGTCCGTTGGAGCAGAAGAAAACGAACAGGAAGTCGCAGAGGAGAGCGGAGAAGAGGATTCCGAGGAAGAACAGCCTGCAGCAGAATCACCAGAGCGGCAGGAAACAGGATCTGAAGAAACCACCGAAGATGTGACGGAAGAGGAAACCGAAAGTTCCGGGGATACGGAACAGACAGAGAATTCTGCTTCAGACGAAGAAACAGATTCCAGCGAATCGGCAGATACAGCGGACGAGAATACAGAGAGCGGATGGATCACGGATGAGAATGGAAATATTCATTATCGTGATGAGAATGGAAATATTTTAAGCCTTTGTGTTGTAAGAATAGGAGATCAGTATTATGGCTTTGATTATGAAGGAAATTTAATCTGTGGACAATCTTTTCAGCTCCAGATAGGAGGAGAACGATATAAAGCGAAAGAAGACGGAACGCTTTATGTGAATACATTCATAGAGGAAAATGGAGAAACCTATTATTATGGAGATGATGGTGCAGCAATCATGGAATCCGTAAAGAAAATTGGAGATTACTATTACGGATTTGATAACAATGGAAAAATGTACAAGAATACAGAGTTTCGACGGTATGTAGATGGAAACACTAATTACTATAGAGCGAAAGAAGATGGAACACTCTATGTGAATACATTTGCAGAGACGGATGGAATAACCTATTATTATGGAGAAGAAGGTGTTAGATTTTTTTGCGATAAAACTTCTGGTTGTGTAAAAAAAATAGGGGATCATTATTACGGCTTTGGATATGGCGGAGGATTGTATAAAAACATAAAATTTAAAATATATGCTGGAGGAGGAGAGTCCGATCATTATAGAGCGAGAGAAGATGGGACACTTTATGTTGATTGCTATCTGGAAGAAGATGGAAAAACTTACTATTATGACGAAGAAGCAAAAGAAAATCTGAATTATATCAGAAAAATCGGAGACGAATACTACGGTTACTGTGATGGAAACCTGGCCATTGATCAGATATTTTACATTGGCGATCAATATGATACGAATAGAAAAAAATATCGAACAAAAGCAGATGGCTCTCTTTACAGAAATGAAGCTGTCTGGGAACGTGAGCAGGCTTGGTGGTATGAGGAGCAGTTATACTATTATGGACCAGACGGATTGGGTGTAACAGGTCTGTATGAGGTCGAAGGAATTTTATATTATTTTTCATCTGGTTATGCCCGGACGAATACCATTGTGGAGGCAGATGGAATCTATTATTTTGCATCAGAAAAGGGAAATCTGACAAAGGTTAAAAATAATGCTTGGAACAGGATCGAAGGAGAGTACTACTATGTAAAAGATGGAGAAAAACTGTCTCATTGTATCGAAAAAATTGGGAATGCATATTATGGATTTGACAGCAACGGCAGAATGTATTCGGATGAAATCTTTGAGATGAGAATGAATCAGGATGGCGAATGGCATCAGAATACATATTGTGCTGCACAGGACGGCAGTCTGAAAAAAAATACATGGGTAAAAAAATCCAGAAGCTGGTACTATTTTGGAGCCGATGGAGCCGGATATGAAGGATTCCAGATGGTCAATGGAAAAACGTATTATTTTGAATCAGCAAAGATGCTTGAGTCAACCTTTAAAAACATTGATGGAAAAATGTATCTGATCTGGAAAGATGGAAAAGCCGATGAAGTAAAAAACAATTCCTGGGTCAAAGCGTGGGGAGCCTGGTATTATGTGGCCGAGGGAGAGATTTTAAAGGACTGCGTGAAAAAAATAGGAAATGCGTATTATATTTTTGATGAGCAGGGCCGGATGTATGCAGATCAATTTGTTGAAGTGATTGAATGGGGAGAAGGTGAACACAGAGGAGAAGAAATTCCTCATAAATATTTTGCAAAAGAAAATGGAGCATTGGCAGCGAAGTGCTGGCTGAAGAAGGCAGGTGAATGGTATTACTTTGATGAAGCTGGAGAAGGCGTGAAAGGGATTCAGACCATCAATGGCGTCAAGTATTATTTTGATACCGGTAAAATGCAGACCAGCGGAACCGTAGAAGAGAATGGAATCAGTTATGAAATCCGCAGTGATGGAACGCTGAAACAAACTACGGAAAAAGACGGATGGGTGAAGAGAGGAAAAAACTGGTATTATGTAAAAGACCATACTTTTTATCGAGACACGATAGAAAAAATCAACGGAAAGCTGTACGGATTTGACCAGGACGGCAAGATGTATTCGAATCAGGAGTTTTATAAAAGTGAATTTTATTTTGCCGATGAAAACGGTGCGCTGTATACTAACCGCTGGAGGTGGCTGTGGGGGGAATATGAAAAGAAGTATGTCTACTATTATTATGATGAAGATGGGCAACGGATTCTGAGTGGAATAAAGACCATTAACGGTAACAAATATCTGTTTGCAGAAGGAATGCTGGTTCAAAACCAGACCAGGATGAATTGGGACGATAATACGGAGTATGTGACCGATGAAAATGGCCGGGTCGATACGTTAAAAGAAGGATGGAATCATGTTGGCAGATATTGGTATTATGTAAAAGATGGAAGTAAGCTGGCTTCTTCCGAGGAGATGATTGACGGAAACAGATACTGTTTTGATGGTAAAGGGCGCATGATGACGAATGCAAATTTCCTGATCGAGAATCAGTGGTATGCTGCGGATGACAGCGGAAAATTGTGTGCGAAGAAAGCAGGAGAAGTGCATGATGGAATCTGTTTTTGGGATACGAATGGAAATTATGTCAGCGGAATCCAAACCATTGGCCAGAAAGAGTATTATTTCGAAAATGGTTACATCTGCCCGAACAGAGGAATCACAAGCAATGGAGAAAATTATGCATCAGCTTCGGATGGAACAGTAGAAAAACTTCCTTACCATGGATGGAAAGCTGTAGATGGAAACCTGTATTATATTGACCAGGGAAAACTGATCAAGGGAGGAACATACATAATTGGAAATAAAACGTATGTATTCAGCCCATCTGGAAGAATGATGACCAGCAAAAATGGAGTCCAGATAAAAGCAGAAGCAAGTGATGATGAGCAGTATATCGATTATGCAGCTGCAGAAGATGGTACGGTATTAAAAAATACATGGATGAAATTTTATGATGAACGAAATGCATCAACGTACTGGCAGTATTTTGATGAGGATGGTCTGCCGGTCTCCGGAATGATTACGCTGAAAGGCAAACAGTATTATCTGGATTCTAAATTCCGACTTTATGAAAATCGTGCAGTCTGGAAGGGAATCAACGGTAATTATGCAGCAGATGAAAACGGTGCCTTAAAGCCCTTGAACAGAAATGGATGGACGAGGGTCGGCAAAAACTGGTATTATTGCTGGGACGGTATTATCCAGAGTGAAAAAATTCTGAAAATTGGAAATGAGTATTACGCTTTTGATGAAGAAGCACGTATGTATGCCAATCAGGACTTTACGATGAACGGTGTTACGTACCGCGCCGATGCCAGTGGAAAACTGCTTCAGAATACATCCTGGAAAGATGCCAACGGTGATCTGTATTATTATGATGCAGAGGGCGCCGGATACGAAGGAACTCATAAAATTAATGGGGTAACGTATTACTTTGATGGAGGAAAGCTTCTGAAAAACACAGCTTTTTATGATTCTTATGGAAACTGTTATGTAGCAGATTCCAAAGGAAACCGTCAGAGCATGGCAGCCAACGGCTGGAAAAATGTAGACGGCATTTACTATTATGCAGTGGACGGCGTCATCCAGAAAAATACGATTATAAAGATCAACGGAAATTACTATGGATTTGATGCAGACGGCAGAATGTACGAGAACGTAAGTTTCCAGTGCCGGAATGCCGATGGAATCCAGGGTACGTATTACGCAGACAAGAGCGGCGCTCTGCGTACCAGCCAGAAGTACCAGTTCGGAAAAGATACCTATTACTTCGATGAATATGGACGCGGATACGAAGGCGTGCATGTGATTGACGGAAAACAGTACCAGTTCCATGGTGGAAAGATGGCAGAATAAAAAATTCCCGGGAGATCAGAAAAAATGGTTTCCCGGGAATTTTTTAAACAGAGAGATGATGAAAAAAGTTGTTTGATTTCTGTGAGAGAAAAGGTGGCAATTATTAGAAAAAAGTAGTATGATGAGGGCATATAACAAAATCAGAATACCCTGCCAGATAAGTGTATGGCTTTAGGGGATGAGGAGGAAAAGCACGCATGAAGAGAAAAGAGTTGTTGCAGAAATCTTCTACCGTAGCAGCAGTCGTGCTGGCAGCAGCTTTGATGGATCCGGGTGCGGTACAGGCTTCGGCAGGAGATGTCGGTGCGGCCGCGAGTGCAGCACAGGTACAGGAGCAGTCCGCAGAAGAAGAGACTCCGGAAGCAGTGGTGCAGAGTACTGAGCAGGAGGCGGAAGCAGCAGTACAGAGCGCAGACCAGGAGACAGAAGCACAGGCAGATGCCGCAGAAAGTGAAACAGAGCAGCCGGAAGAAGCTGCAGCGGGTACAGCAGAATCTGATCAGAAAGTGCAGGATACACAGGATACGTCAGCTGACGCGGAGAGTGGAGAAGCAGAAACTACCGCAGTGTCCGAGAATCAGGCAGAAGTCGATACAGCCTCGGATTCTGAGGCAGGCGATTCCGAGACGGCGGCACAGACATCGGCCGGATGGATTCAGAGTTCGACCGGAAACACGCAGTACCGGAAAGAAAATGGAGAGCTTGCCTGCGATGAAATCCTGACGATTGATGGAAACAAGTATTATTTTAACGGGAACTATGACCTGGTAACGAATCAGCGTTTCAGCGTCTGGAATACGGAAACCCAGCATGATGATTATTATCAAGCAGATGATGACGGCGTATTGATGACCAACAAGTGGGATGAATACAGATATTATTATTACGGAGAAGACGGCAGAAACTTCGAAGATTGTATTGCATACATTGACGGTGCGTATTATGCGTTTGATGTCTGGGGAAACAAAAATTCAGGCGGAATTTTTAAAGTAGATGCCGGAAAGGGAGACGGATCACAGGTTATGGTGGTCTGCCGTGCCGACGGTACCTTGTATGTCAATGAATGGGTGGAAGTATGGAATGGCCGTTATTACTGCGGAGAAGAGGGAATTGCCTGCAGAGGTTTTTCTACCGTTGACGGAAAGCAGTACTATTTTGATGAAGAGGACGGCTGGCTGTATAAAAACACAAAAATTACGAAATCCGACGGAACCTGCTATCTTGCGGCGGAAGACGGAGAGGCAGTCAAAGCAGAAAATAATGCCTGGACGGAATGGCAGGGCGGACGTTATTATGTCAAAGACGGCCAATTTCTGGAAAGTACCGTGGAGAAAATCGGAGATGCCTACTATGCCTTCAATTATAATGGCTGTATGTACGATGAAGATGATGGTGATTTCAGCATTTCCGAGTATGACGAAGATGGCAATTACAAAGGTGAAAGCCATTACCGTGCGCAGGCAGGAGGCGCTCTTTATACCAATAGCTGGTTCGAAGAGGATGACAACAGAGCGTATTATCAGGCAGACGGAAAAGCCTGCGCAGACGGAATTTATACAATTGCCGGAAAACAGTATTCATTTTCAAATATCTATCTGCAGACGGAATGTGTTGTCGATGGACCAGACGGAACCTGCTACATCGCAGATGAAGAAGGTGTGCTGACAGAAGCAAATGCCAACGGATGGACCGAAGTCGACGGCGAGCGCTATTATGCCAAGGGCGGCCAGTTCCTGAAAGGATGTATTGAGAAAATCGGAGACGATTATTATTACTTCACATGGAGCGGAGCTATTCTTACGAATGCAAAAATCAGCGATTGGAGCAGTGAAGAAAATCTGTATATCAACTACCGTGCAGACGCTGAGGGCAGATTGTATGTCAATTGCTGGTTTGATGCCGGTTATACCAAAGAATACTACGGAGAAGGCGGAAGAGGAGCCGAAGGAATCTGTACGATCGATGGAGTACAGTATGCATTTAAAAATGCAGAACTGCAGAAAAACTGCGCCGTAGAAGAGGACGGAACGTATTATATCGCGGATACGGACGGACTGCTGACTGAGGTGAAGAACAATGAATGGACGGTAGTCAATGATAAGTACTACTATGTAAAAGATGGAAGACTCCTGACCAACTGCGTGGAGAAAATCGGAGATGCATATTACGGATTTTCCTGGGATGGAAGCAGATACAGAGATCAGAGATTTGATCAGTGGGATGAAACGAACGGCAGATATTGGTATTATCAGGCGAAAGCAGACGGAACACTGGTAACCGGCTGGTATACGCAGTATGGTAACAGCTACTATTATGGAGCAGACGGAAAAGGTTATGAAGGACTGCAGACCGTTGACGGAAAGCAGTATTATTTCGAGAGCGGACAGCTGATGCGCAATGCGGCTGCAGTTATCGACGGCAAGAATTATATCATCAATAACGCCGGAAATCTGACGGAAGCAAAGAATAATGACTGGACGTTAGTTGACGGATTTTATTATTATGCCAAGGATGGCAAATTCCTGAAAGATTGTGTTACGAAAATCGGAAGTACCTGGTATGGATTTAACGATGATGGCCAGATGTATGAAAGGGAGGAATTCCAGATCTGGGATTCCAAAGAAGGACAGTATTACCACTATCGTGCGAAAAAAGGCGGTGCGCTGTACTGCAGTACCTGGTATGAAGAGGATGGAAATCGTTATTATTATGGAGAAAACGGAGCCGGATACGAAGGGTATCAGACGTTAGACGGAAAACTGTATTTCTTCGAACGGGGAAGAGCATATCTTGATCAGGTTATCGATGAGGAACGGAATGGAAAATGTTACATCGCAGATGAAGCCGGTGCACTGGTAGAGGCCAAAAAAAATGCTTGGACAAAGGCAGGAAACTATTATTATTACCTCAAAGATGACAGCTTCCTGACCAACTGTGTTGCCAAAATTGGAAATGTCTGGTATGGATTTGACTGGAACGGCAGAATGATGGATGACACGACTTTCAATATCCGGGACAACGAATCCGGAGAAGAGAGCTATTACCATGCGAAAAAAGGCGGTGAGCTGCTGACCGGCTGGTATCAGGAAGACAACGAGAGATATTATTACGGAGCCGATGGAAAAGGTTACGAAGGTCTGCAGAGTGTGGATGGAAAGCAGTATTATTTTCAGTACGGAAGAGTATGCCGCAGCCAGAGAGTGGAGGCAGACGGCAAGCTGTACGTGGCCGACAGAAACGGTGATCTCATTGAGGCAAAGAACAATGTATGGACCAAAGTAGACGGTGAATACTATTATGCTAAAGACAACAAGTTCCTGACGGACTGCGTTGCAAAAATCGGAAATGCCTGGTATGGATTCAACTGGCTTGGTCAGATGTATGCGGGTGAAGACTTCTCAATCTGGGATGAGGAAAGCGGCACAGATTACTATTACCTTGCCAAAGCAGATGGTTCTTTATATGCTGGAGGATGGCATGAGATTCACAGAGGTGTCGATTCCGAGTGGTATTATTATGGAGCTGACGGAAAAGGATACGAGGGAATCCAGACAGTAAACGGAAAACGGTATTACTTCCGTCATGGACGGATGTATACGGAAGGAGCTGTCACAGTGGAAGGAACATCGTATCTGTGCAGGGAAGATGGCTCGCTCCAGGTTCTGAAGAACAATGTCTGGACATATTACAATGGATATTATTATTATGTAAAAGATAATCAGGTGCTCAGCGACTGTATTGCAAAAATCGGAAGCTCCTATTATGGATTCCGTGCAAACGGAATGATGTACGATGAGGAATGGTTCGAGATCGGCGGTTACGACGAGAACGGTGATTGGCGGAGACACATCTACTTTGCCAAAGCGGGCGGAGCGATTTATCTGAACAGCTGGGTGAAAAAGTATGATGAATGGTATTATGCGGGTGCTGACGGTGCTGCCTATACCGGACTGCAGACGATCGACGGAAAGAAATATTATTTCGACGACGATGGAAAATTAAGTGTAAGCAATGTGGAAAATATCGAAGATAAAGTCTACAGCAGCGATGAAAATGGTATCCTGACCGAAGTGACTGGAAACAATACCTGGAAGCGGATTCATGGAGCATGGTATTTTATCCAGAATCACAGGATTCTGAAGGACGGCGTTTACAAGATTGGAAATGCCTATTATGGATTGGATTCCAACGGTGTGATGAGAACTGATCAGATTTTTGTTCAGTGGACGACACATAAAAACGGTGATGAATCGAGTGCTTATTATATGGCAAACCAGGATGGAACCTTAAAGCGGAATACCTGGGCAAAATGGCACGGTGCAGGGTTCTATTTCGGCAGCGATGGTGCAGGCGCTGACGGACTGCTGACGATTAATGGAAAGACCTATTACTTCGAAGACGGAAAGATGATCCAGTCTTATGCAGTCAAAAAAGACGGTAAAAACTATGTATGCAGAAGCGATGGAAGCCTGACCGAGCTGAAGAACAACGACTGGACCGTGGTCGGCGGAAAATGGTATTATGTCAAGAACGGCACCATTCTTCAGGACTGCATCGAAAAGATTGGAAATACATACTATGCTTTCCAGTATGACGGAGCAATGGAGAGAAATGGATTCTTTATGCGGACGGGCCAGGATGATGAGAAGCATACCTATTATGCGAAGGATACTGGTGCGCTGGTTGTAAATGCATGGATGGAGGACGGAGAGAACTGGTATTATTTCAATAAAAACGGCGAGAGCGTCAATGGTGTACAGACGATCAACGGAAAGAAATATTATTTCGACGATGGCATCATGCAGGTCAGCAGAGGAATCAATACGTACGATACGTTCTATGTGGCAAAATCGGACGGAACTCTGATTACTGCAAAAAACAACAGCTGGGTGAATACAGAGGGATACTGGTATTATGTGAAGAATAATGAGCTTGCCAGAGACGAGGTCGTACAGATTTCCGGAAAGTATTATGCATTTGATCATCTGGGAAGAATGGCCACGGACGGAATGTTTGGGCTTAGTATGGAAGACGGAAGTATGTTCTGGGGATATGCTTCCGAGAGCGGTGAACTGTACACAAACAAGTGGGTATGGGACGAGTCCTTTGGTACGCTTTATGTCGGAAAAGACGGAAAAGCACTGGGACAGGGCGTTCAGACCATCAATGGCGTGAAGTATCTGTTCGGCACAGACTGCAATCTTTACAGAAGCACGTTCCTGAAAGCGAATGGAAAGAACTATGCGGCTGATGGAGACGGCAAGGCATATGAGCTGAAAGAAAAATGGAATAAAGTTGGAAACTACTGGTATTATGTCAAGAATGGCGAGGTGGTAAGCAGCAAGCTGGAGACGATCGGCAGTATTACCTATTACTTTGACTATGAGGGACATATGACAACGAACAGTCTGCTCAACCACGTCCGGGACAGCTACTACGGAGATGATGTTTCTGTGATTGCGGATGCCGACGGAAAGGTACAGAAGAACAAGACCTACGAGCTGGCCAATGGAACCTACATGTTTGATGAAAAAGGAAATGGAGTGGAAGGCTTCCGCACGGTAAATGGTATCCGGAGATATTTCCGCCGGGGATGGATGCTGCAGAGTACTTCGTTCCAGGTAGGTGATACCAATTATGCAGCCGCCGATAATGGAAAAGTGGTTCAGCTTGCCAACAACGGCTGGACGCAGGTAGATAAGGAATGGTACTACGTATACGAAGGAAAACTGATCACTTCCGGCAGATTCGAGATCAAGGGTAAGAATTATATCTTCGATTCAGAAGGAAGAATGGTAAGCGGCGTGGCTGTGGAAGATGAGGAGTATGGTATTGTCGGAGCCGCAGCAGACGGAACTATGCTGACGAATACCTGGAAACAGATGCGTGTTCGGAAAATCCATTACGGTAGTGACTATGGCTGGCTGTATTTTGATGACAACGGACAGGCACTGGAAGGATGGAAGACAGTCAACGGAAAGAATTACTATTTTGAAAGAGGCATCATGGCTGTCAATAAAAGTCTGACCATGGAAGATGGAGCTCTCGGGATTTCAGATGGAAACGGTGTGCTGAAAAAAGCAAACCGCAGCGGCTGGACTCAGGTAGACGGATACTGGTATTATGCTGTCAATGGCGTTGCGGCAAAGAGTACAATCCGTAAGATCGGAAAGGCTTATTATGGATTCGACAGCGACGGCCGGATGTACACCAACCGTACTTTCTATCTGGATACAGAAGGTGATAACTATGGAATGTACCATGCACAGGCAGATGGAAAACTGGTGAGAAACGGATCGTGGACGGCTGGAAATGGCGATGTTTACTATTTTGATGCCAACGGTATCGGCTACGAAGGCAGCCACAAGGTCAACGGAGTCACCTGTTTCTTCGAGAATGGACGTCTGTTGAAGAATGCGGCAGTCAAAGATCAGTTTGGAAATCTGTACGTTATAGATTCCAAGGGAGTTCAGCATGTCATGGCGAACAACCAGTGGATCCAGGTAGACGGCTATTACTACTATGCATTAGACGGACAGGTGGTAAAGGATGACGTTGTGATGATCAACGGAAAATACTATGGATTTGACGAGGACGGAAAGATGTATGACAACGTAACCTTCAACATGTATGGAAGAATTTACCATGCAGCATCCGGCGGAGCACTCCTGACCGCACAGCAGTATAAATTCTTCCATACATGTTG
>OLNL01002299.1_pt1 | contig 14999 bp, 4 predicted proteins | sample 1672181 | NCBI WGS metagenome assembly OLNL01 (sample SAMEA3136656, study PRJEB25190) | human gut metagenome | biome: human gut; feature: human-associated habitat; material: faeces | place: Austria | collected 2013
CATGGTCTTCTGCAGATCCACCTCATGGATTTTATCAAAAATATTGTCTTCCATTTTCTATTCTCCTAGATATCCAGATTTTCTACAAAGCGTGCGTTTTCTTCGATAAATTCACGTCTTGGTTCAACTTTGTCACCCATAAGAGTGGTAAATGTCAGGTCAATTTCAGAAGTTGCAGACTCATCCATAGTTACACGGAGAAGAATTCGTTTCTCCGGATCCATGGTTGTCTCCCAGAGCTGTTCTGCGTCCATTTCTCCAAGACCTTTGTATCGCTGGATCTTATTGTTATTGTCACGTCCGATCTGCTCAAGGATGCTGTTCAGTTCTGCATCATCATAAGCATACCAGACTTTTTTGTTCTTTTCGACTTTGTACAGTGGCGGCTGAGCCAGGTATACATATCCCTGCTTGATCAGTTCCGGCATAAATCTGTAAAGGAATGTCAGAAGCAGTGTCGCAATGTGCGCACCATCGACATCGGCATCGGTCATAATGATGATTTTGTGATAACGCAGTTTTGTTATATCAAAATCTTCATGAATACCGGTTCCAAATGCAGTGATCATTGCTTTGATCTCTGCATTGCTGTAGATTCTGTCCAGACGCGCCTTTTCTACATTGAGGATCTTACCACGCAGTGGAAGGATTGCCTGTGTTGCACGGTTTCTGGCAGTTTTTGCTGAACCACCGGCGGAATCTCCCTCTACGATGTAGATCTCGCAGTTTTCCGGATTCTTGTCTGAGCAGTCTGCAAGTTTACCCGGAAGAGACATTCCGTCAAGTGCAGATTTCCTTCTTGTAAGATCTCTTGCCTTACGTGCTGCCTCTCTTGCTCTCTGTGCAAGTACTGATTTCTCAACTGTTGCCTTCGCAACCGTCGGATTCTGCTCCAGAAAGATCTCCAGCTGTTTGCTGACTACAAAATCAACAGCTCCACGAGCCTCACTGTTACCAAGCTTCTGTTTCGTCTGCCCTTCAAACTGCGGTTCCTCGATTTTGACACTAACGATTGCAGTCAGACCTTCTCGAATATCATCACCACTTAAATTCGGTTCACTGTCTTTAAGCAGCTTATTCTTTCTTGCATAATCGTTGAATGTCTTTGTCAGTGCATTACGGAAACCAACGATATGTGTACCACCTTCCGGTGTATTGATATTATTTACAAAGCCATAGCTGTTCTCTGTGTAGGAATCATTGTGCTGCATGGCAACCTCAACCATGACACCATCTTTTTCACCTTCACAGTAAATGACCTCTGGATACAGTGCTTCTTTGCTTCTGTTCAGATAGGTGACAAATTCCCTGATACCACCTTCATAATGAAAGGCTTTTTCTTTTTCCTGATCTTCTCTGGTGTCTTTCAGTACAATGCGAAGACCTTTTGTCAGGAACGCCATCTCACGAAGACGCTGTTTCAGAATATCGTAATCATAAACAGTTTCTTCAAAGATTTCTTTATCCGGCAGGAATGTTACCTTTGTTCCTGTCTCTTCAGAATCACAGACACCAATCTCTTTCAGAGGATACATGGTATGTCCTCTTTCATAACGCTGCTGGTATTTCTTTCCTTCACGGCAGATCGTAACTTCCAACCATTCAGACAGTGCATTTACAACAGAGGCACCTACACCGTGAAGTCCACCGGATACCTTGTATCCTCCACCGCCAAATTTACCACCTGCATGAAGGATGGTAAATACAACTTCTACTGCCGGTATTCCTGCTTTATGGTTAATTCCTACCGGAATACCTCGTCCGTTATCAATTACTGTAATGGAATTATCCGGATTGATGGTTACCTGGATTTCAGTACAAAATCCTGCTAAAGCTTCATCTACCGCATTATCCACGATCTCATATACAAGATGATGCAGGCCCCGGCTGGATGTACTTCCAATATACATACCTGGTCTTTTACGAACAGCTTCCAGTCCTTCCAGAATCTGAATCTGATCCGCGCCGTACTCTGTATTCTCTCCGCCCATTTGCTTCCTCCTGTCATTCTATATTCATTATAATGGAAACCGATTTCTCGACAATTTTCGCAGTCACCGGTTTCCAGATAGGCATAATAATACTAGATTATTATAGCACAAAAAAGCTGTATTTTCCAACTTTATCCCAACTAAAATAAAAAGATTCCGCCACAATTTCTGTAGCAGAATCTTTTGTATCTGCTTTTATACAAAAGCAGAGCATTATTTAACTTTCACAGATTTTATCTTACTCCATTTCGAATAATAATTCTTCTTTCCAACCTTTTTGACGGTACGGATCCGAACATAACATTTCTTCTTTCGTTTCAGCTTTTTGAGGGTCGTCGATTTTGAACGACTCTTTACAGTCACTGTTTTTGCTTTTTTCATGTTCTTGTAGTTACTGTATTGTACCTGATAAGAAGTAATCCCTTTTACAGCCTTCCATGAAACAGTTTCTTTTCATATTTACCTCCAGATATCTTCCTTTTCCATTATATTACTACATAATCCGACATATTGAAAACACTTTCACATAATAAAATTACTGCAAAAAAAAGAGCTTTCTGATTTCTCAGAAAACTCTTCCTGTGCGTTTTTGTTTTATTCTTAGAAATTAATGTCTACAGATTTAAGGGAGCCATCTTCTGTCTGTGCTGTAACGTCCTGTGCAACTGTTCCTTCTTCTGTCTGTGCAATGTGAAGTGCACTCTGTGTTTCATTTTCCTGAACTTCGCCATCTTTGAATTCCATGTTGATGACTGCTGCACCTTCCGGAAGTTCTACTTCGTTGCCATCTACTGTAAATGTCACATCATAGAATGTATATTCAGCATCTTCTGATGTTCCGAGGTCTCTCATAGAAGCCTGTTTTGCTTCTTCATATTTCTCGCTGCCAGCTTCAAGTTTTTCTGCTTTCATCTCAGCATTTTCCGGAAGTTCTGCATCTTCGGAGACGCTTGCTGTGATAACAACTTCTTCGTTTTCGAAACAGAAGTCTGTTCTGTAAGAAGTAACTTCTACTTCAGCTTCTACTTCAGCTTCTGCGAAATCTGCAGGATCTGTTCCGTCTGAGAAAGCATCTGTCGTTTCGTCTTCAAAAGTGACCTCTGCGGATTCACTTTCTTCTGCCGGAGCTTCTTCTTCAATCTGAACATCTGCTTCCTGTGTTTCCTCTGCAACTGCTTCTTCTGTAGATTCTACTGCAATATCCTCAACTGCTGCTTCATTCTGTACTTCCTGATCTGTAAAATCGTCTGCGGAAACCATTGTATATCCTGAGCTCATCATTGCTGCTGCCATCATGATCGCTGTAACTTTTCTGAACATTTTTTTCTCATAATAAAACCTCCTGTATTGATATCTATCAAATCAATTAAAAATTCGTCTATTTCTTTTATTTGACCTTATTATATCAGCCAGGTTGTTTCGTCAACTCTTTCGTCAGCCTCTTTTTTGATGTTTTTTCAAAAAATATACAAAAAAAGACAGCCCGCTTTCGCGGACTGCCTTCAGATGTTACTTTGTAGTTTTGATGATGGTCATCTTATTTTCTGTTGCTTCTGCGGCGTTTCTCGAATCCAAATACGATCAGTGCTGCAGCTGCGATAAGAATGATCACGTACATTGCGATCGGTGTATCATCTCCGGTCTTCGGTGCTTTTGTGCTGGAAGACATGGAGTGAGAGGATGCAGAGCTTCCAGACTCATTGCCGGACTCTTCTGTTGTAGTCTTTGTAGTCTTTGTAGTCGTCGGATTTTCTGTATTCGTAATCGTTACACTCGCATTTTCATTTGCTTCATCAATGGTTACAGTAGAACCATCTACAGAAACTTTGTATGCGAATCCGCTGGTTCCTGCGACCGGTTTACCATTGGAGTCTGTTTCTGTTACATACAGTGTAACTGTCTTATTTACATCAAGTCCGATCTTGATTACCTGACTTACTTCAGAACCACCTGCCAGATCCAGTTTCACGATGTTCTGTGAAACCTGAGTGGAAAGCTGTGTATAATCTGCATCATCAAAGATACCTGCATAGAAGACATTGTCGCTCTTCTTAGCATTTCCATCTGCTCCAAGAAGTTTCTTGGTAATCGTCAGTTTACCCTGTTTATAGTATCCATCCGGAATGCTGCTGAATACGTTATCAAAGTAAACCGTTGTCGTTCCGTTCGCTTCTTTTACAGTTGCCTTGTTTCCATTATTGAATTTGGCTTCATACATTGTTCCATCTGCCAGTGCTCCCATGCTCTGTGCTGTACCATCCTGTGAGCACTCTGCAATGTAGTAATCTTTGTTCACTTCAATGTTTTCATTGAATACTACAGTTGAAGAGGATGCGTTCTTAAATTCAATTGCTTTGACATCAGATACTCTCTGTGTGCATGCCTCATCGGAGTACAGTGCTACGTAGAAGGTTTGATCCATTGCTCTCAGATCACCTGTGATAGTCGTCAGTTTCTTTGTTACTGCGATTGACTGACCGGTAGCCAGTTTATCCTGAACAAGCAGTACTCCATCTTTGGAAACAGTTGTTGTTTTTTCAGTATCTACTGTTCCGTCAGCTTTTAATACAAATGTTGTATCGTTAGTCAGCTCATAACCTGTCGGTGCTACTGTTTCGCGAAGAATATATTTCTTGTCGGTCTTGAGGCCTTCGATGACATGAGGTTCTTTTGTGGAATCCCATTCAGCTACAATATTTTCATCTTCATCGATAACCTGAATATGTGCACCTTCCAGTTCTTTGCCATCAGCGATATCTACTTTGCTGACTTTGACAGAAGTCTTGCTGTCTTCTACCAGAAGAGTTCCATCATCAGAAACCGTTGTCTGTGTATTATCTTTGTCTACAGTTCCGTCTTCTTTCAGAGTAAATGTAGTATCACTTGTTACTGTATATCCATCAGGAGCTACCGTTTCACGAAGTGTATACTGCTCATTGGTCTTGAGACCTGTAACTTCGTGTGCTTCCCATGTAGAATCCCACTCATCAATGATGTTTCCATCTTTGTCAAGTATCTGGATGTGAGCTCCAGCCAGTTCTTTATGATCTGTGATATCTACTTTACTTACTTTGACAGAAGTGATCGTGTTAATAAGGTTATTTCCATTTACAGATGTAATATATCCAGGAACTGCATCTTCGCTTACTGTGTAAACGATTTCTTTTCCTGCTGCGTATTTCGGAAGTTCTGTAAACTTATAAGTCCAGTTGCTGTCTGCTGTTACTTTCTGACTGCCTGCTTCTTTTCCGTCTGCGAGAAGTCTTACTGTAATGCTTTCCGGACGTTTTGTTGTCTGGTCATTGTCATTCCAGGTCTTGGTTCCCTCTACGCTGATTACCTCTGTTTCATGAGTATTTGTAAGGATAAATCCTTCTGCTACTGTTCCTGTTACAATTGCTTCATAACCAGCCGGTACTTCTGTTTCTCTTACAGTGTAAACAATGTCCTGTCCATCTTTCTTCGCGTCAAGTTCGCTCCATGTGTATGTCCAGTTGTTGTCCGCACTCAGAGTTACTTCTTCGCCCTGTGCTGTCTCACCAGCATAAAGCTGTACTTTAATGTTCTCCGGTCTGATTCCATCCTGGTTATCATTATCAGCCCATGCCTTGGTTACGGTAATGCTGGTCTTTCCTGGTTTGTAGCTGTTGGTGATCGTTGTTCCGTCGATTGCTGTTGTATAATCTGCAACTGCATCTTCTGTTACGGTATAAACGATTTCTTTACCATCTGCAAACTTCGGAAGATCTGTGAAGCTGTATGTCCAGTTATCTGCTGCAGTTACATCTTTTGTTGCTACTTCTGTTCCGTTAGCAAGAAGTCTTACTTTGATGCTCTCCGGACGTTTTCCATCCTGATTATCTGCATCATCCCAAACTTTCTTACCTTCTATAGAAGTTGTCTCTGTTTTGTGAGTATTTGTGATCACATATCCTGTCTGTGCGTCTCCGCTGATTTCAGATGTGTAACCAGTTACCTCTCCAACTTCTTTGACTGTGTAGACAATATCCTGACCATCTTTCTTCGCATCAAGACCTGTCCAGGTATATGTCCAGTTGTTTGTTCCATCAAGAGTTACTTCTTCACCCTGTGCATCTTCGCCTGCATAAAGCTGTATTTTAATGTTCTCAGGTCTGATTCCATCCTGGTTATCATTATCTGCCCATGCCTTAGTTACGGTGATGCTGGTCTTTCCTGGTGTATAGCTGTTGGTGATCGTTGTTCCGTTAATTGCTGTTGTGTAATCTGCAACAGTATCTTCTGTTACGGTATAAACGATTTCTTCACCATTTGCATACTTCGGAAGATCTGTGAAGTTATATGCCCAGTTGTCTGCTGCGGTTACATCTTTTGTTGCTACTTCTGTTCCATTAGCAAGAAGTCTTACTTTGATGCTATTCGGACGTTTTCCATCCTGGTTGTTTGCATCATCCCATACCTTCTGGCCACTTACAGATGTTGTTTCTGGTGTATAGCTGTTTGTGATGTTAAATCCATCAATTGCTGTTTCATATCCTGCAACTTCATCTTCGCTTACTGTATATGTAACCTTCTGTCCATTTGCATAAACCGGAAGATTATCAAATGTGTAAGTCCAGTTGGTTGCTGCGGTTACTGTCTGGCTGTCAGTTACTTCTCCATTTGCAAGAAGGTTAACTGTGATGCTCTCTGGTCTCTTTCCATCCTGGTCATTTGCATCGTTCCAGGTCTTGCTTCCGCTAATAGCAGTTGTCTCCGGCGCATAAGTATTGGTCAGGGTTGTGACGGTTCCGTCTGCTGTATTTCCTGTCAGTTCATATCCTTCCGGAACGTTTTCTTCTGTCCATGTATACTCAATTGCTTTGCCATTTGCTTTTTCATCAAGATCTGCAACAGTCTGAGTCCAGTTATTCTCTGCATTCAGAGTTACTGTTGTTCCTGTTGCCCTGCCATCTGCAAGAAGGCTTACTGTAATGCTCTCCGGACGTTTTCCATCCTGGTTGTCTGCATCATTCCAAACTTTAACTACGGATGCACTTGTTTTTCCTGGTGTATAGCTATTGATAATATTCGTTCCATCATATTCTGTCGTATAATCTTTGACAGTTTCTTCGCTTACTGTATAAGTAAGTTTCTGACCATCTTTATATACCGGCAGATCTTTAAAGCTATATTTCCAGTCGTTATCTGCTGTTACTACCTGAGTGTCTACTTTCTCTCCGTTTGCAAGAAGGTTGACTATGATCTTCTCCGGACGTTTTCCATCTTGATTATCTTTGTCATTCCAGCTCTTGGTTCCTTCAACGATTGTTGTCTCCGGCGTATGAGTGTTGTAGATATCATAACCATCAAGTTCTGTTGTGTAACCTTCAACTGCAACTTCTTCAACTGTGTACTCAATTTCACTGCCTTCTGCATATTTCGGCAGATCTGTGAAATTGTATGTCCAGTTGCCGGCTGCTGTTACTACCTGGCTGTTTACTTTTTCTCCATTTGCAAGAAGATTTACGGTAATACTTTCCGGACGTTTTCCATCCTGGTCATCGTTGTCATCCCAATGTTTGCTTCCATTAATGGCAATCGTCTCTGGTTTATGTGTATTGTTGATATTATAACCGCTTACAGTGGAAACATATCCTTCTACTGCTTTCTCAGCTACAGTATAAACAATTTCTTTACCTGCTTTAAATTTCGGCAGATCTTTAAAGCTGTATGTCCAGTTTCCGTTGTCATCCGGTGTTACTTCCTGCGTATCCACTTTATTGCCGTCTGCAAGAAGGTTTACAATAATTTTCTCAGGTCTGATTCCATCCTGGTCATTACCATCGTTCCATGTCTTGATGCCACTTACTTCTGTTTTTGCTGTTTCATGAGTATTGGTAATGTTGTAATCATCTACGATTGCTCTGTAGCCATTTACAAGGTCTTCACTTACCGTATAAATAATTTCTTTACCATTCTCATATTTGTCAAGATCATCGAATGTGTATTTCCAGTCATTTGCTACAGTTACTTCCTGAGATTTAACTTTTACTCCGTTTGCAAAGAGGTTGACTGTGATGCTGTCTGGGCGGATACCGTCCTGGTTGTCACTGTCGTTCCATGTCTTAGTACCTTCAACTTTAGTCGTCTCCGGTGTATGCGTGTTGGTAATTACTGTAAATGTTCCATCTGAAGTATTTCCTGTCAGTTCATATCCTTCCGGAACATTTTCTTCTTTCCAGGTGTATACAATTGCTTTGCCATCTGCTTTTTCCGGAAGATCTGTTACTGTGTCGCTCCATTTGTTTGCTTCATTCAAAGTAACCGTTGTTCCTGTTGCTTTTCCATCTGCAAGAAGACTTACTGTAATACTTTCCGGACGTTTTCCATCCTGATCGTCATTATCATTCCATACTTTCTTGACAGAAGCACTTACCTTTCCAGGTGTATGAGTATTCGTAATGTTAAATCCATCATAGGATGCTGTGTAGTCTGCAACAGCGGCTTCGCTTACCGTATATTCGATTTCCTGTCCATTTGCATATTTTGGAAGATCTGTAAAGCTGTATGTCCAGTTATTGTCTGCAGTTACTTCCTGAGATCTTACTATTTCATCGTTTGCAAGAAGATTGATTACGATCTTCTCCGGACGTTTTCCATCCTGATTGTCGTTGTCATCCCAGGTCTTACTTCCATTTACTTCTGTTGTTTCCGGTGTATGGGTATTGGTAATATTGTTGCCATTTACCTTTGCCTCATATCCTTCTACTGCATTCTCTGTTACGGTGTAAACAATCTCTGCTCCTTTTGCATATTTTGGAAGATCTGTAAAACTGTATGCCCAGTTATTATCTGCTGTTACTGTCTTACTTTGAATCTGTTCGCCATCTGCAAGAAGGTTTACAATAATCTCTGCCGGTCTGATTCCGTCCTGATTGTTTGCATCATCCCAGATTTTGTTTCCACTTATTTCCGTTGTTTCTGGTGTATGAGTATTCGTAATATTATATCCATTTACAGCGATCTCATATCCTTCAACGGCTTCTTCTGTTACTGTATATACAATTTCTTTTCCATTTGCATACTTCGGCAGATCTGTAAATTTATATTTCCAGTTATCATCTGCTGTTACTGTCTTACTCTGAATCTGCTCTCCATCTGCAAGAAGATTTACGGTAATCTCTGCTGGTCTGATTCCATCCTGATTGCTCGCATCTTTCCAGGTCTTGCTTCCAGCAACAGATACCTTTTCTGTTGTATGGTTATTTGTAATGTCATAACCATCTACTACTGCCTCATAACCTTCTACAGCTTCTTCTTCCACTGTGTATGTAATTTCTTTTCCATCTGCATATTTCGGCAGGTCTGTGAAATTGTACTTCCAGTCGTCATCTTTGGTTACTTCCTGAGTTCTTACTACTTCATCATTGGCAAGAAGTTTTACTGTAATACTATCTGGACGGATTCCATCCTGATTGTCATTATCATTCCAGGTCTTGCTTCCACTGATTTCCGTTGTCTCAGGTGTATGAGCATTTGTAAGAGTTGTTGTTCCATTTTCGGTTACTTCTGTTAAAGTATATCCATCTGGAACTTTTTCCTCTTTCCAGGTATACTCAATAGCTTTACCGTTTGCTTTTTCATCAAGATCTGCTACGGTTGCACTCCAGTTATTATCTGCATTCAGAACAGCGGTTGTCTCCGTTGCTTTTTCATTTGCATAAAGTCTTACTGTAATGCTGGTTGGACGTTTTCCATCCTGATTATTTGCATCATTCCAGATCTTTTTAACTGTTGCACTTGTTTTTCCAGGTGTATAGCTGTTCGTGATTGCTGCAGTATCATACTCTGTCGTATAACCCTCAACATTTTCCTCTGTTACCGTATAAACAATTTCCTGTCCATTTGCATATTTCGGAAGGTCATCAAAACTGTATTTCCAGCTTGTAGCTTCACTTACTTCCTGTTTCTTTGCTTCCTTTCCATTTGCAAGAAGAATAACATTAATCTTCTCTGGACGTTTTCCATCCTGGTTGCCAGCATCTTTCCAGGTCTTAATACCTTCAACTTTAGTTGTCTCTGGGGTATGACTATTTGTAATATCATAATCCTTTATGCTGGTCTTATATCCTGGAACTGCTGTTTCTGTTACTGTATAAGTAATTTCAACACCATTCTCATACTTCGGAAGATCTGTAAAGCTGTATGTCCAGTTACCGGATGCATCTGCACTGACTTCTTTGCTCTGGTTGTATACTCCATTTGCATAAAGATTTACTGTAATGCTAGTCGGGCGTTTTCCATCCTGGTTATCGTTATCATCCCAGGTTTTGGTTCCACTTACTTCTGTTGTTTCCGGTGTATAAGTATTTGTGATGTCATATCCTTTAACAGTTGATGTATAACCATCTACTTCAGTTTCTTCGACAGTATAAGTAATTTCCTGTCCATTTGCATATTTCGGAACATTTGTAAAGCTGTACTTCCAGTTTCCATTTGCATCTGGTGTTACTGTCTGACTTGCATACTCATCTCCATTTGCCAGAAGTTTTACTGTAATGCTGGTTGGACGTTTTCCATCCTGGTTATTTCCGTCATTCCAGCTCTTAGTTCCTTCAATATTAACGGTTTCCGGTACATAAGTGTTGGTCAGGGTTGTAACTTTTCCATTTACACTGGTGTCTGTCAGGCTGTAGCCTTCCGGCATGCTTCCTTCGCTCCAGGTGTATGTGATGTCTGTTCCGTTTGCTTTCTTCGGGAGGTTTTGTACTGTTGCTGCCCAGCCATTATCTTCATTCAGGGTAACTGTTGTTACGACTGTGTTTCCCTTCATCAGGTTGACACTCAGACTCTCCGGTCTCTTTCCATCCTGGTCATTGCTGTCGTTCCATACCTTCCTGACTGTTGCTTCTGTCGTCTCCGTTGTATGGGTGTTCGTGATCGTGTATTCTGTCTTGCCTTCGTTTGCAGTCACAGTCTTGGTGTAGCCAGACGGTACGCTGACTTCGTCTACCGTGTAGTTGATGGCTGTCTTGTTTGCATTCTTCGCAAGTTTTGTCCAGGTGTATGTCCAGTTGTTTGCCTCGTTCAGCACTACCGGATCCCCACTGTTCTTTCCGTCTGCTTTCAGCTGTACAGTGATGCTTGCTGTTCTCAGGCCGTCCTGGTTGTTTCCATCCGTCCAGACTTTTCTTACACTCACACTGGTCTCTTCCGGTGCGTATTTATTGGTCAGGGTTGTAACTGTTCCATTTACACTGGTGTCTGTCAGGCTGTAGCCTTCCGGCATGCTTCCTTCAATCCAGGTGTATGTGATGTCTGTTCCGTTTGCTTTCTTCGGAAGGTTTTGTACTGTTGCTGTCCAGTTATTATCTGCTGTCAGGGTGACTGTATCTACAACAGTGTTTCCATTCATCAGGTTGACGCTCAGACTCTTCGGTCTCTTTCCATCCTGATCATTGCTGTCGTTCCATACTTTTCTGATAGTTGCTTCTGTTGTCTCCTGTGTATAGGTATTAGTAATTACAAATCCATCTGTTGCATTTCCAGTTATTTCTGTTATATAACCATCTACAGAATCTTCACTTATCGTATATACGATTTCAGTTTCATTTTCATACTTTGGAAGATTTTCAAAACTATACGCCCAGCCCCCATCTGCTGTTACAACTTTGCTTTCCACTTCTGTTCCATTTGCAAAAAGTCGCACTGTAATGCTATCTGGTCTCTTTTTATTCTGGTCGTTATTATCGTTCCATATTTTAGTACCACTTACAGTTACTTCCTCTGGATTAGTACTATTGGATACTGCAACATTGGCATTACGATCAATACTTACTGTTTTAAATCCACCCTGGTGTAATTCAGAATGACCACTGTACTGGTTTACATATTTTGCATACAATGCCACTGGCGTACTGTTTGCTCCATATATTGTTCCCTCTGGAACCAAATAAGTACCGCCAAGTGTTGTCTCCTGATATACAGTACCAGTAAATGGAGTTCCATCATCATATATAAAGTTCCATATTGTTCGATTTGCTAACGCTGCCTCACTTGATGTCTGATATCCTGAAATCTTCAAAGATTCATTTCCTACATTAAAAGAATTAAGTCCTGAACCTAAATAATATTCTGTTGTTCCTCTTGGAATAATCATGTTCAAAACCAGAGCCTGATCACTTCCAATTCCAGGAAGATTAATGTGTCCACCATTTTCAACAGGTAAATTAGTTGTATCCAGATTATACACTACAACATCGCCAGCTGTTTTTGTATCTTTCAATTGATTAGAAAGAGTTTTTACATTCCTCAACATTCCAGCAATGTCGACCATTGAATTAAACTTCTCTTCTGTGACTTTTTCAACTTTACCATTCTGCATAGTAACATTGTCTGTAGTTGTGTATAATACAGAATTTTTATTAGCAGTTAAATCTTTCTTTCCTGTAACAATTTTGACAAAACTAGACTTTCCATAGTTTGGAATTTCATTATCCAAACCTTCTGATGCTGAATATTTTACTGTATACTCACCATTCTTATCTCCATCAGCAAGTGCTTTACCCTTGTCATCCAGTTCATACACTCTGTATGAATTCTGAGCATCATTAATTGTATAACTGTTACTACCCTTTCCGTCCTTTCCAGTCGTTACAGTTAAAGTTGTCAACAATTTATTATTTGCATCATAAATACCAAAATTAAAAGCAGCGCTTTTTGCCGGTGTTACTGTTTTAGAAACTGTAATAGTCAAATTTAATGTTGTTTCTGTTCCATTAACACCAATTGGACTTCCGCTAGGAACAAATTCGTTAACAGCAATATTACCTTCATAATGATCACTCTGAACAAATTTATTCGACACAATCATAAAGTTAGAAGCCATTCTAAGAGTTCCAAGGATGTTCGCCTGGGAAGTTGTCTTACTTCCTACACTATTTATAGATAATGTTGCTGTATTATTTACAATGCTTGAAGAAGTTATCTTGTATGATCCAGTACTATTGTTCACATAAGAATTATTACAATTTACCTGATATACATCGCCATTAAACTCCTGCTGATAATTTTTTCCATTCTTTAATGTTAATAGAACCACTTGCGCATTATTTAAATCAGCACCGTAATTAAGTTCTATTGCAACTTGTGCATTTCCACCACTTACATTTACCTGTGCAACTTTTGATTTTGCCTCAGTCCATGAGTCATGTTGTACTACTACAGCTAGATAATACGTGCCATCGGGTGCGGTCACCGTGACATTCACATCATTTGCGCTCTGCAGATCAATGCCATTCTCTTCGTCTTCAACCGCATTCTGCTGCACAGATCTACCTACGACATCCGCGAACGTTGTCATTGACGAATCCGCCATGAGCATTACAAATACGAGAAACATTGCGATAAATTTTCTTAAATACCCGTTCTTCTTCATAATTTCACATTCCCTTCTTTTTAATATTTATTTCGAACCGAAATTGGATACTATTCGGCAGTAACGTGATACAAGTAATATCAGTGGGTTGTTTTATTACTTCGAAACAGAACCCCGATATCAGATTCTTTCACATATTATAGCATTTGCGCTATTTCTCCATCTCTTTCATTGCACGAAATAGTTTAGTAAAATGTGCGTTTTTGCTCATATTTTCCTATATTTAAGGTCCTTTTTATGAAGTCCGGCGATCATTGTCTGTCGCATCTGTATCACAGACCTCGCCTACAGATGCAACGTAGAAGTCAACCTGTGGAGATTTTTTTCCTCCATTCAGTCTTCTGAAAGCCTTATCGATTCGCTTTGTGACAATCGGACAGTTTTCCTGGCTGATTCCGATCAGCATGACGATATACTGCCGAACGTTGTATCTGGTATAGAAATCTCCTTTTCGTACAGAAGACTGTATTGCATCTTTAAGCACTTCTGACATTTCTTTCTCCTCTTCATCAGAAACGGAGTCTTTCGCATAATCCAGTGTACAGAGCATGACGAATACGGACAAACCGGAACGTTCCATCATACGGCTGAACACATGGTAAATATCAATAAAACTTGGGAACGGGCAATAATATGCGCCGACTGCTTCATCTTTCTCTTTCAATCTCTCTTTAATATCCCCTATCGCTCCTGCTGCCTGTGATGTTCGTTCTCCCATAAACTGGAACTGCTCCAGCATCTTCGCGGAAGGTTCAACTCCCATCTCCTCAAACAGCAATCTTTCTGTATCTTTGTAAACTTCCAGACCTTCTTTGTACCGGGACATTCCGATCAGGCTCTCAATTTCCCAGATCTGCCATTCATCAAATGGATAGATTTTGGCAGCTACATGGGATACCCGATGCAAATCTTCGTATCTTTCATGTTCCTTCAACCATTTGCACAGCTCTTCTGTGCACATAAAATAGTCATCCCGGCATTTTACATTTTCAACTGCAGCCCAGTTCTCACCGATCATATCTGGTAGGAACTCACCCCGATAACACTTCCAGGCTTCCATCAGCAGATGTAGTCGATCTGTTTCTCTTTTTTCTTTTCTGATAAGTGCTACCAGGTTTTCAAATTCACATACATCTACCCAGACTGCGATTTCCGGGTCCCAGGTACACATTCCACTATTGATGTTTATGTAATTACTCTCCGGAAGTCCTGCCGATTTCAGCTGCTTTCGCAGTCGAAAGAGTGTATTGTTCAGACTTCCATTTTTATTTTCTACTTCTGCTCTCCCATATAGTGCATCGATCAGTGCTGCTTTGGAGATTCCTCCATCCTGCGTGTGTAGCAGTAGCAACTGAAACAACTGTGTGGTCTTTGATACATTGTTACGATCCAGAACCAGCTCTTTTCCTTTATATTCCAGCGAAAAGCAACCCAGCATTCGAACCTTGAGTATATTTTGGTTCATATATTTCTCCTTCAACAGATATTGCATTCTGTTTCTTGTCTTTTCATTTTAAATAGACTTATTCATATTCAGCATATCACTCAATATGTTGTATACGGTAAATAGTTAGTACCGTGCTTTTCACCTAAAACCATGAGATAATCCC
>OLNL01002306.1_pt1 | contig 14963 bp, 9 predicted proteins | sample 1672181 | NCBI WGS metagenome assembly OLNL01 (sample SAMEA3136656, study PRJEB25190) | human gut metagenome | biome: human gut; feature: human-associated habitat; material: faeces | place: Austria | collected 2013
AAATGGATAGAATTACATTTGATGAAAAGAGAATCGCAGAAGGATATGTGAACCGTCCATGGCTTCATAAAAAAGTAATAGAACGATTTGTAAGCGATTGTGAAGTTACTTCCAATTTTCGGAATGGATTGGATGTAGGATGTGGGGCTGGATTATCGACAAAAGCACTCCACTTGATTTGCGACAGGGTTACAGGAACTGATATATCAGAACAAATGATTCAAGTGTGTAAAGAGGAATATAAGGATAATAAAGCATATACATTTTACAGGGCAAAAGCGGAGGAAACAAAAGAACCAGCAGAAAAATATGATATCGTAACTGCAGCTGGAATGGTAAATTGGGTTGACAGGGATTTGTTTTTAGAGAATATGGGACATGCTCTGCAGGATCAGGGTATTTTGCTGATTTATGATTTCTGGATTATAGATAAAATGCAGGAAAATGATGCTTATACAAACTGGTATCATGAGGAATATTTAAAGCGCTTTCCCAAACCGCCCAGAAACGAAAACACGTGGAAACAAAGTGAACTGTCGGATTATTTTCACATTAAAAATCAGATCACATATGAATTATTCTATGATTTTTCTATGGAGCAGTTTATTGATTTTATGATGATTCAGTCGAATGTAAATACAAAGATAGAAAACGGGGAAGTAAGTGAGGTAGAAGCAAGAAATTGGTTTAAAAACTCGCTATCGCCTGTTTTTGAAAACAGGAAAAAGACGTTATATTTTACAGGGTATAGCTGGTATCTCTATAAATCGGCGGTTCACCGTGTATTGTCTAGCGGTTGCTGTTGATTTTTCCTGATATATTGTTTATATTAAATACATTCTATTTCTATTATGGCAGGCGGCTTTTGCAGAGGGAAAGTCGCCTATGCCGTAGAATCTGAAATCTTTTCTACTTTTTCAAGGTCGGATCGACCAGAGATTTCTATCAGACAAAAACTGAATAAGGAACAGATGGAGATACCAGGAAGACCTTGCAGGAAGGAGCCTTCCTGGTATAAGATGAATGTATCAGAAAGGCAAAAGATGGAGACAATCAATACACCTTATGATGACACTTTCCGCACGCTGCTGCAGGACTGCCCAGAGCTGGTGGTTCCGCTGATTAACGAGCTGTTCGGCACGAATTATACCGGGCGGGAAGTAGTGGTATCGAATGAGAACGAGATTTTTTTGAGGAACCCGGAGGGGAAAAAGGAGAAGCGGGTTACGGATTCCAACCTGACATTGATTTCTTTAAAAGGAATTTCCAAACGGTATCATCTGGAATGCCAGAGCACAGCGGATGGGACGATGGAAATTCGGATGTGGGAATATGATGCGCAGATTGCTTTGATGGAGAAAGAATATCGGAATGGAGTACTGCATGTAAAATTCCCGGATTCTGCAGTCATCTATTTAAGAAGCAGCAAGACAACGTCGGACGAACTGAAAATCTGTATCCATGTACGGCAGAAGCAATTGCAGTACGGGATTCCGATTTTGAAGGTAAAGGACTATACACTGGAAGAACTTTTTGAAAAACAACTGTGGATGTTGATCCCATTTTATATTTTTCGATATGAAAAAGAATTTCGAAAAATTGATGGAAATCAGAAACAGTTAAGCGGACTGAGACTGGAATACGAAAAAATTGCGGAAATGCTGGATCAGGAGTGCCAAAGCGGTCATATGAAGCCGATCACCTGTGGCGCACTGTGTGAATTGTCCAATAATGTGGTGGAAAAACTGGCGTCGAAGTATAGCAATGTAGAAAAGGAGGTTACGGAAGTTATGGGAGGAAAAGTGCTGAATTATCGGTCGAAAGAGATTTATCTGGAAGGTTGCGCATTTGGAAGAGAAGAAGGAAGAAAAGAAGGAAGAAAAGAAGGACAAAAGGAAAGTATTGTGCAATTGGTAACCAGAAAATATCAGCTTGGAGACAGTCCCGAAAAGATCGCCAAGGATCTCTTGATGAGTGAGGAAGAAGTAGAAGAAATTTTGGGAAAAGTTGTTTCCGAAAAGGTGGAATAATCTTATAGGATATTTTTAACAGCCTCTCTGTCGCGGTATATGATCCGGCGAGGAGGCTGTTTGTTTTGTGGTAAAATTACAGAACCGACTCTGGAACGCTGACTATGTACAAAATTTCGGGGGGGGTGGTATAATCAAATTGACACCGAGCACAACAGGGGGGAGTTGTAATCATGCGCAATATCAAAAGAATTACCGAAGTCATGAAAATATGGAATTGCAAGAGAGCACTTGGTCTGTTAAAGCAGATTTATCGGGAGAATTTATTCAGCGCAGTCCTTTCGTTGATCGTGATCATCTTACTGGCTGTTGTCGGAGTAATGCCGTCATTTCTGATCGGTAAGATTATCGACATGGCGGCAGCGGGCAGGATAGACGGTTTATTCATGCTGAACGTCGGGTTGATTTTAGCGCTGGGAGGGGGCAAAATTCTGGAAATCGCGCAGGAATACATCACTGCAGAATCGTCTATTTCGGTAGCAAACAGCCTGACCGACAGGATCATGGAGCGGCTGATGCATGCAGAAACTGCATGGCTGTCCGGACAGAAACGGGGCGAAATTCTGCAGGCAGTATCCGACGATGTGGAGACGGTCAAGCGGATCAGCGTGAGCACTCTGCCGCAGTTTCTTTACATGCTGCTTGTGGCAGTTACGAGCACAGTGACAATCGCACGGGTTTATTATCCGGTGCTTTTAGTGGCGGCGATTGTCTATCCGCTGTATCTTCTGCCGCTCGGGAAAAACAGCCGAATGCAGGAAAATGCGGAGCGCAGTCTGCGGGATGTAAAAGCGAAAAGCCGGGGCTTTATTATTGAAACGTTTGAGAATATCAAAGATATCAAAATCTACGGTGCAGAGCAGGCGAGCACGGAGGTTTTTGGCCGACTGCAGGAGCAGTGGAGTGAGGATATCAAGCAAAAATATGTAGCGGTAAATATGTTCAAAAGCGTTCCGCGCGTGCTGGCGGCGCTGGGACCTGCACTGGTGTATATTTTTGCAGGAATTGCGGTCATTCATGGAAATCTGAGCATCGGAAGCGTTGTGACGTTAGCCGCACTTTTACCGAAGCTGAGCGAACCGATCCGGGCGTATTCCGGGTTCTATATCGATATCAATGTCGTGGAGAAAATCGGGGAAAAGTTCCAGCAGTTTTTATCCGCACCACGGGAAATACAGTACGATTTGCCGGAACGGGAAATGGCGTTTGATACCGTGGAATTTGCCGATGTTTTTCTGAAAAATGAACGCGGAACGGTGCTCGATGGCATTTCTTTTCGGATTGAAAAAGGGGAAAAAATAGCGATCGTTGGAGAAACCGGCTGTGGGAAAACCACGCTGTTAAAGATGATCGTCGGATTGGTACGCCCAAACGCAGGAACAGTAATGGTTGGCGGGGAAAATATTGCAGAAATCAACTGCCGACAGCTACGGGAGCATATCCGGGTAATCCTGCAGGAAAATTATGTGTTTGACAGCAGCATTGTCAAAAATATGGGATATTTGAGCGACTGTAGTGAGGCTGAAATTGATGAGATGTGCAGGGCGCTTGGATTGGAGGAAGTGGTAAAAAGTAACGCAGGAGATCTGGGAGAAAATCTGAATACAGTTTCCGGCGGGGAACGCCAGCGGATCAATATCGGAAGAAGCCTGTTGTGCCCGTTCGATATGCTTTTGATGGATGAGCCGACATCGGAGCTTGACCCGAAGATGGAAGAAACCGTCATGGATTTTATTTTTGAAACGGCGAAGGAAAGGACGGTTATTTATACTGCGCATAAGCTGAAAACGCTCCTATATGCGGATAAAATTTTATACCTGAAAAAGGGAAAAATTGAAGATTTCGGAAAGACCGAAGAAGTGATACGGCGGAACCGTTATTTTGAAAAATATACGGAGAGTGCGGCATTTCAGGACTCGGAGCAGTTTGTAGAAGGAGGCGCAAGATGAGAGATTATCCGGGAAGTTCTAACGATTATTCAAAGGTTTATTCCGAAAAATGGATTCAGAACGTTATTCTCCAGAATAAAGGAAAGTTCGGGCTGTCGCTCTTTTCTTCCATATTCAGAAGTCTGGTATTATTGCTGCCGACGTTGCTTGTAAAACAGATCATCAACCGCTCGATTCCGCAGGGAAATATCCCGATATTGATTCTGTTAAGCTGCGTGAATGTTTCGATTTATTTTGTGACTACGACGCTGATTATTCTGGATTTGCATCTGGAAAAATATATCCTGGATGCGTTTGGAACGCTGCGGCGGGACATGTACCGATTTTTTCTGGAAAAACCGCTGCGGGAGTTTGCGGCAATCCGTTCCGGGGACACGATCAGCAAAATTGTAGATGAAACGGAAGGGCTGGCCAACTTTTTCTACTTCGGCTTTGGCAGTTTAATCTGGATTAACACGACGGTGTTTGCAGGGATGGCGATCATGGCGGCACAGAATCTGCTGCTGGCGGCATTGACGATTGCGCTCATGATCCTGCGGATTGTGCTGATCCGGAAAATCAATAAAAAGCAGGAAGTGATTGGTCAGAAAATCAATGAAACCAACAGCCGGGTGAACCAGACGGTCAAGGAGCAGATGTCGAATATCCTCTTTATCAAGGCGACGGCGAGCGAGGAAAAAGAGCTGAACCGGGTACAGGAAGCGCTGTCGGAAAAATACAGGATTCAGCGAAATGCCTTTCACGGAAAAGTGCTCAATAAAGCGGTATTCGGCGGATTTGAGCTGCTGATCAATGTGCTGTTTTACCTGTACGGAGGACTGCTCATTGCAAACGGGGAAATGCTTCCTGGAACGCTGGTTGCTTTTGTGGCAGCTTACGACTGGATCGTGCCTGCGCTGGACGGATATATTGATTTGCATATCGATTTCCGGCGGAAAAAGAGCAGCATCGTGCGTGTGTTTGGAGTGTTTGCGGACGCGGTGACAGCTGGAGATAGCGTTGCAGATGTGTCAGGCGGCTGGAAGACGGCGCCAGGCGGAGTAGAGAACGCGACGCTGTCGGAGTTTGCTTCGTGCAAGCCGCAAGGCATGGTTCCTGCGGATGCCAGCATTGCGGTCGAACATCTCAGCTACCGCTATGGAACAAAAATGGTTTTGAATGATGTTTCCTTGCAGATCAAATCCGGAGAATTTCTGGGGATCTGCGGAAAGAGCGGCAGCGGGAAAAGCACACTCGCAAACCTTATGGCAGGGCTGCTGGATGGATATGATGGGGAAGTTTTTGTAGGCGGAGAAAATATCCGCAAAGTTCCCCATGACTGGATGACGAAAAATCTGATTTATCTGGGACAAGACGGATATTTGATGAATCTGTCGATTCGGGATAACATTCTTTTTTACAGTCAAAGTCACACGGACGAAGATCTGGAAAAAGTGCTTCGTCTTGTGAAGTTAGAGGAATGGATTAAGAAGCTGCCAGAGGGCTTGGATACAGTGGTCGGTGAACGGGCAAACGCGGTATCCGGCGGAGAACGTCAGCGTATTTTGCTGGCACGGGCGCTGCTGCGGAATCCGAAGATTTTTATTTTTGATGAAAGCACTTCTGCGCTGGACGTCAATACGGAAAAAGAGATTATGGAAAATATCCGAAAATTTTATCCGGATGCAACGCGAATTTTTATTACACACCGGGAAAACTGTCTGGAACTGTTTGACCGGGTGGTGTTTATTGAAAATGGGGAGATTTTTCGATAAATAACCGATTATGATTGATTTTTTCTGAAATATCGTTTACGTTAAATATATGATGTCGGGGGCAAAAGCCCGGGCTTTGATGCTCATATCGGGGCGGGTCCCAAGGTCTTTCATCCACTTATGAGCAAGCTCATGTGGATTTAGACCTTTTGACCCTGGCATCATATTTATATGATTATGATAGATGCATTTGTCTGATAATTCAAGAAACAAATTGAAAGAAATGTTGATTACATTCAGATGGAACTGGTGTTATTGGACTGCATGATACAGGCATGGGTTAAAGCTACAGAGAATATTAAGAATATTCCAAAGAAGTTGTTAAGAAATGTATTCTAATATATCAGGTGTGAAGATAAAGGCTGGAAAAAGGAGAGAAAATGTTATGGATTATGTGAGGATTTTATATACTTATATAGTTGAGGATTTTATGTACAGTGGTTATCTGCTTCTTACGTTGCTGCTACCGTGTCTGATATATCAGGGACTAATGGAAATCAAAGCAAAGCAAAATTCCAGGCGTGTGCCTGCAAAATATTATTTTGGAGTTTATGTAATGCTCGTTTATCTGTGGGTGGTATTTAAAGTGACAGGGATAGGCCTGTTGGCAGACATTGTAAGACTTAAAGATGCCATCAGTGGTGGATATAACTGGAATCCACTGGCAGGATTGGACAAGGGGTTTGTATTAAATATAATCATGTTTCTGCCACTTGGGCTGTTGATACCATGTATATGGAAGCAATGCAGAAATATAACAAATGTCACAGTCACAGGATTTTTACTGTCGTTAACAATTGAAATTTCTCAGATATTTAACGCGCGTGCAACAGATATTGATGATCTGCTTGCAAATACGATCGGCGCGTGCGCAGGATATCTGATCTGGAGAGGTATTTATGTGTTAGTTTGTGGAAAACAGAAAGAAAAAGGTGATGGACATGTGGAAAATCCAATAGAGGCTGATGGAAGAAAATGGGAACCAATGATATATCTGGCGCTGGCTTTTTCCGGAGCGTTCTTTCTGTATAATCCATATGTGCAATAATGAATTGCAGAAGACAATAAAAAAGATGCAGTTTTAAAGCTGCATCATTCCTGACATAATACACCCGCCGCAGGCACCTTGTTTTTTCAGGCTGTTCCATTGCTGCGGGTCAAATTTTATTCCGCCGATTCCGTAGACAGGAATCGTGACTGCATTACAGACATTTTTCAAAAAATCAAGTCCACGTGGCGGCAGGCCTTTCTTACAATCTGTTGTGAAAATGTGTCCGGCTGTTACATAGGTCGCACCGAGCCGTTCTGCTTCCATGGCATCCTCGACAGAATGAACAGATGTGCCGATTCTATGGAAGTCCGTAACATGAAAATTCTGCGAGATTGTCGAATTCTGACTTTGTAAATGCTTCTGCGACTCGGCAGACAACTCCCGTAACAGAGGCAGTGGCAAATGAATGGCATCATGTCCAAGTTCCAGCGCTGCTTTCCAGTAAGTATGTAAGATACATGGGACATCGTAAGCTTTACAGATATCCAGAATATTTTTTGCTAATGCTTTGTATTCGTCTTCTGGCAAATCCTTTTCTCTAAGAACGAGAGCGTCCGGGTGCCATTCGCAGACCCGTTTAATCTGGTCTTCAAAAGGTTGATTGCAGAGATGTCGGTTTGAAATGGCAAGGATTTGGAAATTTCTGCCGGGATCATTCCTCTTCTTGAGAATAGAATTATTTATCATAGAATCATTACAGTTCATATTGGATTCCTACTTTCTGAAAACTTCTCATAGCCTATTACATAAGCTTTTCTTTGAAATTTACATTTCCCAGTATAAAAAGTCTGATATGGAATGTCAATGTATGCTTCAAAGAAACACGAAAATATTCATAATATATGTTATACTCTAGTTGCAATGTTCGACTTGAATTTGCGTGTGACAGAAAACTCGCAATCATTATTAGTGACAAAAGCTTGAAATGATAGAAAAGGATTACGGGAAATTACATGGAACAGTACTATTATAATAGGATGAATAAAATAGAACAGGCAGTTTATCATGCCTTGTATCAGGGATTTTTAAATATAGATGAAGAGATTCAGATCCCAAGACTGGAGGGTGAGGCACTCTATAATGTCTTTTTCAAGCTCCGGCTGGATCATCCGGAAATTTTCTGGGCAACAGGCTATAAGTATAAATATTACAACGATTCTCCCAATCTGATTTTTGTGCCGGAATATTTATTTGAAAAAGCAAAGATAAAAGAACATCAGAAAGCCATGACAGCCCGAGTAGAGAAAATCACAAGAGAAGCGAAAACATTTTCCCAGTGGGACAAGGAAAAATATATACACGACTTTTTATGTGAAAGTATACATTATGATAAGCTGAAAAAACCTTATTCCCATGAGATTATCGGACCTTTAGGGCATGGGGTAGGCGTATGTGAAGGAATTGCAAAATCCGTGAAGGTATTGTGTGATGCCCTTGGAATTTGGTGTATGATCGCAGTGTGTGGAAATAATCCGGAAAAAGGGATTAAGTACCGTCATACATGGAATATTGTAAAGATTGACGGACAGTATTATCACCTGGACGTAACATTTGACAATACGCTTGGCAATTATGAGAAAAAAGAAAATCAGAAACCGGAAAACAAAACTCCACGCAACACATCGGGAAAGAACAAAGCCAGAAAAGCAGAACAGATGGATTTCAGGTACGATTATTTTAACCTGGATGATAAAAACATTTTCCGGGATCACGAACCACTGTTGTATCCGGCTCCAGCATGCAACGAGGGCGGACACTTCTATTATAAAGAAAAGAAACTGTCATTTACAAAGATAGAAGATGTATACAAGCGGTCGCTTCAGGCAGCGAAAAAAGGACGCGTGCTGACCTTTCACTGGCGAGGCGGTTATCTGACCAAAGAAGTGCTAAAAGAACTTCTGGAAGAAATCGAGAGAGCCGGACGTGAGAAAAATAAACAGCCTCAGATCAGTCTGAACTGGGCACAGGCAGTCTTGAGGGTGGAGTATCAGGAACTGCCGGAAGGCATGATCAGAGAAACGAAAGTTGTGATGGAAGATGCCAATGAAGGAGAGTGCGAGATAATTGGAAACAGAGAAAAACACAGAAAATGTGTGGAAAGCAGAGCAAAAGAATAAAGAAAATGTGGAAAATCAGGCGTACCAGATCAGTCAGGAGAGAGCTTTGGAGATGCTGGAAGAACTTTTGGAACAAGATCAGTTCGAATTACTTCTGCCAGAGTATAAACTGGTTTATATGATGAACGATGCAGTGGAAAGCTTTCTTGTATTTCACGGTGCGCGAATGACCGGAATTTATCAGGACGATTATGAAGGACCACTGGATGCATCAGTTACCTATGAAAATGGAGAATATGTGCTTGTGGTACATCAGGACGATTCCGTTGTAACGCTCTTTTACCAGTCGCTGTCAGTGGAAGTACATTTATACAATTATGGAGAAATCGGACATTTCTGGGTGGAAGGATACGAATACTTAAGACAACTGGAATATCGCATTGCAATTTTACGGGACAAATTAGAATATCTGGGACCGGAATTCTGCACACCGACAGAACAGAAACTGGCAATGTTAGAACAGTTCCCGCCACTCAATTACTGCTGTTACCCGGCGGTGCCGGATCAATATATTGTACCAAAAGATAATCCGTGGCAGCCGTCAGAAGAGGCGATCACAGTCATGGAAGAATTCGCAGAAGAAGCAGACGATAAAAGCATGATAAAGTTATTAAAATATTACCGGAAACATCGTGGTATGAGAATGAGTCGTTACATAGCCGTAAAATTACATCAGACAAAACATGTACGCTTCATAGAACTTCTGACAGAAAAACTCAAACAAGAAGCCGCAAACTATCCAAACCGGAGTTTCGGAAAAGAAGCTGATGAAAGACATCAGAAACTTATCAGTCAGGCAAAAAAAGAGCAGGCAGAACTTTATCAGCAGGGAATCAAATCCGAGGTACTAAGAGAAGAGCCATTCGTCACCGCACAAGATGAACTCGACTATAAGGTTTATCTCATGATTTATAAGTGGCAGGGAAAAAACAGGGGCGTCAATGTCAGAAGAATAAATTAAATTTCCAAAATAAAAAGAGCCCTCCCACCGGAAGACTCTCAAAGGAAAAAGTATGAAAAAGAAAATTGTTATTTATATCTCAGCATCTCTCTTGCTGATGTCTATATAATAATAAAAAAATGTTTTCGATTTGTGTTTAGATTGTTAAAAAAGTGTGAATCATGGAAAAGAAAAGTTTTGATGCAATTTTTATCTGTTATAGACAAGAAAAAAGGGAAAAAAGAGGCTAAAATGAATTTTACAATTTAAAATCTTGCAAATTTCATTGTTATTTTCTTAACTATTGTCAAAAAATGAAGTTGTTGTATTTTTATCTTGCATTTCTCAGAAAAATCCTGTAAACTAAATCAAAAGTGCATGTAATCCGTGTGGGGCAGATGAACTATCATGCGACTTTTCGGTCAAGTTGTAATTGCCCGTGGGATTAGAGAGAAAAAGGCTAATTGCAAACCAATAAAAAAAGAGAGGAAGAAGACAATGAAACAGTTCAAGAAAGTTCTGGTGGCGAACCGTGGGGAAATCGCCATTCGAGTATTCCGCGCGCTCAATGAGCTCGGAATTGTGACAGTCAGCATTTATTCTAAGGAAGACAGATACGCTCTTTTCCGTTCCAAAGCAGACGAATCCTATCCCCTGAATCCTGATAAAGGACCAATCGATGCATATCTTGATATTGATACAATTATTAAGATCGCACTGAATGCAGGCGTAGATGCAATCCATCCTGGATATGGGTTCCTGTCAGAGAATCCGGAGTTTGTAGATGCATGTGAACAGAATGGCATTACATTTATTGGACCTTCCAGTGATATTATGAGAGCAATGGGAGATAAGATTTCTTCCAAACAGATTGCCATTGCAGCAGATGTACCGATCATTCCTGGAGTAGATCATGCTATGAAGTCTTATGAAGAGGCAGCAGAGATCGCAGACATGGTCGGATATCCGATTATGCTGAAAGCTTCCAACGGTGGTGGCGGACGCGGTATGCGTATTGTCAATGATCCGGCTGATCTGGAAAAAGAATTCAACGAGGCGAGAAATGAATCTAAAAAAGCTTTCGGTGATGATATGATTTTCGTTGAGAAATATCTGAAAGGACCAAAGCATATTGAGGTTCAGGTGATCGGAGATAATTACGGCAATGTTGTGCATCTGTTCGACCGTGACTGCTCTGTGCAGAGACGTCACCAGAAGGTCGTAGAGTATGCGCCGGCATTTACCATTCCAGACGAGACAAGAGAGAAGATTTTTGATGCAGCAATCCGTCTTTGTAAAAATGTTGGATATGTTAATGCAGGAACACTGGAGTTTCTGGTAGACAGAGATAACAATCCATACTTTATTGAAATGAATCCTCGTATTCAGGTAGAGCATACAGTCAGTGAGATGGTGACAGGAATTGATATCGTGCAGGCTCAGATCCTGGTTGCAGAAGGATATGCTCTTGATTCAGAGGAGATACATATTAAATCGCAGGAAGATGTTACATGTAACGGATATTCTATTCAGACTCGTGTTACTTCTGAAGATCCGGCAAATAACTTCCTGCCGGATACAGGTGAGATGACAGTATATCGTTCCGGTTCCGGTAATGGTATCCGTCTGGACGGTGGCTGTGCATATGTCGGAGCCGTTGTATCACCACACTATGACAGTCTGCTTGTAAAGATTATTTCTCATGACCGTACCTTTGCAGGTGCAGTGAGAAAATCCGAGCGTGCCCTTCAGGAGATGCGTATCCGTGGAGTTAAGACAAATATTCCGTTCCTGATCAATGTGCTGAACCACCCGACATTCCAGTCCGGTCAGTGTTACACAACATTTATCGAGGAGACACCGGAGTTATTCCGCCTGACACACAGCCTGAACCGTGCGACTAAGATCATTGAGTTTATCGGTGATCGTATCATCAATTCTGACATGGGTAAGAAGAAACAGTTCGACAACCGTATTCTGCCGACATTTGACCATGATAAACCGGTCTATGGTGCAAGAGATGAATTTTTAAAACTTGGTGCAGAAGGCTACATGCAGAAGATTTTAAAAGAAGAAAAGCTTTATGTTACAGATACAAGTATGCGTGATGCGCAGCAGTCACTGGTGGCAACACGTATGCGTAGCAAAGATCTGTGCGGTGCCGCTTATGCGACAAATGCATTTATGCAGAACGCATTTTCAGTAGAGGCATGGGGAGGTGCTACGTTTGATACAGCGTACCGATTCCTGAAGGAGTCACCGTGGAAACGTCTGACAACTTTAAGAGAGCGTATGCCGAACACATTGATCCAGATGTTGCTTCGTGCGTCCAATGCCGTTGGATACAGCAACTATCCGGACAACCTTGTAAAAGAGTTCATTCAGATCTCAGCAGAGAATGGAATCGATGTATTCCGTATTTTTGACAGTCTGAACTGGATCGAGACTATGAAACTGCCAATCGAGGAGGCACTTAAGACTGGAAAGATCGTTGAAGGTGCAATCTGCTACACAGGAGATATTACAAGTCCGAACGAGACAAAGTATACATTAGATTATTATGTGAAGATGGCGAAAGAACTGGAGTCTTTAGGATGCCATTCTATTGCGATCAAGGATATGGCAGGACTTCTGAAGCCGCTGGCAGCAAAAGAACTGATCAGCACACTGAAGAGAGAACTTCATGTACCATTACATTTGCATACACACGATTCCACGGGAAATGGTGTAAGTACTGTTATGATGGCGGCAGAAGCCGGCGTAGATATTGTCGACCTGGCAATTGAGTCTATGTCATCACTGACCAGTCAGCCGTCTATGAACGCAGTAGCAGAGGCACTTCGTGGAACAAGACGTGACACAGGCCTGAAGCCGGAGGAACTGACAGAATTAAGTCACTACTACAGCCGTGTGCGTGAAGTATATGCACCATTTGAAAGTGATATGAAATCTCCAAACACAGAGATTTACAAATATGAGATTCCAGGAGGACAGTACTCCAACTTGCTTGCACAGGTAACAAGTATGGGATCACCAGATGATTTTGAAGCAATCAAGGGACTTTACAAAGACGCCAATGATCTGCTTGGAAACATCGTAAAAGTAACTCCAACTTCCAAGGCAGTCGGTGATCTGGCTATCTTTATGTACAAGAATGGCCTGACAAAAGATAATATTCTGACAGAAGGTGCCGGATTATCCTATCCGGATTCCGTCGTATCTTATTTCCAGGGTATGATGGGACAGCCGTATGGTGGATTCCCGAAGGAACTGCAGAAGATTGTCCTGAAAGATATTAAACCACTGACAGAACGTCCAGGTGCACTTCTCCCGGCAGTTGATCTGGATCAGATTAAGAAGGATCTGTGCGAGAAATATCATTATGAGGATCGCTCAGAAGCAGATATGTGCAAGAAAGCAGTCAGCTATGCGCTGTATCCGAAGGTATATGAGGACTATTGCGAACACTTTGAGATTTACAATGATGTTACAAGATTGGAAAGTCACGTATACTTCTATGGCCTTAGAAAGGGTGAGGAGACTTACTTGAAGATTGGCGAAGGAAAGGAACTTCTGATCAAATATCTGGAAGCAAGCGAGCCGGACGAGGACGGATACCGTACATTGATGTTCCAGGTAAATGGATCTATCCGTAACGTCAAGATTCTGGATAAGAAACTGGAGATCAAGACAGATCGTAAGCTTAAGGCAAGCAAGTCCAATCCGAAACAGCTTGGAGCAAATATCCCAGGTATCGTAGGAAATGTCCTTGTCAAAGAGGGAGATCCGGTCAAAGTCAATACACCGCTTCTTACTCTGGAAGCTATGAAGATGGAGACAATCGTTGTATCTACGATCGAAGGTGTTGTAGACAAGATTTATGTAAAACCAGGTGAGACAGTGCATCAGGACGATCTGATGATGTCCTTCCAGTAAAAAGATTTTTGAAAAAAGCCTTGAAAAGGACTAATCAGAGGATTATAATCAAATACAGATAAGAGAGATTCTTCGGGGCAGGGTGTAATTCCCAACCGGCGGTAAAGTCCGCGACCCGCTGTGTAAGTGTATGCAGTGGCTGATCTGGTGAGATTCCGGAACCGACAGTAAAGTCTGGATGAGAGAAGAATTATGGTGAATGTATGTCAGTCCCCCGAAGCGTAAGCGTCGGGGGATTTTGTGTTGTTAAGCATACGACAAAAAGGTTCGGTGGACCTCTTTTAGTGATACATTCTAAAGAAGCATAGTTCCAAAAGAAGTATTCTTTCTTAATATTAAAATAAAAGAGGGCAGTGCCTGAGGTTTTCATTTGCACAGCTCAGACACACCGCAGATAAAAAGGAGAGAAAGAAATGAGTACAAATGTAGCAACACAGAACAAGTCAAACACAGCAGGTATGTCAAAAGTAAGATTCATTACCCAGGTGGGAATGCTGGGGGCAATTGCAGTTATTTTAATGGCATTTGAAATACCGCTTCCATTTGCACCGGCATTTTACAAGATTGATTTCAGCGAAGTTCCGGCACTGATCGGTTGCTTTGCAATGGGACCGGCAGCAGGAGCAATGATCGAACTTATTAAAATCGTATTACATCTTCTGATCAGTGGAACATCTACAGCAGGTGTCGGTGATATTGCCAACTTTGCAATTGGTTGTGCCTTTATTCTTCCGGCAGCATGGATCTATAAAGCAAAACACTCCAGAAAAAGTGCAATGATCGGAATGGCAGCAGGAACTGTATTTATGGCATTTATCGGTTGCTTTTTAAATGCATATGTATTACTTCCGGCTTATGCAAAAGCATTTAGCATGCCAATCGATGCGTTGGTAGGAATGGGAACAGCAGTAAATGGTCATATTACGAATTTACTTACATTTGTCGTATTTGCAGTAGCACCATTTAACCTTTTGAAAGGTGCAATGGTATCCGTTGTAGTACTTCTGATCTACAAGAAGATCAGTCCGATTCTGAAAATGAGATAATATCAGCTGGGGTTTTGTTCCAACATCATTATATAGAAGGAAAATATTAAAAAATAACAGGTGGATATATGGCACTTAATGTCAGAGTTTAAATATGACATTGAAAGCGATATGTTTACCTGTTATTTATTTATATAATA
>OLNL01002312.1_pt1 | contig 14935 bp, 10 predicted proteins | sample 1672181 | NCBI WGS metagenome assembly OLNL01 (sample SAMEA3136656, study PRJEB25190) | human gut metagenome | biome: human gut; feature: human-associated habitat; material: faeces | place: Austria | collected 2013
ACCATTCTCATCATATCACAGGAGGCTTTATTTTGTTGTCCTCACCGTCTCCACTTATTCCATTCTCCCCAGCATAGCTGGGGGATTAGACTTTTCATTTACAATTCCCATCCAACTGACTATAATAAAGAATGTCCGTTTGCCTGCAAAGGCGCGGAACTATATCCATCTGCATCAGGGCGATATGACAGAAAAATGAACTTAAAAGAATGGAAGAAAGAACAATGGATGTAATTGAAAAATTTGGAAATAGGGTGAGCAGCCAGGCGCTTAAGGATCCGGAAAAAGCGCGTCGGCTGCTTCTTGCGGGATACCGCCTGCAGGAAAAGAAGCTTCAGTTTTTGCCGGATCGGGGGCTGCCGTCGTCGGGACAGTATGTGGCGCGGGTGGTTATGAAAAATATCATTCAGTCGCTGTCAGAACCGGAGAATGCGGCGATGGTCAGCATATTTGTGCCGGGAGAGCTGGTGATGGCGGCAGGGCTGACGCCGTACTCAGTGGAGGCGATGTCCTGTTTTATGGCGGGAACGAAGTGTGAGCAGACGTTTCTTCGGAAAACGGAGGAAGAAGGATTTCCGGAGCTGGCTGCAAGATTTCGTCTGGTAGCAGCGATTGAGAGACATCATGAGGAACGGTATCGTGCACTCTTAAAGAATGTGGAGACGGCAGAAGTATTTGCCAAAAGTGAAGTAAAGGTATGGGAATGCCGCAATTGTGGCCACATTGTAGTCGGAACAAAAGCACCGGAAATTTGTCCGACCTGCAATCACCCGCAGAGCTATTTTGAGGTTCACGCAGAAAACTACTAAAATGAAAAACGTACATCCAGAAGGAGAGTTATCCTTACAGGATGTACGTTTTTTATGCTCTTAAATAGTGCGCATAAATTCCGTTTTTTTCGATCAGTTCTTCGTGAGTCCCCCGCTCTGCGATTCCATTGTCAGCAATGACAAGAATCTCGTCTGCTCCCTGGATCGTGGAGAGTCGGTGTGCGATCGTGATGGTTGTTCTGTTTTTAGCGAGAACTTCCAGACTCTGCTGAATCCAGCGTTCACTTTCGTTGTCCAGTGCGCTGGTGGCCTCATCAAGGATCAGGATCGGCGGATTTTTCAGGAACACGCGGGCAATGGAGATCCGCTGTTTCTGACCGCCGGAAAGACGGGTTCCGCGTTCTCCCACAAAGGTGTCATAGCCATCCGGCAGACTTTCGATGAAATCGTGAATATTTGCTTTTCTGGCAGCATCGACGATCTCATCCATAGAGGCATTCGGTTTTCCGTAGGCGATATTTTCCTTGATTGTGCCGCAGAATAAATAGACATCCTGCTGTACGATTCCAATCTGGTTTCGCAGGCTCTCTAATGTCAGATCACGGATATCTTTGCCGTCGATCGTAATGCGTCCGCTGCTCACATCATAAAATCTTGGCAGAAGGGAGCAGATTGTAGTTTTTCCGCTTCCTGACGGACCGGCAAGGGCAATGGATTTTCCTGCCGGAATCTGGAAGGAAACGTTGGATAATACCAGGGTATCGTCATCACTGTAGTGGAAGGATACATCCTCGAAGGAAACCAGTCCGCGGACGTCTTTGAGTGGCTTTGCATCCGGGGAATCCTGGATTTCCGGCTCTGTCTCCATCACGGCAAGGAACCGTTTGAATCCGGAGAAGCCTTTCTGAATCATTTCCGTAAGCTCCACCAGAATCTGAATCGGGCTGATGAAAATTCCGATATACAGTGCATACATGGCAAGATCTGTCGCCTGCATTTCTCCTTTTGCGATCAGGTAGCCGCCGAATACCAGTGTGACAAGATACATCATTCCCTGGAAAAACAGGTTATAGCCCATAAAACTGCCCATGCATTTGTAGTTGGCATCCTTGGAGAGCAGAAAATTGTGATTGCTCTTGCGGAATTTTTCTTTTTCCACATCCTCGTTTGCGAAAGACTGAACCACGCGGATTCCGGCGAGGGTGTCCTGCAGACGGGAATTGACATCTCCGATTTTCTTCCGGTTTTCCATAAAGGTAGACTGCATTCGTCGGTTCTGGCTCATAGAAAATGCAAACATGCAAAACACCAGAAACAGAAGTGGAATTGCCAGCTTCCAGTTGATCAGGAAGAGGAAGATGAACGATCCGATGATCTTGATCACGGAAATAAACAGATTCTCCGGTCCATGATGCGCAAATTCTGCAATATCAAACAAGTCAGAGACAAGTTTGCTCATCATCTGTCCGGAGTTGTTCTGATCATAATAAGAAAAAGAAAGTTTTTCATAGTGGTCAAAAAGCTGCTGACGCATATCCCGTTCCATATAAGCGCCCATCATATGTCCCTGATAGCTGACATAATATTTGCACAGGCTCTGGATCAGGTACATGATCAGAAGACCGGCTGCAATGGGAAGCAGTGCGCTTAAAATAGAGGAACTGCTTTTCGTAAACAAGGTATTGGTACAGGTACGCAGGATCTGAGGATATGCCAGATCGATTAGACTGATGATCGTAGCACAGATCAGATCCAGAAAGAAAACGGCTTTATATGGACCGTAGTAATGGATAAATTTTTTCAGTGTGTGCATAAATGTCCCCTCTTTCTATCTGTATGCTGATGGACCGCTTCGATGTCCATACGAAATCATAGTATCATAATTAAAAATGAGACACAAGCCGTATCCTGGAAAAAGCAATTGACAGAAAGAAAAAGATATGCTATGCTGTCAAAGCTAAAAAAATAGGTCATGTACAAAGCCATGTGGTTTTTCTGTTTCAGAATAAACAGAAACACATGGCTTTTTTTGAGGAATGGAGGGTATTATGGAAACAAACAAGATGGAGACAAGGGACATTTTTCCGCTTTTGATGAGCATGTCTCTGCCGATGGTATTGTCCATGCTGGTGCAGTCTCTTTATAACATTATTGACAGTATTTATGTATCGTATCTGGGAACAGGGGCTCTCACGGCAGTGTCACTGGCATTCCCGCTGCAGAATATCGTGCTGTCTGTGGCAGTCGGAATTGGTGTCGGGATTGCTTCCGTCTTATCGATCAGTCTGGGAAAAAAGGATCAGAAACGGGCAAATGAGGCTGCTACAATGGGGATGGCACTTACGCTGATCCATTGTGTACTGTTTGTGATCCTGGGCCTTGTGATCACAGAACCATTTATCGGATTATTTACAAAGGAACCCGAGGTCATGAAACAGGCATGTGACTATACGTATATTGTTCTTTGCTTTTCGTTTGGTTCTCTGCTTCAGATCGCGATGGAAAAAATCTATCAGGGCATCGGAGCAATGAAAACGACAATGATACTTCTGGGAGCAGGTGCAATGATTAATATTATCCTGGATCCGATCCTGATCTTCGGCCTTCTTGGATTTCCTGAAATGGGAGTAAAAGGGGCGGCAGTGGCAACTGTGATCGGGCAGATCAGCGCATTTCTTCTATATATTGTTGTTTATCTGCGAAAAAATCCGGGTGTTACGATTCATCCCAAATATCTGCATCTGGACTGGCGGCTGATCCGTCAGATATATTCGGTCGGAATCCCGTCTTCTCTGATGATGACGATGCCGTCTGTTCTGGTGGGCGGATTAAATGGAATCCTGGCTGCATTTTCGGATACGTATGTAGCAGTACTTGGAATTTATTTCAAACTTCAGACATTTATTTATATGCCGGCGAATGGAATTGTACAGGGAATGCGGCCGATTATCGGATATAACTACGGAGCCGGATCAAAGAAACGGGTGCGGGATACGATACGCTACAGTCTGATTTCTGCGGCAGTACTGATGCTGGTGGGAACGGTTGTTTCTCTGGCAATTCCGGACATCATTCTGAGTATGTTCCAGGCAGATGCAGAGCTGATGCGTGCAGGAATGGAGGCACTGCGATTGATTTCGCTTGGATTTTTGGTGTCGTCAGCAGGTGTGATCTTTTCCGGTGTGTTTGAAGCGCTGGGACGGGGCGGAGATTCTCTGATCATTTCACTTTTGCGCCAGCTGGTCATTATCCTTCCGCTTGGATATCTTTTGTCACGAACAATGGGAGCGGCGGGAATCTGGATCAGTTTTCCGGTGGCGGAACTGGTTTCAGCCGTGATTGCCTGCCTGTTGTTAAAAAGAATGGAAGGTGGAATATACTTTCCGTTTGATAAAAAAGAGATAATCAACAGAAAATAAGTGGCTTGTTGTTAAAAATGAGTAAAATTTCTGACCAAAATTCATCTTTTTTTGCAATAGCCCAAATGGTTCTTTTTATGATACAATACACTACTATGGACAGAGTGTTTATTAAAGGAGGCTGAAGATGAAGCGCGCATTTCAGATTTTAAAAAGGGATATGAGACGGCTGGCTCACAATCCAATCGCAATGATCGTTGTGGCCGGCGTCTGTCTGCTCCCATCGCTGTACGCATGGTTTAATATTGCTGCGAATATGGATCCCTATGGAAATACGGGAGCAGTTCAGATCGCGGTGGCGAATCTGGATAAAGGAACAGAAAATGAACTTACCGGTTCGCTCAATGCAGGTGAGGAGATTGTAGATCAGTTGAAGGAGAATCATGATCTGGGCTGGAAGTTTGTGAAAAAAGAAGAGGCTGTAGACGGGGTGAAATCCGGCAAGTATTATGCTGCGATCGTGATTCCGGAAGATTTCAGTGAATCCCTGACCAGTGTACTGACGGGAACGATTGAACAGCCTAAATTTACTTATTATCTGAATGAGAAGAAAAATGCGATCGCACCGAAAATTACGGACAGTGGGGCGACAGCGGTGCAGAGTCAGGTCAATGAGGCATTTGTATCTGCTGCATCAGAAGCAGTTTCAGAAATTTTTAAAGATTCGATTGCAGATGCAGCGGGCAATCTGGATTCGCTGCAGGAAAATGTAGTTTCAGATATTCAGAAGGTATCTGACAATATCGCAAGTTATCAGCAGATACTGTCTGAGTTCCAGGCAACCTTTCAGGACAGTGATGCGCAGATCAAAGAGGTGCAGTCTGCCATGGATCAGGTGAAAAGCGCTGCTTCCTCAGGGGCTGCTGCTCTGGATGCAGGGGCTTTTGCACTTCAGGCAGGAAGAAACAGTGTCTCATCATTTTCTTCTGCACTATCTGGAACGCTGACGGATGGGGAGAATCTTCTGTCCGACATCGGGAATTCCGCAGGGGCAGATTTGGGAAGTCTGAATGAAAGGATTCAGTCAGTCAATGGAAAAGTGGACAGTGCCATGTCTTCCATCAACAGTGTGATCCAGCTGAATGAAAAGATCATTGATCTGCTTTCACAGCTGGACAGTGCCATACCAGGCAGTCCGGCATCAGATCTGATCGCACAGCTGCAGGCAGAGAACCAGAGACATCAGGAGCTTTTGAATAGTCTGCAGGCAGGAAATGCGGGAATCGGCAATGCGGCTCAGACGGCAACGGATACAGCACAGCAGATTGGCAGTCTGGTAAAGGAAAATCAGCAGCAGCTTCGTGGAATCAAAGGCAGCTTTGAGCAGAATGTACTTCCAGGGCTGAACACATCTCTGGATTCTTTCGGACAGCTTTCCGGAAAACTCTCCGGTGTGTTAAGCGGAGTGGATCCACTGGTGGATCAGACGAAAGGAATTCTTGACAATCTCAATACAAGCCTGAATGACTCCAAGACGGCACTTGAGAGTACAGGAAATGCGCTTCAGAAAGTACAGGAAAAACTGAATTCAGTAACAGCAGATCTGAATGCGCTCAGAAGTTCCCAGTCCTATCAGGATTTTCTGAATCTGACAGGATTGGATTCGGAAGCAGTTTCGGAGTTTATGTCTGCACCGGTAGCTCTGAAAACAGAGTCCTTTTATCCGGTGAAAAATTATGGAAGCGCCATGACTCCGTTCTATACAAACCTTGCCATCTGGGTAGGGGGGATTGTGTTGATCGCAATTTTCAAACTGGAGTCTGATAAAGATGAAGTCGTGCCGAAGTTTACAGCAGTTCAGTCTTATTTCGGAAGATGGATGCTATATGTGGTGATGGGACTGATACAGTCGCTGATCATCTGTGTGGGAGATCTGCTATTGTTAGGAGTCCAGTGCAAGTCACCTGCGGCATTTATTTTTGCAGGATTGTTCACTTCCTTTGTATATGTGAATATTATTTATGCGCTTTCTATTACATTCAAACACATTGGAAAGGCAGTCAGTGTAATTCTGGTCATCATTCAGATTCCGGGTTCTGCAGGAACCTATCCGATCGAGATGACACCGGCGTTTTTCCAGAAGCTGCATCCGCTGCTTCCTTTTACATACGGAATCAATGCGATGAGAGAAGCGGTAGCAGGAATATATGGATTCCATTATGCAGAGAATTTGTTGTGTCTTGCAGTGTATGTTCCGATTGCGCTTTTGATCGGAGTTGTCGTACGTCCATGGCTTTTGAATCTGAACCATATGTTTGACCAGAAACTGGGAGAGACTGAGCTGATGATCTGTGAGGAGGAAGGTCTGACAAAAGAGAGATTCCGTATGACAGCAGTTGTGAGTGCGCTGGCAGACAAGAAAACATTCCGGGAAGAGATGTACCAGAGGGCAGAACGGTTTGAGAGAAATTATAAGAAACGGATCCGCAGAGGATTTGCGGCGATCTTGATCATTCCGCTGATCTTTTTGATCCTGATGTTCAGTATCAGTTCCAAAATGGTATTTCTGGTGTTGTGGATCACATCGATCATTGTGATCGCGCTTTATCTGATCTGCGTGGAATATCTCCATGAAAGTCTGAAACGGAGACTGAAGGTGAGTCGGATGTCTCAGGAGGAATTGTTAGAGACACTGAGAAAACGGAAAGAACAAGAGGAGGAAGAAGCATGAAGAAGATAGGGCAAGTTTTTCTTTATGATATTTCACATATCAAAAAAAATGTGATCGCAATGATCGTAGTGCTCGGCTTGTGCGTTGTTCCGTCTCTTTATGCATGGTTCAATATTGCTGCAAGCTGGGATCCATATTCCAATACAAATGGTCTGAAGGTGGCGGTTGCAAATACGGATGAAGGGTATGAAGGAGAAATCCTTCCTCTCCAGATCAATATCGGAGATACTGTAATCTCAAGTCTCAGAGAAAATGACCAGCTGGACTGGACGTTTACAGGGAAAAAGGATGCAGTAGAAGGTGTCAAATCGGGAAAATACTATGCCGCGATCGTAATTCCGAAAAGTTTCAGTCAGGATATGATGAGCCTGTTTTCGGAGGAGATGACACATTCCGATATTATATATTATATCAATGAAAAAGAAAATGCCATTGCTCCAAAAGTGACTGACAAGGGAGCAAGTGCCGTACAGCAGCAGATCGATGAGATTTTTGTAAAAACAGCGGCGCAGGTGGGACTGGATCTTCTGGATACAATCTCAGAAGTGACCAGCAGTGACGGCGCACAGGCAGCAGCACAGAATCTGACAGAAAATATCCGGAAGATCGGAGCGGATCTGGATTCAACAGCCGGTACGGTGAAGGCGTTTTCGAACCTGACGGTTTCCATGCAGCAGATGCTGGATGCCACTGCAGATATTTTAAATAAAGCGGGGCAGAATACGGAAACAAATCTGTCACTTCTGAATGAGACCGGAAATTCTGTTGACTCATTAAGAAGCGCAGTGTCGGGAACAACAGAGAGTGTCAATCAGGTACTGGCACAGGGAAGTCAGTGCTATGATGCCATATCCGGACAGATCAACAATGCATTTTCTTCGATATCCACGGGTGCGGGAGCAACAGCAGGGACACTCAACAGCGTGGCATCCGAAGTACAGGTTATGATTGACCGCTATACGGGATTTCGAGACAGTGTGCAGCAGCTTGCAGATTCCTTTCCGCTTGCTTCAGATCTGCTCCAGCCGATCATCGGAAACCTGAATGAATCCATTGCCCACCAGGAAGCGGTAAGGGATAAATTGAATGAAGCGGCGGCAAAGATTACGGAGACTGCAAGTGATGCGGGAAACTATCAGGTACAGCTGGATCAGCTGGTGAAGCAGGGTTCTCAGCAAATCTCGGGGATCCGTTCGGATTATGAAAACAACGTAAAAACACAGATCGATACCATGTTTGGCACACTGGGGGATACCAGCAGTGCAGTGCAGTCTTTGTTCACCAGTATGGACAATGGAGTCGAAGATATGGAAAAACTGGCGAAGGATGCAGGATCCGGTCTGGAGAAGATGAAAACAACACTGGATACATCTGCTTCCCTTTTGACAGAGACGGCAGAAAAGGTAAACCAGGCAGCAGAAAAGCTGGATACGGCAGCGCAGGACGGAAATGTGGAGACATTAAAAAATGTGCTTGGAAGCAGCCCGGAAGTAATCAGCAGCTTTGTGTCTGCGCCGGTAAGAATGCAGACAAAAGCCTTGTATCCGGTAGAAAATTATGGATCAGCCATGGCGCCGTTCTATTCTACACTCTCTATCTGGGTAGGCGGGATCATCCTGGTAGCAATGATGAAAGTGACAGCTTCGGAAAATTTAAAAAGAGCGCTTGCGCCATTGAAGCCGCATCAGATCTATCTGGGCAGATACCTGCTGTTCCTCGTGCTGGGACTGATCCAGAGCGGCCTGATCTGTCTGGGAGATCTGTATTTCCTTGGAATCCAGTGTGAGCATCCGTTTTTGTTCCTTCTGGCAGGCTGGGTAAGCAGTGTGGTATATGTGAATATTATTTATACGTTCACGGTATCATTTGGAGATGTAGGAAAAGCAATCTGTGTGGTTCTTCTGGTTATGCAGGTGGCAGGATCAGGCGGTACGTTCCCGATCGAAGTGGCGCCGGAAATCTTCCAGAAGATTTATCCGTTTCTTCCATTTACGCACAGTATGACAGCTATGCGGGAATGTGTTGCCGGATTCTATCAGTATACGTACTGGGCAGAATTGGGAATCATGTGTCTGTTCCTTCTGGCATCCCTGTTTTTGGGACTGGTGCTTCGAAAACCGGTGATTCGCCTGAACGAATTGTTTATAGAAAAACTGGAAGATACAAAATTGATGTAATATTGTCAAAATGAAGCGGACTCTTCGGAGTCCGTTTTTTGACAGATGGGTGTCAAATAAAAGAATATATGCTATAATGGAGCGAAACAAAAAAGAATCAGGAGAATGTTGTGGAAAAATTTTATTTTGCACCGCTGGAAGGAATCAGCGGATATGTGTATAGAAAGGCTTATGAACACTATTTTGGAGGAATTGACAAATATTTTATTCCGTTTATTAAACCGAATCAGAAAGGAAAGCTCAGTTCCAGGGAAAAGAACGATATCTTACCCATGCACAATCAGGGGATGTGTGCGATTCCTCAGATTTTGACCAATTCGGCGGAGGATTTTATAAAGACGGCAGAAAGGCTGGGGGAATACGGGTATGAGGAAGTCAATCTGAATCTGGGATGTCCGTCAAAAACCGTGGTGAGCAAAGGAAGAGGGGCTGGATTTCTGGCAGAGCCGGACAGATTGAATGCATTCTTAGAAGAGCTTTTTGAAAAGACACCGATCCGTATTTCGGTTAAGACACGGATTGGCAAGGAGAGCCCGGAAGAATGGATCCGGCTTCTGGAAATTTACAATCAGTATCCAATGGAGGAGTTGATCATTCATCCGCGGATCCAGACAGATTTCTATAAGAACACTCCGAATCTGGAAATGTTTGAATATGCGGTCAAAAACAGTAAAAATCCACTCTGTTACAATGGGGATATTTGCACAAAAGAGGAATATGAAATAATCTGTAACCGTTTCCAGGAGGTACCATCTGTGATGATCGGAAGAGGAATCCTGAAAAATCCGGGGCTGGTTCGGAAGATCAGACAAGGCATACCGGTTGAAAAAGACAGGATCCGGGCATTTCATGATGAACTTTACCGGGAATATCAGGAAGTTCTTTTTGGGGAGAAAACGGTACTCTTCAAGATGAAAGAGCTGTGGTTTTATATGGCGCCGTTGTTTACGCAGTATGAGAAGTATGCCAAGAAAATTAAAAAAGCAGAAAAGTTGAAACTGTATGAAGCAGTTGTGGATGCGTTATTTGAAGAACAGGATTTGGTATAGGAGAAGGAGAGGTGAATGGAAGCAATTTTACAATGGGATGGACAGGCGTTGTTGTTTATTCAGGAGCATATCAGACAGGTGTGGATGGACGGATTCTGGAAGACGATCACACATCTGGGGGATGCAGGATGGTTCTGGATTATCTTGGGAATCGTACTTCTGATTCCGAAAAAGACAAGAAAAGCAGGAATTGCCGCTTTGGCGGCACTGGCGATCGGAGCATTGATCACAAATGTGGCACTCAAAAACATCATTGCAAGAATCCGCCCGTATGAAGTGGTGGAAGGACTGAAGCTTTTGATCGAGCCGCAGTCAGATTTTTCGTTTCCTTCCGGACATACCTGTGCCTCTATTGGAGCAGCGTTGGCGATGTATCCGTTTTTGGAGAGAAAGTGGGGGATTCCGCTTGTAATTCTGGCAGTGCTGATCTCACTTTCCAGGTTGTATGTGGGCGTGCATTATCCGACGGATGTGCTCGGTGGAGCTGTTGTGGGAGTGCTGGCTGCATGGGGAGCGGTGAGGATTGTGAAGCGAAGGGAAATAAAAGGAAATAGAGAGGGCTGAAGAAAATGCTTGCAAAGATTGTTCGAAAGTGGTATATTAAATTTGGTTAAAGGTAAATAATGTACAAGGATACGTGTTACTGGTAAAGCAGGCAAGATTGAATTGACAAATATCATATTCCTAGGGAGTATTGTGTTTGTGTGTTCAATCTTTTTTTTATACATTATTTTAAATAACCTGATCAGGCCGGATCATTCAAATCAATAGATAGCGAGAGGAGAAAAAATTATGGATTATAATGTAATTGCAGGCAACATTTTGAAGAATGTTGGTGGTGCTCAAAATGTTGCAGATGTCACTCATTGCTTCACAAGATTGAGGTTTGTACTAAAGAACAGGGAGCTGGCGAACAAAGAAATTGTGGAAAAGTTAGAAGGTGTTATACAAGTTGTAGAAGCAAACGGACAGTTCCAAGTCGTAATCGGTACAAAGGTTGATAAAGTATACGAAGCAATTTTACCTATGGTTAATCGTGAAAAAGGAAATGAAATCAAAGCGGATAAGGGATCATTAGGAAATCGTATTTTGCAGACGATTTCAAAAATTTTTACTCCATTAGTTCCGGCAATTGCTGCTTCGGGGCTGATCAAAGGACTGTTGTCTGTTGCAATTCGCTTGGGGTGGATCAGCGATACGAATAGTACTTATATTTTATTGAATACTGCCAGCAATATTATTTTCTACTATATGCCGATATTTTTAGCATATACCAGTGCAAAAGCCTTAAAATGTAGTAAAATAAATGCTATGGTGCTGGGAGCATTTTTGTGCCATCCGGTTATAGATGCATTAATTCAGGATGTTTCAACAGTAAACACTATTTTTGGATTGCCAGTTATAAAAAAAGCATTTACGATTGGTGAGGCAACAAAAGTATTCTCTTATACAGAATCTGTGATTCCGATTATTTTGGCTGTTATTGTATTGCACTATCTTGAGAAATTCCTGAAAAAATGGATTCCAGATATGTTGGAGATTATTCTGGTTCCTGGTCTTTCTCTGATTATTATGGTTCCTGTTTTGCTGGTTGTTGTCGGCCCGGTAGGAATTTATGTAGGGTATGCGATTCAATGGCTTTATCAGGCACTATATTCATTCAGTCCAATTCTTGGAGGAACGATTGTCGGTGGTCTATGGAGCGTTTTTGTTATCTTTGGAGCGCATCGGGCATTGCTTCCGATTGGATTAAATGATGTGGCAATTACAGGAACGAATACATTGATGTGTTTTGCCGGTTCTGCAAATTTTGCTCAGGCAGGCGCTTCATTAGGTGTTATGTTAAAGACAAAAGACAAAGATTTAAAACAAATTGCTATGGCGGCAACGATTCCGGCATTTTTAGTTGGAATCACAGAACCTGCAATTTATGGATGTAATCTGCGTTTGAAAAAGCCGATGTTTTGTGCAGTTATTGCGGGAGCAATCGGTGGTGCTATCATGGGGCTTGGAAATGCGGTGAATACAGGATTTGCTAATAATGGTATTTTGACGATTATGACGTATTATGGGGAAGGAACAGCCTTATATCAGTTCCTGGCCTATTTAATCGGTATTCTGGTAGCTTTTCTGGGAGCAGCAATCCTGACATATTTTGTTGGATTTGAAGATATGGAGAAGAAAGCTGAATCGGAAGAAAGTATTAAAATAGAAAAAGGAAGTATTCGGATCACATCTCCGGTTGAAGGTGAAGCAATAAAGCTGGAGGATGTAAAAGATGAAGTCTTTTCCAGCGAAGCAATGGGAAAAGGGTTTGCCGTAATGCCAACAACAGGTGAAGTTCTGGCGCCGGAAGATTGTACTGTTTCTGTGATATTTCCTACAAAACATGCAATTGGTCTGACTTTAGATAGTGGGATTGAATTGTTGATTCATATTGGGATGAATACTGTTGATTTAAATGGAAAATTTTTTGAGCAGCATGTTCAGGCTGGAATGCATGTTACAAAAGGAACAAAGATAGTTTCATTTGATAAAGAAGCAATAGAAAAGGCAGGATATGATGTAACAGTTCCTGTGGTTGTTTCAAACTCCAATTTATTTAAAAGTATTGAAACTATTTCAAATGGTCACGTCGATGAAAATATCGAAGTGATTTGTGTAGAAATTAAATAAGCGAGAGGAGAATTTAAGATGATAAATTTATTTCAAAAAGATTTTTGGTGGGGAGCTTCCAGCTCTGCATTTCAAATTGAAGGGGGATGGAATGAAGACGGCAAGGGAAAAACAGTAGCTGATTTCAATTCTTTTAAAAGATCTCATCTTCAGGCAGACAGTAAGGTGGCAAGTGATTTTTATCATCATTGGAATGAAGATATTGATCTCATGAAAGAACTCGGCATGAAAACATATCGTTTTTCTATTTCATGGGCTCGTATTATTCCGGATGGAGATGGAAAAGTGAATAAAAAGGGGATTGATTTCTACAATAAGGTCATTGATAAGTTGATAGAATACGATATCATCCCATTTGTTACGCTGTATCACTTTGATCTGCCTTATGCATTAGTAGAAAAATACAATGGGTGGGAAGCGAGAGATTGTGCATATGCTTTTGAACGGTATGCTAAAATATGTTTTGAGAACTTTGGTGACAGAGTGAAATATTGGGTGATTCATAACGAACAAAACTTAATGATGCGTGTTGATGAACGTATGAATATCTGTGAAACTGATCCATTAAAAAAAGAAAAAATTCGTGCTCAAATGGATTATCATATGTTTCTGGCACATGCCCTGGCAACGAATGCATGCCATGAGGCTGTTGAAAATGGAAAAATCGGACCAGCTGTTTCCAGTACGGTTACTTATCCTTATACCAATAAACCGGAAGATGTTTGGGCAGCGCGTATGAACAATCAGTTCAAGACGGACTACTGTCTGGATTTCCATTTTAATGGAGAATATCCGGGATACTATATGGAATATTTGAAAGAGCAAAATATTGTTCCCCAAATGGAAGAGTGTGATGCCAAAATCATGAAAGCAGCCAAAATGGATTTTATTGCATTAAACTATTATCGCACACTGACAGCCCGTTACTTATCTGCTACGCAAGAACATAAAAAAGGAGAACGTGTAGAAGGCTTTAATGAGGTTGATTATGATATGTACGGATACTGGAAAATTGAGAAAAATGAAAACCTTAAGGCAAGTGAATATGGCGCTCAAATTGATCCGGTCGGATTACGTATTGTTTTAAATGAATATTGGAACAGATATCATTTACCATTGATCATTACAGAAAATGGATTGGGTACCGCGGATATTTTAACATCTGACAATAAAGTTCATGATGAATACCGGATTGATTATTTAAGGAATCATATACGAGCTATTCGTGAATCGTTAGCAGATGGAGTAAACGTATTTGGGTATTGCCCGTGGTCTTTTATGGATTTACTAAGTTCTCATCAAGGGTTTAAAAAGCGTTATGGCTTGGTATATGTAGACCGTACAGATGATGATTTGAAAGAATTGAAACGGATTAAAAAGGATAGTTTTTATTGGTATCAGAAGGTGATCCGGTCAAATGGAGCAGATTTAGCCTGAGTTATTTTACAGGAAGGGTAAATGGAGAGAATGGGAATATGCAAGTTGTTAAGGTGTTGAATAATTCATTGGTTTTAGCAGTAAATGAAAATGGTGAAGAAGTTATTTTAATGGGGAAGGGAATTGGATACAAAAAAAGTATCGGGGAGAAAATAGTATCTTCACAAATTGAAAAAATATTTGAGCTGAAAGATAAAAAACTAAAAAGAGATATGATTCGATTGGCAATAGATACAAAAAGTATATATTTTGAAATTGCGAATCAGATTATTCAATATGCGATTGATAAGTATGAAATGAAAATATTGGATTATTTATATCTTTCGCTGACGGATCATATTTCCTTTTGCGTAAAAAGAGTGTTAGATGGTGTTGTGATTTCAAATTATTATGTGAGGGAAATGCAAAGGTTAAATCCAAAAGAATTTGATGTTGGATGCTATGCCATCCAAGTAATACAGGACAGAACCGGGGTAGAAATTCCCAAAGATGAAATTGGAAATATAGCATTTCATTTTATTAATGGGCAAGTGGATCATCCATTTAATGAATTGAGCTTGAAAATGGAAAAGATTACTCGAAATATCCTGCATATTGTAAAGTTACATTTTCATTTAGTTTATAACGAGAATGATTTTGCATACTCAAGATTTATAACACATGCTCAGTTATTAGCTCAAAGTATAATGGTATCGTAATTTAAGACACTTCAAGAGACATTTCTTAATGAATCTGA
>OLNL01002325.1_pt1 | contig 14884 bp, 10 predicted proteins | sample 1672181 | NCBI WGS metagenome assembly OLNL01 (sample SAMEA3136656, study PRJEB25190) | human gut metagenome | biome: human gut; feature: human-associated habitat; material: faeces | place: Austria | collected 2013
TAATACCAGGCGCCGTTAATGCGTCTCCATCCAATTGCCTGTGCTCCATTCGTTTCAGCATAATACCATCCTTCCGGATATGATATCCAGCCCGTTCTCATAGCTCCTCCGACACGGAAGAAATATATTTTGCCTGCGATATCTTTTATACAATCTTCTGCCATCAGACCTGGATGTTCTGTATCATTATCATCCAGATAATACCAGATATTCTTAAGCTTCTTCCAGCCAATCGCCTGTGCCCCGTTAGATTCTGCATAATACCATCCCTCTGGATATAACATCCAGCCTGTTCTCATAGCTCCTCCGACATTAAAGAAATATCGCTTGTTTCCAACGACTTTCGTACAATCCTCAGCCATTAGATACGGATGTTCTGTATCATTACCATCCAGATAATACCAGATATTCTTGAGCTTTATCCAACCAGTCACTAAGCTTCCATTTGGATTAGCATAGTACCAGCCTTCTTCTCGCTGTATCCATCCTGCTCCATACATAACACCATCCTGATTAAAGCAATAGTACTGATTTCCTACTGGAAACACACCATCTTTCACCATAATTCCCGGGTGTTCTGTATTCATTCCATCCAGATAATACCATTTGTCATTCTCATATTTCCAGCCAAAATACAATGAACCATCCTGATTATATAAATATCTGTTTCCTAGCTCATCTTCATACCATCCCGTATGAATCGGTGCAGATTCAGAAGTAGATTCCTCACTCTTCTCCTCTTCCTGTACCTCAATCTCGGAATCAAGTGTCTCATCAGTTACTGACTCTACTGTATCTTTCTGTTCTGCCGCATATGAAATAAAAGAACAGCTCACACAAAGTATTAATGCCAACAATAATAATCCCTTTACTCTCTTCCTCATTGTCATCCTCCTTTTCTGCTTAATATATATTAGATATTCATTAAAACAACTTCTCCGGATATACTCCGTCTTTAATCAGCTTCTGAATAGCCGCCACAACATCCGGCTTATCTTCTTTATAGGTCACACCGAACCATTCATCATGAGATTTCCGTACCTCGACTTTCATCTTGCCTTCTTTCAGCAGATCACCGATGATCGTCGGCAGAAGGTATTCGCCCTTCAGATTCTCCGGATCCAGCTTCTCCAGGAATTCATCGAACCCCTTATCCAACACCTCAAAGAACTTCGGTGATAATCCCCACATGTTCATAGAGACTTCTGATTCCACATCGATTGGCACAGCTCCGTCCTCTGTCTGCACTGCCGCGCCTTCAGAGGTCTTGACAATATTAGATGTCTCCACAATCTCAGACAGCATACTGTGTTCATCTACTTTGCATACGCCACGGGTTACACCGCCATTATCGCTCAAAGTATTCTTCAGTACGAAACCTACCATACACGCTTCATACGCATTATCATCTTTTCTTCCTGTCAGATATGCATATGCTTCTCTGTAAGCTTCCTTGCCGTAATAATCGTCTGCATTGATTACCAGAAATGGCTCATCTATCACATCTTTACAGCACAGGATTGCCTGACCGGTTCCCCACGGCTTCTTTCTTCCTTCTGTCTTCTTCTGGAAACGCTCCGGGATATCATTCAGTTCCTGATAAGCGTATTCTACTTCTACCAGCTTCTCCATGCGTCTGCCAATGATCTCTTTAAAATCCTTGTCCAGATCTTTACGGATTACGAATACAACCTTGTTGAATCCTGCCTCCAGTGCATCATGAATGGAATAATCCATAATGATCTCACCGTTTGGTCCTACTGCCTCCAGCTGTTTGATACCGCCACCAAACCGACTTCCGATTCCTGCTGCCATGACGACCAGTGTTACTTTACTCATTTGTACCTCTCTTTGTCTGGTTTATTCTCCCAGACCATCTTCAATTGCTTTTACCATTGCTTCCATTGCTTCTTTTTCATCCGGTCCCTCACACTCGAGCACGATTTCATCTCCGCTTTTAATGCATGCACCAAGTACGCTGAGTACACTTTTTGCGTTAGCCATCGTATTGTCATAACGAAATCTGACACTGCATTCAAACTCAGATGCTTTGTTACAGAAGATTCCGGCCGGACGCATATGAAGTCCCGTAGGATTGGTGATTTTTACCTTTTTTGTAATCATACTCTTAATTTCCTCCGCTATCTTTCTCTTCCAGCACGAGTTCTACTTCAACATCTTCTGTCAGCGTACATTCATCCGGTAGCTTAAACTGTACTGGCACTTTATAGGTTCCTGCTTTTGCATATTCAGCCAGATCAATGATTGCAATCTGCTCAATGTTCAGAGTATCCAACTGTTCCTTTGATCCTTTTACATGTACTTCCAGATTATCCGTTTTGTTATAACTCATGCGCAGGTTCTCACCCAGATTTTTCACTGTAATAGATCCAACCGGAAGCTCAAAGTTCTTGGTTCCGTCTTTTTCCAGTGTTACTGTAATAATTACTGAACTTGCGTTACTGTCTGCCAGTTCGATATCTTCCGGCAGATATTTGCTAATATCTATCGTATAATCTGTGCGGGAATCAATGGCTTCACCACTGAATTCTTCCGCAGGAATATCTATACTCTTAACCTTTGCCAAAGCATCTTCCGGTCCCGCAATCTCTATCTCTTCCGGAGCCAGCTTCACATTGGAAATGGAATATCCTTCTTTTACTTCAATTTCCGATGTATCCGCCTTCACAGGTACCGTCGTTGTCCGATACAGCGTTACCGATACACTCACACCTACATTACCCAGATTATTCGCCAGCCTTGACTGGTCGATCACGTTATTGTTCTCATCGTACAATACCAGCGCAGAATCCAGCACGGTATTCTCTGAGAGTCCGGACACATTAACTTCAGCCTCTACCTTACTGATCTTTTCCACCAGAGACTTTGGCCCGTTGATCGTTACCGTCTCCGGATCAGCTGTCAGCTTGCCGAGCACATAACCACTTCGTACCTGACCGCTTGCCACTGGTGTAATGTATGTGGTCTTGCTTACATTATCCTCAATCTGTATCTGCAGATTACGCGGACTTGCCGTTGCTTCACAGCTGCCCTCATATCCATTTACCGTTACTTCCAATGGAATCTGTGTATTCAGATACATTTCCTTAATATCTGCTGTAACAACAATGTCACTCGCCTTAATCTTACTCAGTGTCCGACGTTTTGCTGAAACTACTACGCTTACATTCTGCGTGTCGTCTACAATCTGATAAGTCTTATTCTGTTCCGTCAATATCTCGGAGTGTTCTACTGTAACCGGTATGTTCGTAAAAGTCTTAGTCATTACCGGATCGTCAATATTGACCACTATCAGCCACAGCATAAATGCAAACAGGAAGGCTAACAGCTTCAGGCTAAAATTATTTTTCAGCTTTTTTATCATCATCATGCCTTCCTTTCTTCAGTTTTTCTACCAGAATGTTCGCCGGATTCTTGGAATGCTTCCGTTGCTGGATTGCATGGAAGCGCTCTCTCAGTTCTGCTTCCGTCAGGTTTCTGGAAAGTCTGCCGCCCTGTGCTACAGATACTCCTCCGGTCTCCTCAGATACCACTACGATCATGGCATCACTGACTTCACTCATACCGACTGCCGCACGGTGTCTGGTTCCCAGATCCTTGCTCAGTTCCATGTTATCAGACAATGGCAGGTAACAGGTTGCCGCCACGATCCTGTCGTTCCGCACGATAATAGCTCCGTCATGAAGCGGAGTATTATGCTCAAATATATTGACCAGTACCTGGCTGGAGATCAGACAATCCATCTGAATACCGGTACTCTCATATTCTGTCAGCTGGATCAGCTGTTCTACTACGATCAGTGCTCCTGTTTTTACTTTGCTCATGGAAAATACAGCACGCACAATACCGTCAACTGTCTCATCACTGAACCGCACTCGTTCTTTGGAATCAAACGGAAGCATGGATGTCAGCATCTGTTTTTCGCCCAGCTTCTCCAGACCTCGTCGAAGTTCGGGCTGAAAGACGACCACTGCCGCCACAGCCATAACTGCTGCTGCTTCTTTTGCCAGCCACAGGATCGTATGCATCTGTAAAATGGCTGCCACCAGTATGAATCCCGCAAGTGCCAAAATACCACGCATCAGCATCCACGCCTTGGTATTCTTGATCCATACCATAATCTGATAGATCAGAAATGTAATAATCAGGATTTCCAGAATGTCCGTGAAACGCAATTCCGGAAAATAAATGCCTTTTACATATTGTTCAAAAAACTGCGATATTCTCTGCGCCATTCTGTCACCTCCCCATTCTTCTGAACTTGTTTTCTGTCTGTGCTGCTTCTTTTATATCTTTTATTTATTATCTTTATTCAGATTCAATTCTTTCTCGAGACTCTGTGTCAGAAGCAGATGCTCGGTATCCGCATCGGATAACTGTCTCTTCTGTGGAGACGGTTTTCTCTTAACTGCTGCCTTCTTTGGATTCGGCTGCTGTCTGTCCACTGTCTTTCTTGGTCTTGCCTGCTTACGTTCCTGTCCTGCCTGCTGCTTCTTGGCATGTCTGACCGGCTCCTGTGAAGCATGCTTTGGAGTCTCTTTCTTTACCTGCTTCTTCGCAGCATCTTTCTGTGCATGCTGCTGTGTCTTCTTACGCAGTTCCTTTGCATCAATCACTTCTGTCTCAGAAGGGTATTCTTCACGCTTGTTGATCTGCTGTACTGTCTTCTCTGGAACAGTTACTCCCACTTTCGGAACTGCTTTTACATAGTAATAATACTCATCATCTTCAAACTGCAGGGATTCGCATTTGCTGTAATCTACTGCAAAGAATATAATTTCCAGAACCAGTCCGGTCACTACCGCTACAACTGCCCCTACGAACAGTGTTGTTGTAGAAGTCTTTACACTCAGTACAGAACCGCCTGCTGCTGCCACGATCAAATACGCCAATGCCCCAGCCACGCTTGCGGCTTTCCACGCATGTGCCATCGCTGCACGACGAATGGTATATACCAGTATGATACAGATTATGCCGGCGATCACCATCAGCCACATTTCTTTGCTGGAAACTGCCTGTTTGGCAAATTTGATCATATCATTTACAAAGCTGCTGCTCTTTGCAGCCTGAATTGCCGCTGCTGACTTTTTCACTTGGTGAATCGTATAATATGCAATCGTTCCAAGTGCTGCCGGCACTGCATATGCCGGTGTGCCAAGCAGGCCTAATGCCACCAATGCTGCTGCCGGCACCTTCGCAATATATGCTGTCACTACTACTAATATCACGATCGCTGTCTTAGGTGCGAATCGAAGATAGAATACATACATGATCACAAACAGAAGTGCTGTCACGATCAGCATGCCCAGGGATACGCTATAGACATGTGCCATCGTCAGTACCGCTCCTGCTACCAGTGTGAAGATCGGCGGAAGAAAAGCGCATATCACAGCCAGCCCCAATGCAACCACCGGATTCGCCAGCATATGCATATAACCTATCTCCCGATTAATCATAAAGAACGCCACAAACGCCAGTACAAAGCGTACCACCTTATCTATGTATGTCGAATACTGTGCATAGACATTCTGTAATTTCCCTTTCAGTTCTAATACGCTTTCCATAACTATCTGTTCTCCTTCTTCATATCTTTCTTCTTATACAAATTGAGAAGTCTGGCAAGATCATGATTATATAACTTCACTCTCGCCCTTGCCTCTTTGTGTCGGTTATTGCAGGTAACATGCGTATATACTGCATATGCAATTATAATTGCCAGATACGCTGCTACGATCGCAATTGCTATAACAATGATCATGCCGACAGACATCTTTTCCATCAACTTATCAAACACACTGATTCCCAGAAGTACGACCAGACATACATATCCTATCGTTACCCACAAAATAGTCGCCAGCGTATGCAGACTGGTATAGTCTTTTCTATAGTAAGCACTGACCTTCAGATCCTCTCTCCCCTGCTGTTCCTCATAGAGAGCCATTCTTGTCATCAGCTTGACTTTTCTCTCATCTAACATTCCGCACCTCGTTATCTCTACACTTAGTTATTATTATTTCTAAACATCATTATTTAGTATACCAAATATCATGTACCTTGTCCAATGCTTACCGTCAGAAAATGCACTTTCTCAGCGCCAGCAAGTCTTACCGTCTTCGCCGCCACGTCGATTGTACTTCCTGTCGTGTAAATGTCATCGATCAGCAACACGTTGACTCCCTGCAGTTTCATTCCCTTCCAGGCAAATGCGTGCTGCAGGTTTTTCCGTCGTCCCCGCGCGTCCATAACTTTCTGTGGAATTGTATTTTTATTTCGGATAAGGCTTTCTGTATCTACCGGAATGTCCATAAGTCTGCCAATCTCTTTTGCCAGGATTTCTGCCTGATTATATCCTCTTTTCCGTCTTCTGCTTTTACTGAGTGGTATTGGAATAATGATGGCGATCTGCCATTTACGTATTGTTCTGCCATATGCACGTACCATCTCATGGGCAAATGCACGGCCATATATCCGTCGATTATGATATTTGAATTGATAGATTGCCGGACGCACCACTGATGCATGCTGCCAGACCGCTCTGCCGCTATCAAAAAAATGCGAACGTCTGCCGCAGTCGTAACAGTATTCATCTTCTTCACGCCGGATTGGCTTACCGCAGCGCATACAATATGGCTCCCTCACATAAGGAAGCTTTGCTCTGCACGCACCACAAATTCCCGCCTCCGATACCTTACCGCAAAACGGACAGGTATTAGGAAACAGGAATACCATGATTTTATCTGTAAAGACTGTAATATTAGAAATAGTTTTAGAAATAAATGCTCGTATTCTCATAGGCAGAACTCCCTGATCTGCTCTGCCAGGCTCGAATTACGATTCAGCTCGTTATTATTCTGGATCATGTCTGCAAAGACCTGTTCACTGCCTACCAGTGTCACACATTTTCTTGCTCTGGTTACTGCTGTATAGATCAGATTGCGGTTGTATAACTGTCTCGGTCCCTGAAGCAGCGGAATTACTACTGCCGGATATTCACTTCCCTGAGACTTGTGAATGGTGATCGCATAAGCCAGTTTCAGTTCATCCAACGACTGGAAGGAATAGCTTACCTGTCTGTGTTCATCAAACTCTACCGTCATAGTCTCTGCATATGTATTAATCTCCCGGATAATGCCCATATCACCATTAAACACACCCAGGCCTTTATCCACCGTCATACCGTATTTGGTGCATACTTCCCACTCAATCTGGTAATTATTGCGGATCTGCATGACCTTATCGCCCTCGCGGAACTTCTTATCACCATATTCTTTTTCCGCTTTAGACGGTGATGGAGGATTCAGATATTCCTGCAGAATACCATTTAACCTTTCTACCCCAAGCAGACCTTTCCGCATGGGTGTCAACACCTGGATATCGTATGGCTCTGCATTTACATAGTTCGGAAGCTTCTTCTGAATCAGCGTCAGCACCACACTGATGATCGTGTTGGCATCCTGCCTCTTCAGAAAGAAAAAGTCACGACTCTTATTGTCCAGAATCACAGGTTCTCCGCGGTTGATCTTGTGAGCATTTACCACAATGTCACTCTCGCCTGCCTGACGAAAAATACGCGTCAGTTTCACTACTGGGAAACATTTGGACGCAATAATATCCTTCAGCACGCTTCCCGGTCCCACAGATGGAAGCTGATTCCGGTCTCCCACCAGGATGAGTCTCGTCCCCACGCACACAGCCGATAAGAGTGCATGCATCAGCGGAAGATCCACCATCGACATCTCATCTACTATGATCACATCTGTTTCCAGTGGGTTATCCCTGTTCCGGCTGAAGCCGTTTTTCTGTTCTTCATCCTCTGGATTACCGCTGACTTCCAGCAGACGGTGTACCGTCTGTGCTTCATATCCGGTTGTCTCCGTCATACGCTTTGCTGCTCTTCCGGTCGGTGCTGCCAGCAGAATATCCGCTCCGTCACTTTCAAAATAATGGATCATGGCATTGATTGTCGTCGTCTTACCGGTTCCCGGTCCTCCGGTCAGCACAAGTACTCCATGACGTACCGCCTCAACAACCGCTTCCCGCTGTTTCTCATCCAGCGGCAGATCCATATTTTCCTCAATCTGTGCCAGTCGGTGCAATACTCCTGTTTCACTCACATCATAGGTAACATTGAGATCATGGAGCATCTTCGCTGTATTCATTTCCATGTAATAATAATTCGATGGATATACTCGCTTCACGCCGTCTGCTTCTTTCAGAATCACCTTGCGTTCCATAGACAGATCCATCAGATATTTTTCAATATGCTCCAGATCCACTTCCAGCAGCTGTCCTGCCCTGCGTGCCAAAAGTTCCTCATCCAGGAAAATATGCCCTGCATTCACTCCCTGAAGCAATGTATAAAATATTCCACTGCGGATCCGGTAATCGGAATCCGTATGAATACCGATTCTCTTCGCTATCTCATCCGCAGTTCGGAATCCCACACCACTGATATGATCCGCCATCTGGTAAGGGTTCTCTTCCAGCACACGGTAAATCCCATTGCCATAATACTGATAAATCTTTGCTGCCAGCGTCGTAGAAATGCCATATTTCTGCAGATAGATCATTGCCTGACGCATATCCTTCTTCTCTTCTACCTGCTCTGCAATCTCTCTTGCTTTGCGCTCACTGATGCCTTTGACCTCTGCCAGCCGCTCCGGTTCTTCCTCTATAATTCGGAATGTATCTTCTTTAAACTTTCGTACAATCCGCCCTGCCAGTGCAGCGCCGACTCCACGGATTGCCCCTGAGCCCAGATATCGCTCGATCGACATCAGATCTTCCGGTTCGCAGACCTCTGATTCAGACACGGAAAGCTGCAGTCCGTACAGGCTGTGATTCACATATTCGCCTGTCAGCTTCAGCAGCTCACCTTCTTCAATATAGAGAAATGTACCCACGCAGGTCAGATCTCCATCTTCGTTATTCAGATTAAATACCGTATATCCATTATCCTCATTCCGATATACGATGTGTTCTACATATCCTTTGATTTCTTCCATATAACCGCTTTTCTCTGCTTTTATCCTTCATTCCGTCCGCTCATAAATTCCACATACTGTCCGGTACCGATGGCTACAACTGTCATAGGATTCTCTGCAGTCATAGTATTGATTCCGGTTCGTTCTTCAATCAGTTCTTCCAGTCCTCGCAACATTGCCCCACCTCCGGTCAGCACAATTCCACGATCCAGAATATCTGCTGAAAGTTCCGGTGGTGTACGTTCAAGCACGCTGATAACCGCTTCTACAATCTGCCCAACCGGCTCCTTCAATGCCTGCTCGGTCTCCGCAGATGTTACCGTCACCGTCTTCGGAAGCCCGGTCATAAGATTCCGTCCTGTCACTTCCATAGACTCTTCCTCTACCAGCGGATATGTTGATCCGATCTTGATCTTAATATCTTCTGCTGTACGCTCCCCGATCAGCAGGTTATGCTTCTTCCGCACATAGCGCACGATCGCATCATCAAAGTTATCTCCGGCAATCTTAATAGAAGTATTGACCACAGTTCCACCCAGCGAGATAACCGCCACATCTGCCGTACCGCCTCCGATATCTACGATCATATTGCCGCACGGTCTGGAAATATCGATTCCAGCACCGATTGCAGCAGCCACCGGTTCTTCGATCAGTCTGACTTCACGAGCTCCTGCTGCATAGGTCGCCTCTTCAACTGCCTTACGTTCTACTTCTGTCACTCCACTCGGCACACAGATACTGATTCTCGGCTTACTGAAAGCTCTCCTGCCCATTGCTTTCTGCACAAAATATTTAATCATCTTTTCTGTCACTGTATAATCAGAAATCACGCCCTGACGCAGCGGACGCACTGCCACAATATTCCCCGGCGTCCTGCCAAGCATCAGTCTGGCTTCTTCTCCGATCGCTTTGATGCTGTTGGTATCCCGGTCATATGCTACTACGGAAGGCTCTTTTAATATTACGCCCTTCCCTTTCACATACACCAGAACGCTTGCGGTCCCCAAATCAATTCCGATTTCAACTGCCATTCCTGTTCCCCTTTCATCATCCGGTTACTTCCTGAACCAGCCACTACATTTATGCACAGAGGTATAATAAGTAACTCTACTTATTATACCTCTTTATCATTCGTTCTTATTCATGAAATCTGTCAACAATGACATTATAGTAAACTTTGTGTCTGTTGAAAAGTCTTTTTTTTCAGGTTTATCCTTTCTTCAACATCATGTCGATGTATTTACCTGTATAAGATACCGGATTCAGTGCAACTTCTTCCGGCGTGCCTTCTGCGATCACCGTACCGCCTTTCGCACCGCCTTCAGGTCCGATATCGATAATATAATCTGCCGTTTTGATCACATCCAGATTGTGCTCGATCACCACAACCGTATTGCCATCGGATGCCAGCCTCTTCAGAATCTCGGTCAGCTTATGCACATCTGCAAAATGCAGTCCCGTCGTCGGCTCATCCAAAATATAAATGGTCTTACCGGTACTGCGCTTACTGAGCTCTGTAGCCAGCTTGATCCGCTGTGCCTCACCTCCGGACAATGTCGTCGATGGCTGTCCAAGACGCAGATAGGAAAGTCCCACATCGTACAGCGTCTCAATCTTTCTGCGGATGGATGGTACATTTTCAAAGAAAGTCAATGCTTCTTCTACCGTCATATTTAACACGTCATAAATACTCTTGCCTTTATAATGTACTTCCAGTGTCTCGCGGTTATAGCGCTTGCCACCGCACACTTCACACGGAACATACACATCCGGCAGAAAATGCATCTCAATCTTCAGAATACCGTCACCGGAACATGCTTCGCATCGTCCGCCCTTTACATTGAAGCTAAAACGCCCTTTCTTATAGCCTCGTTCTTTGGCATCCTGTGTTGCTGCAAACAGGTCACGGATCTGATCAAACACACCCGTATAAGTTGCCGGATTGGATCTCGGTGTACGACCAATTGGTGACTGATCGATATTGATCACCTTGTCCAACTGCTCCACACCTTCTATCTTTTTATGCTTTCCCGGAATCGTTCTGGCACGGTTCAGCTTCTTCGCCAGATATTTGTAAAGGATCTCATTGACCAGCGAGCTCTTACCTGATCCTGACACACCGGTTACACACGTCATGACTCCCAGCGGAATCTTCACATCAATATTCTTCAGGTTATTCTCCTGTGCACCTACGATCTTCAGCCATCCTGTCGGTTTCCTGCGCTCCTCCGGAACCGGTATACGAATCCGACCACTGAGATATGCGCCTGTGATAGATTCCGGCACCTGCATGATCTCCTCTGCCGTTCCTTCTGCGATCACTTCACCACCATGTTCTCCGGCACCAGGTCCAATATCCACAATATGATCTGCCGCAAACATAGTATCCTCGTCATGTTCTACCACGATTACCGTATTACCCAGATCCCGCAGGTGTTTCAATGTTCCAAGCAATTTATCATTATCTCTCTGATGCAGACCGATACTTGGTTCATCCAGAATATATGCCACACCTACCAGGCCGGAGCCAATCTGTGTTGCCAGTCGGATTCGCTGCGCTTCTCCTCCGGACAACGTTCCGGTTGCACGCGACAGCGTCAGATAATCCAATCCTACATCCAGCAAGAACTGCAGTCTCGCACGTATTTCTTTCAATATCTGGTCACCGATCATATGCTGCTGACTGGTCAGCTCCAGATTATCCAGGAATTTAGCCAGTTCCTCAATCGAAAATGATGTAATCTCTGCAATATTATGATTCCCAACCGTTACTGCAAGTGCTCCCGGCTTCAAACGCTGTCCCTTGCATGCACGGCAAGGTGTGATCCGCATAAATTCTTCATACTCTGCCTTGGATGCTTCCGAATAAGTCTCACGATATCTGCGCTCTACGTTCTTAATAATACCTTCAAATGCAATATCGTAGAACCCTTCTCCGCGCTGTCCAAAATAATGCACATTCACATTCTTACCATTCGTACCGTGAATCAGTATATTCTGAATCTCCTCCGGATATTCCTCAAACGGCGTATCCAGTGAAAATTGATATTCTTCCGCAAGTGCTTCCAGTATGGCTCTGGTAAAACTGCCCTTCTTGCTGGCAGACTGCCATCCCATGACTGTGATTGCACCTTCATTGATACTCAGGCTCTTATCCGGAATGATCAGATCAGCATCAAATTCCATCTTATATCCAAGTCCGGAACACTCCGGGCAGGCCCCGAACGGATTATTAAATGAGAAGCTTCTCGGTTCAATCTCTTCAATGCTGATACCACAATCCGGGCAGGAAAAGCTCTGGCTAAAATTCACCGGTTCTCCGCCTATTACATCGACTGTCATCAGTCCCTCTGCAAGATGCAGAACATTCTCCACCGAATCCGTCAATCTCTTTTCAATCCCCGGCTTTACCACCAGACGATCTACGACAATCTCTATATTATGCTTCAGATTCTTATCCAGCTGAATGTCTTCCGACAATTCATACATACTGCCATCGATCCGCACACGGACATATCCGCTCTTCTTTGCACGCTCCAGTAGCTTCGCATGCGTACCTTTCCGTCCTCGCACCACCGGTGCCAACAGCTGAATCCTGGTTCCCTGCTCCATCTCCATGATCTGATCGACCATCTGATCAACCGTCTGCTTCTTAATCTCTTTTCCACATTTCGGGCAATGTGGAATACCAATCCTCGCATATAATAATCGGAAATAATCATATATCTCTGTCACAGTACCTACTGTCGAACGAGGATTACGATTTGTAGACTTCTGGTCAATTGAAATTGCCGGCGAAAGTCCTTCGATACTTTCCACATCCGGCTTCTCCATCTGTCCCAGGAACATTCTGGCATAAGATGACAACGACTCCATATATCTGCGCTGTCCTTCTGCATAAATGGTATCAAATGCCAGTGAAGACTTACCGGATCCCGACAGTCCTGTCAGAACCACCAGCTCGTCTCTTGGAATATTCAGACTGATATTCTTGAGATTATGCTCATTGGCTCCCCGTATACGAATATATTTTTTATTCTTATCCGACATAACATGCTCCTTTGTTACTAACTCAATGATTTATTTTTAGTTTATTCTATACTTATTCTATGTTTCATCCATGTCCAGCAACTGTTTCTTCAGCTCTGTCATCTTATCACGCAGCTCTGCCGCTGCCTCGAAGTTCAATTCTGCTGCTGCTTTCCTCATCTGCTTGGTCACTTCCCCTACCAGCTTCTCCAGTTCTGCTTTGCTCATCGACTCCGGATCCTTTTCTATCTGCATCTCCGCAGATGCTGCCTTTCTGGAAATCGTAATCAGATCTCTGACTGCCTTATGAATAGACTGCGGTGTGATACCATGCTCTTCATTGTACTTCATCTGGATACTACGTCGACGCTCGGTCTCATCCAATGCCTTTCGCATAGAATCTGTGATCGTATCTGCATACATGATCACATGACCCTCGGAATTTCTTGCAGCACGTCCAATCGTCTGGATCAATGATGTTTCGGAACGCAGGAATCCTTCTTTATCTGCATCCAGAATCACCACCAGTGAAATCTCCGGAATGTCCAGTCCTTCTCGCAAAAGATTAATACCGACCAATACATCAAACACATCCAGACGCATATCGCGCACGATCTCCGAACGCTCCAGCGTATCAATATCTGAATGGAGATATTTAACACGGATACCAAGTTCCCGCATATAATCTGTCAGATCTTCTGCCATTCTCTTGGTCAGCGTTGTTACCAATATCTTATTCTTCTTATCTGTCTCTTTCTTAATCTCACCAACCAGATCGTCAATCTGTCCTTCTACCGGACGCACATCAATCTCCGGATCCAGAAGACCCGTCGGTCTGATTATCTGCTCTGTGCGCAGAAGTTCATGTTCTTCTTCGTATTTACCAGGTGTAGCAGATACAAACAGAACCTGATTGATCTTACTCTCAAACTCTTCAAAACTGAGCGGACGGTTATCCAGTGCTGACGGCAGACGGAATCCATAATCCACCAGCGTCCGCTTCCTGGACTGGTCGCCGTGATACATGCCGCCTATCTGTGGCACCGTCATATGCGACTCATCAATCATCATAACGAAGTCATCCGGAAAGTAATCAATCAATGTATGCGGTGGCTGTCCCGGTGCAAGTCCCGTCAAATGTCTCGAATAGTTCTCAATTCCTGAGCAGAAACCTGTCTCCCTCATCATTTCAACATCAAAGTTCGTACGCTCCGCTATTCTCTGTGCTTCTAACAGCTTATCTTCGCCCTTAAAATAACGCACCTGCTGTTCCAGCTCCGCTTCAATTGCTGTGATCGCACGCTCCATATTCTCCTTGGACACGACATAATGAGAAGCCGGGAATATCGCAATATGCTTCAGATCCCGCTTAATCTCGCCGGTCAGCACATCCACTTCTGTGATCCGATCTACTTCATCTCCAAAAAACTCTACGCGAACCGCCAGTTCTCCTGATCCTGCCGGGAATATCTCTACCACATCTCCATGCACACGGAACGTACCACGATGAAAATCCATCTCGTTACGGGTATACTGAATATCAATCAGCTTACGGATCATCTCATCCCGATCCTTCTCCATACCCGGGCGCAGAGAAATCACCATATCCTTATAGTCAATCGGCGAACCCAGACCATAGATGCAGGACACACTGGCTACAATAATAACATCCCGCCGCTCAGACAGTGCCGCTGTCGCTGAATGACGCAGTTTGTCAATCTCATCATTGATCGCTGAATCCTTCGCAATATATGTGTCAGAGGATGGAACATATGCTTCTGGCTGGTAATAATCATAGTAGGAGACAAAATATTCCACTGCGTTATCGGGGAACATCTCCTTGAACTCTC
>OLNL01002327.1_pt1 | contig 14881 bp, 10 predicted proteins | sample 1672181 | NCBI WGS metagenome assembly OLNL01 (sample SAMEA3136656, study PRJEB25190) | human gut metagenome | biome: human gut; feature: human-associated habitat; material: faeces | place: Austria | collected 2013
TGACGTCCACATTCTTGGGTGCGGTGATGGTCTTGAAGTGGATGTTGAAGCCGTGCGCAAAGGCCAAAGCCTTGCCCTCGGTCATGTAGGGTGCGACCTGCTTGTTGTAGATGTCGGCGCACAGCTCATCGGGCACCAGCATCATGACGACGTCGCCAGCCTTGGCAGCCTCTTCGACTTCCATGACCTTGAAGTTGTCGTGGGTGGCAGCGAACTCGGAAGCCTTCTCCCAGTGTGCAGAGCCTTTGCGCAGGCCGACGACAACGTTGACGCCGCTCTCGGCCAGGTTCTCGGAATGGGCGTGGCCCTGGCTGCCGAAGCCGATGACGGCGACGGTCTTGCCGTCCAGCACACCGAGGTTGCAGTCGGAATCGTAATATTTCTTGATGGCCATGGTAGTTGTTCTCCTTTTGCTTTTTCTGTTTGGATTTTATATTCGGTTGATTTGAAAACTGGGTGAAACCCTCTCAGTCTCGCGTTGCTCGCCAGCTCTCCCAAAGGGAGAGCTTTGGTGCGAACGTTTCCGTCCCTGCAAAAACCTCGCCCTTCGGGAGAGGTGGCAGCGCGTAAGCGCTGACGGAGAGGGTCAAAAACGTGTTAGTGGCACTTCGTTCCCGGCAGGGGCAGCTGCGCGTCGCGCACTTCCTGCGGGGGTTTCTGTATGTGCTGGTGCATCCCGCCGCGTTCCAGCGCGGTGACGCCGGTGCGGCACAGTTCGAGGATGGTGTAATCCGCGAACATCTTCAGGAAGGCGTCGATCTTTTCGGGCTTGCCGATCAGCTCAAAGACCATGCTGTCCGGGGACAGGTCGATGATCTTGGCCTTGTAGATGCTGCCCACCTCCCGCAGCTCCGCGCGGTTGTGGACATCAGCGGCGACCTTGAGCAGCAGCAGCTCCCGCTCCAGCGCGTTCTCGTGGTTGAGCACGAAGACCTGGCGGGTGACTTCCAGCCGCTCGGTCTGGAGAATGAGCTGGTTCAGCTCCTTTTCGGTGCCGGACACCGCGACCGTGATGCGGCTGACGGTGGGGTCGTTGGTGGCGGAAACGGTCAGGCTGTCGATGTTGAAGCCGCGGCGGCAGAACAGGTTGGACACACGGGCCAGAACGCCGCTCTGGTTGTCCACCAGCAGACTGATGACTCTGCGTTTGGATTCCATGGTGCGTTCCTCCTCACTTCATGATGATATCGTTGATGTCGCCGCCGCCGGGGATCATGGGCAGGACCTTTTCGTCCTTGTCGATGATGCACTCGATCCAGGTGGGGCCTTTGCGCTTCATCGCTTCGGCAAAGGCGGACTGGAACTCGGCGAGATTTTGGCAGCGGTATCCCTTCAGGCCGAAGCCCTCGGCCAGCTTGACAAAGTCGGTGTGGCGGTGGGGGTCGGTCTGGGAGTAGCGCTTGCCGTAGAACGCGCTCTGCCACTGGCGGACCATGCCCAGCACCTGGTTGTTGAAGATGACCGTGATGATGGGCAGCTCGTAACTGACCGCCGTGCAGGCCTCGTTGAGGTTCATGTGGAAGGAGCCGTCGCCCGTGAACATGACCACCCGCTGGTCGCGGCCCAGCGCCATCTGTGCGCCGATGGCTGCACCGTAGCCGAAGCCCATGGTGCCCAGACCGCCGCTGGTGATGAAGCCGCGGCTCTTGGTGTGGCGGATGTACTGTGCCGCCCACATCTGATGCTGGCCCACGTCGGTAACGTAGACGGCCTCCGGGCCGCACTGGCTGCACACCTCGCCGATGACCTGATGGGGCATCAGGCGGGACGCGTCGGACACGGGATGATAATCCTGCGCCTGCCACTCGCGGATCATGGCCATCCACTCCGGGTGCTTTGCCTCCTGGATGAGGGGGAGCATCCCGCCCAGCACGTAGGCGGCATCGCCGGAGATGGCCAGATCCACATCCACGTTCTTGCCCAGCTCGCTGGGGTCGATGTCGATCTGGATGATGGTGGCATTTTTCGCAAAGGTCTTGGGGTTCAGGGCCACACGGTCTGAGAAGCGGGTGCCCAGTGCGATGAGGACATCGCAGTCGGCCACGGCCCGGTTGGAGGTGTAGCAACCGTGCATTCCCACCATGCCGATGTTCATCGGGTCGCCGTAGGGCACGACGCCTGCCGCCATCAGGGTGTAGGTGGCGGGGATCTCCGCTTTGTGGATGAGGTCCCGCAGGGGCTGGCAGGAGGCTGCGCTCCGCACACCGCCGCCAAAGTAGACCAGAGGCCGCTTGGCCGCGTTGATGAGGTCGGTGGCCCACTTGACCTGTTCTTCGTTGTACGTGGTCACGGTGCGGATCTTTTCCGGCTGCTTGGGAGTGAACTCGCAGACCGCAGCGGTCACATCCTTGGGAATGTCCACGAGGACGGGGCCTTTGCGGCCGCTCTGCGCAATGCGGAACGCGGCCCGCATGGTGTCGGCCAGGTCTTCGACCCTGCGCACCGTGAAATTGTGCTTGGTGATGGGCATCGTGATGCCCTCGATGTAGGCTTCCTGAAAGCTGTCCGTGCCAAGGCTCGCTGTGGCGACGTTGCCGGTGAAGGCGACCATGGGCACCGAGTCCATGTAGGCCGTGGCAATGCCGGTGACGAGGTTGGTGGCACCCGGCCCGCTGGTGGCCAGCACCACGCCAGTACGGCCGGTGGCGCGGGCATAACCGTCTGCCGCATGGGAGGCGCCCTGCTCGTGGGCGGTCAGCACATGGGTGATGCGGTCGGCGTTCTTGTACAGCTCATCGTAAAGGTTCAGCACTGCGCCGCCGGGGTAACCGAAGATGGTATCCACCCCCTGCTCGCAGAGCACCTCAACAAAAATCTGCGAACCATTCAACTGCATGTCTTGTCTCTCCTGTTTCCTGTCTCTTTTCCAACTCTACACTTTCAAAATTCCCTCAGATACGTCAAATTTCGTATCCTGCATCCTCGATGGAACGTTGGGTCAATTATACTATAAATCGGTCAGATGTCAAACAATGTTTTGTAAAGTGAATCACCCGAAAGATGAAGATAATTAAACACAGGGTTGCACTGAGTCTGCAACAGCGGTATAATTTTGGTACATTCGTTAAATATAAGAGGGAAAAGGCTATGAAACTTCGTGAATGGAACGCCCGGCTGCACGGGCTTGTGATCTTCCGCGCCCTGCTGGAAGACCCGGTGGTGGCCAAATTATTGGACCTGACCGACCGGATGGAAGCGGGCACCCGCAGCATGGGCCCGGTGTGCGACGCCGTGGCGGCCTTTGAGGCGGCTTTGTTTGAGCAGACCACCAATCTGGGCGAGTATCTTGCCAATGCGGTGCTGGAGACCGAGACGGTCTGTGTGCGGCAGGCTGCGGCGGGCGGCATCGCGCCGGTGATGCAAAAGGCACTGGACAGTGAACTGAGCTTTTTGCAGGAGCTTTGCCGCCTGACGCTGGATGAGCTGTTCCAGACGGCTTATTCCGAACAGGCCCAGCGGCCGGAACTGGCCTTCCTGCCCCGGTGGGAGACGAAGGACATCGACCTGGCAGCGGCTTACGCCCAGCGGATGCAGGAGGCCGGGAAAAAGGGCTACGGCATGTTTGCCAAACACCATGTCTTCACGGTGGAGAACGGGCGTCTGGTGCCGGTCAAGTACCCGGACCCCCAGCGCCTGTCCGAACTGCCCGGTTACGAGGGCGAGCGGGAAAAGGTCATCGCCAACACCAAAGCCCTGCTGGCCGGGATGCCGGCCAACAACGTCCTGCTGTACGGTGACGCGGGCACCGGCAAATCGAGCGCGGTCAAGGCCATCGCCAACGAGTTCGCGCCCGACGGCCTGCGTCTGGTGGAAGTCAAGAAGAACCAGCTCTATCAGATCCCCGACCTGATGGACAAGCTGGCGGCGAACCCGCTCAAGTTCATCTTCTTCATCGACGACCTGAGCTTCACCGCCAACGACGACAACTTCGCAGCCCTCAAGGCCATCCTCGAAGGCAGCGTGGGCGGCCGGGCCAGAAACATTGCGGTCTATGCGACCTCCAACCGCCGCCACCTCATCAAGGAGACCATGACCGACCGCACCGGTGATGACATCCACGAGGCCGACACCCGGCAGGAGCTGATGAGCCTGTCGGCCCGCTTCGGCCTCACCGTGACCTTCCAGCGGCCCGAAAAGGCCCGCTTTGAGGCCATCCTCACCGAGCTGGCCAGACAGCACGACATCCGGATGCCGATGGATCAGCTTCTCGTCAAGGCCGAGGCGTTCGCCATCCGCGCCGGTGGCCGCAGCCCCCGCGTGGCCAAACAGTTCATCGAGCAGTGCGAGAGCGGCGTACAGAAGTAAAGCGCTGCATACTTGACAGTTGAACGAAACTGCGTATAATAGAAGATACGAAGGATATTGTGTTCATGGCTCATCATGAAGGCAAACAAGAAGCCCCCCGGTATTGCGAGTACCGAGGGGCTTCTTGTTGCTATAAAATCAAACGCGCTCGGCGACGAGCTGGAAACCGGCCTTGGTCAGCTCCGTGCGGATCTGCTCGATCTGCGCATGGTCGCGGGTCTCCAATGCCAGCTTGAGGAAGCAGCTGGAGATGGGCATGTTGGGGTCGGAGCCATCGTGCAGGACGGAGACGACGTTGCTGCCGCAGCGGGAGACGATCTCGGCCACCTTCTTGAGCTGGCCGGGCTTGTCCTCCAGTGCGATGGTCAGGTTGGCTTTGCGGCCGCTCATGACCAGACCGCGGGTGATGACGCGGTTGAGGATGTTCACGTCGATGTTGCCGCCGGAGATGACGCAGACGACCTTTTTGCCCTCAATGGGCAGCTTGTGGAAGAGGGCGGCTGCCACGGGCACTGCACCGGCCCCCTCGGCGACGAGCTTCTGGTTCTCCATCAGGGAGAGGATGGCGGCTGCGGTCTCGTCCTCGGTCACGGTCACGATGTCGTCCACATACTCCTCGCAGAGCTTGTAAGTCAGCTCACCGGGGGTCTTGACCTGGATGCCGTCCGCGAAGGTGGAGGCAGCGGAGAGGGTCTGGTATTTGTGCTCGTGGAGGGAGCGGTACATGCTGGGGGCACCCTCGGCCTGAACGCCGTAGACCTTGACGTCCGGTTTGAGGCTCTTGATGGCAAAGGCCACGCCGGAGATGAGGCCGCCGCCGCCCACAGGCACGATGACTGCATCCACATCGGGCAGCTGGTCCAAGATCTCCAGCCCGATGGTGCCCTGACCCGCGATGACCTGTTCGTCGTCGTAGGGGTGGATGAAGGTCATGCCGGTCTCGGCCTGCAGCTCGACGGCCTTGTCGTGGGCGTCGTCGTAGGTGCCGGGCACGAGGCAGACCTCCGCGCCCAGGCTCTTGGTGTTCTCCACCTTCATGATGGGCGCACCGTCCGGCATACAGACGATGCTTTTGATGCCCCGGCGGGTCGCGGCCAGCGCCACGCCCTGGGCGTGGTTGCCTGCCGAGCAGGCGATGACGCCCTTTTCGCTCTCCTCTTTGGAGAGCTGGCTGATCTTATAATAGGCACCGCGCACCTTGAAGCTGCCGGTGGCCTGCAGGTTCTCGGTCTTCAGGTAGAGCTGGCAGTCTTTGGAGAGCTTGGGGGCCTCGATGAGGTCGGTCTTGCGGGCAACATCCTTGAGCACGAAAACGGCATGGTAAACTTTATCCAGAGTCAACATCGTTCGTTCCTATCCTTTGTTCCATAAATGTGATGCAATAAAGTATAGGATACCAAAAGTCTTTTGTCAAATGAAAGGATTTCACGATTTGACCGGTTGGGGTGACGAAGCGCCAGGAACCGCAAAAAAGCGACGCCGTGCGGCGTCGCTTTTTGCAGAGGTTCAGATCTCGGCCAGAATGGCGTCGCCCATGCCGGAGCAGCCGACACAGGTGCAGCCGTCGCTCATGTTGTCAGCGGTGCGGATGCCCTTGTCCAGCACCTTGCTCACCGCGTTCTCGATGGCGTCCGCTTCCTCGGCCAGACCGAAGGAGTAACGCAGCATCATGGCGGCGGAGAGGATGCAGGCGGTGGGGTTGACGATGTCCTTGCCGGCAATATCGGGGGCGGAGCCGTGGATGGGCTCATACAGGCCGCGGGTGCCGTCGCCCAGCGAGGAGGAAGGGATCATGCCGATGGAGCCGGTGATCATCGAAGCCTCGTCGGAAAGGATGTCGCCGAACATGTTCTCGGTGACGATGACGTCGAACTGCGCGGGGTTCTTGACGATCTGCATGGCGCAGTTGTCCACGAACATCTCACTGTACGCGACGTCCGGATATTCGGCCTGCAGCCGGTGCATGACCGAGCGCCAGAGGCGGCTGGTGTCCAGCACGTTGGCCTTGTCCACGCAGCAGAGCTTCTTGCGGCGCTTTCGGGCCGTCTCGAAACCGATGCGGCCGATGCGCTCGATCTCGTGCTCTGCGTAGGGCATGGAGTCGATGGCCTGCTTCTCGCCGTTTTCGAGGGTGTGGGTCTCATGCGAGCCGAAGTATACGCCGCCGATGAGCTCCCGCACGATGAGAAAGTCGATGCCCTGGGCCACGATCTCCGGCTTCAGGGGGCTGGCCGGGGCCAGCTGGGGCCAGATCTTGGCCGGGCGGTTGTTGGCGTACAGCCCCATCCCGGCGCGCAGGCGGAGCAGGCCCTTTTCGGGGCGCTGCTCACCGGGCAGACCCTCCCACTTGGGGCCGCCCACGGCACCCAGCAGGACGCTGTCCGCAGCCAGGCACTTGTCCAGCTCGTGCTGGGGGAGCGGGTCGCCGTATTTGTCGATGGCCTCGCCGCCCATGGCAGCGTCGGTGTAGTGGAAGGTGTGGCCGTACTTCTCGGCCACTTGATCGAGGACGCGGAGCGTCTGCTTCACGATCTCCGGGCTGGAGCAGTCGCCCCAGATGACAGCAATGTTTTTTTCCATTGGGTTCTCCTTTCGGCTGATCCCTCTCAGTCTCGCTTTGCTCGACAGCTCTCCCAAAGGGAGAGCCATTGGCAGAACGGTACAGTCGTGCGGACTGCTTGGGTTTGATTTCGGGTCGGGCTGTGTGGGCCCTGTCCTCATTGGCAGCAGCGGCTGGCCTTTGCTGCGGAGCCCGGAGGCTTCCGGTGCAGAAAAACGTTGTCTAGTCAGCATTTTCAAGACCGGCCTGCCAAAGGCTCCCCCTTCGGGGGAGCTGGCACGAAGTGCCTGAGAGGGTCACTTCGTCAGCGACTTCATCAGGCCGCCGTCGGCGATGATCTTCTGGATAAAGGGCGGGAAGGGTTCGGCCTGGAAGGTCTGGCCGGTGGTCTTGTCGGTGATGACGCCGGTGTCGAAGTCCACATGGACCTCGTCGCCTGCGGCGATGGCGTCGGCGGCTTCGGGGCACTCCATGATGGGCAGGCCGATGTTGATGCTGTTGCGGTAGAAGATGCGGGCAAAGCTCTTGGCGATGACCACCGAGATGCCGGCGGTCTTGATGGCCAGCGGGGCGTGCTCACGGGAGGAACCGCAGCCGAAATTCCAGCCGCCGACCATGATGTCGCCCGCATGGACGTTGTGCACGAAGTCCTTGTCGATGTCCTCCATGCAGTGGGCGGCCAGCTCTTTGGCGTCGGGGGTGTTCAGGTAGCGGGCCGGGATGATGACGTCGGTGTCCACATTGTCCGGGTATTTGAAAACGGAGCCGTTTGCGTTGTTCATGGTGTTTCTCCTCTCTTAGACCGTGCGGGGGTCGGTGATATAGCCGGTGAGGGCGCTGGCGGCGGCGGTGGCCGGGGATGCCAGATAGACCTCGCTCTTCACATGGCCCATGCGGCCCACGAAGTTGCGGTTGGTGGTGGAGACGCAGCGTTCGCCCTCGGCCAGAATGCCCATGTAGCCGCCCAGGCAGGGGCCGCAGGTGGGGGTGGAGACGATGCAGCCCGCATCAATGAAGGCAGTGGTCCAGCCGCGCAGGATGCACTCCTTGTAAACGGCCATGGTGGCGGGGATGATGATGCCGCGCACCCCCTTGGCGATGTGTCGGCCCTTGAGGATGTTGTAGGCGGCCTCCATGTCTTCCAGGCGTCCGTTGGTGCAGCTGCCGATGACGACCTGGTCAATTTTGATCGTTTTGCCCTCGGCGGCGGGGTGGGTGTTCTCCGGCAGATGGGGGTAGCTGACGGTGGGTTCGAGCTGGGAGAGGTCGATCTCGATGGTCTGCTCGTACACGGCATCCGGGTCGGCCTCGTAGAAGACCGGCTCGCGCTGGCTGCGGCCCTTGAGGTAGGCTCTGGTGGTCTCGTCCACGGGGAAGATGCCGTTCTTGGCACCGGCCTCGATGGCCATGTTGCAGACACACAGGCGGTCGTCCATGGTCAGAGAAGCCACGCCGGGGCCGGTGAACTCCATGGACTTGTACAGCGCACCGTCCACGCCGATCTGACCGATGATGTGGAGGATGAGGTCTTTGCCGGAGACGCGAGGGCCGAACTTGCCCTTGAGCACGAACTGGATGGCGGCAGGCACCTTGAACCATGCCATGCCGGTGGCCATGCCCGCGGCCATGTCGGTGGAGCCAACGCCGGTGGAGAAGGCACCCAGCGCACCGTAGGTGCAGGTGTGGCTGTCGGCACCGATGACGCAGTCACCGGCGGTCACGATGCCTTTTTCGGGCAGGAGGGCGTGTTCAATGCCCATCTGACCGACGTCGTAGAAATTGAGGATGTCGTATTTGTTGGCGAACTCACGGCACTGCTTGGACTGGGTGGCGCTCTTGATATCCTTGTTAGGGACGAAGTGGTCCAGCACGATGGCGATGTGCTCTTTGTCGAACACGCCGTCAAAGCCTGCCTTCTCGAACTCGTTGATGGCAACGGGGGTGGTGATGTCGTTGCCCAGCACGAGATCCAGCTTTGCGTTGATGAGCTGGCCTGCCTTGACCTCGGCCAGACCGGCATGTGCGGCTAAAATCTTCTGCGTCAGGGTCATTCCCATGGTGGTACTCTCCTTTTATGTGATATCTGCTGTTTGCCCTCTCAGTCTGCGAAGTAGTCTGAGAGGGCAAGGCCTTTTACTTACTATTGATCGCACTCACCAGCGCCTTGATGCCGGCGACGATGATGTCGGTGTCGGTGCCGGCACCCCAGGTCATGCTGCCATCGCCCCAGGCCAGGCCGACATAGGAGGCGGCACGGGAGGTGGAGCCTTCGTCCAGGCTGTGTTCGGAGTAGGCTTCGAGGTGGAAATCCATCCCGGTCGCGCTCTGGATGGCGTTGGCCACGGCGTCCAGACGGCCGTTGCCCACCGAGGTGACGACCTTGCGCTGGCCGTTCAGCTCCAGCGTGACGGTCGCGGTGATGCCGTCCACCTGAGCGAAGTGTGCCTCGATGACCGAGAGCGGCTTATTTTTATTGAGGAAACTCTCCTCGAAGATGCGGAGCACTTCGGAAGCGCTCAGCTCCTTGTGGCTGTGGTCGGAGACATTCTTGACCTTGTAGCCCAGGTCTTCGCGCATCTTGGGGGGCAGGTTGTAGCCGTAGTTCTGCTCCAGCACAAAGCCGATGCCGCCCTTGCCGCTCTGGCTGTTGATGCGGATGACGTCGGCGTCGTAGGTGCGGCCGATGTCGTGTGGGTCGATGGGGATGTAGGGGCAGGTCCAGCGGTGTTCGCCGTGCTCCTTGCGGTAGGCCATGCCCTTGGCGATGGCGTCCTGATGGCTGCCGGAGAAGGCCGCAAAGACCAGCTGGCCCGCGTAGGGGGTGCGCTCGTAGATGTGCATCCGGGTCACACGCTCATAGGTGGCGCAGATGTCCGGCATGTTGGAGAAATCGAGTTTGGGGTCCACGCCGTGGCTGTACATGTTCATGGCCAGAGTGACGGCATCGACGTTGCCGGTGCGCTCGCCGTTGCCGAACAGGCAGCACTCCACGCGCTGTGCACCGGCCAGCACGGCCAGCTCGGCGCAGGCCACGCCGGTGCCACGGTCGTTGTGGGGGTGGGTGGAGATGATGACGCTGTCGCGGTGCTTGAGGTGCTTGTCGCAGTACTCGATCTGGTTTGCGTAGACGTGCGGCATGCTCATCTCAACGGTAACGGGCAGATTGATGATCATCGGGCGGTCGGGCGTCGGCTCCATGATGTCCAGCACGGCGTTGCAGACCTCGACGGCATAATCGACCTCGGTGCCGGTGAAGCTCTCCGGGCTGTACTCGAACAGGAAGTTGCCCTCGTACTCCTGGCTGAGCTGCTTGACCAGCCGGGCACCGTCGGTGGCAATCTTCTTGATCTCTTCCTTGCTCTTATGGAATACCTGCTCACGCTGGGCTACGGAGGTGGAGTTGTAGAAGTGGATGACTGCGCGGGGCGCACCCTTGACGGCCTCGAAGGTGCGGCGGATGATGTGGTCGCGGCACTGGGTCAGCACCTGCACGGTGACATCGTCGGGGATCATATCCTTCTCGATGAGGGTGCGCAGGAACTCGTACTCGGTCTCGCTGGCGGCAGGGAAGCCGACCTCGATCTCCTTGAAGCCGATCCGGACCAGCATCTGGAAGAACTCCAGCTTCTCTTCCAGGCTCATGGGCACGATCAGCGCCTGATTGCCGTCGCGCAGGTCCACGCTGCACCATGCAGGTGCCTGTTCAATGTGATCTTTTTTGACCCAGCTGTCGTAACCGGCCGGTACGGGGTAATACCCCGGTGCGTACTTGGTAGCGTCCATCATATTCGTTGTCCTCCTGGCTTCCTATCAGCTTACATTCAACACTTTTTGCAGGCGGTCTTGTCCCTCTCCGTCATTGCTTCGCAATGCCACCTCCCCCGAAGTGGGAGGTTTGAAGCTCCCCCCTTTGGGGGAGCTGGCGCGAAGCGCCTGAGAGGGTAAGTCTGCTGCTCAAACGAAAAAAGGCTCTCGTCTCTCAAAGGACGAAATCCTCTGAGAGACGAGAGCCTGTAAGTTCTGTTACAGGGCACCCGTGGTACCACTCTCTTTGCTGGCAAGACCAGCCACTCACACGATCGGCTTTTGGCGGCGAATCGCTGCCCCGGTAACGGTGGGCATCCGTCAGGGCCTACTGTAATTTCAGCCCTGCCGCTCAGGGGCCAGTAACCGAAGCTTCCCGCACCGCCTTGCACCACCCGGCGGCTCTCTGCAAGCAGAAAACACTTCGTTTTTTCCCCGTCAACGCATTTGCGCTTGTTTCAAAGTGAGCTTATTTTACCAGACCGGTCTGCCTCTGTCAAGCAGTTTGGCTCAGATACAGAATGAAGAAAATTCAACTTTCGACGGAAAATTCCGGGCAGGTTTCATTCTTCGATGCACCGGAACCAGTCAGCGGCCAGCGGAAGTCTGTGCGTCGCCGGTCTCGTCGATCATCATGACGTTGCCCTGAATGGGATTTTCCACCGGGGAGGCGTAGCCGCCGTAGTTCGAGTCACGGCCGACGAGCAGGTCACGGCGGCAGCGCAGGCCGACATGGAGGACGGCAGAACTGCTGATGTGGCGCAGGGTGACCTTGGTGGTGTCGCGCTGGCCCTCGCACAGCAGGGACAGGTTCAGGGTGGTGGAGGCCTTGTTGGTCGTCAGGACCACGGTGCGCACCCCGTTGTCCATCAGCTTGCGCATCTCACCGACGGTGGCGCGGAAGGTGGCGACGTCCTCCGGGACGGAGAGGGTCAGAACCTGATCCTTCACCGAGGCGGTATAGAGCACCTGCTTGCCCAGCAGGCCCTTGACGGTGTATCTGGCCGAATAGGCCGGGTTGGAGGCAATCGTCGACTCCGAAGTCTGCGCATCGCCGGTCTCGGCGATCATCATGACGTTGCCCTGAATGGGGTCTTCCACCGGGGAGGCGTAGCCGCCGTAGTTCGGGTCACGCTCGGCAGTAGTCTGTGCATCGCTGCTGTGCAGGGCGATGTCGCCCTGGGTCATGGTGCTCTCGTCCTGCGGGGGCAGATAGCCTGCTACAACAGCCTCGTCTGCGGCCGTTTCTGCGGAAGGCTCAGCGGCAAACGCACCGAGGCTCATGGACGCCATGGCGGACAGGATGAGGGCGGCGGCGATGGCCTGACGGCCAAATTTCGTATTCAAAATCTTCATGGATCATATCCTCCTGATTCAGGGGCTCGTTCGGCCCGTTCTGCCTTGTATACGAACCGGAGAAACGGATTATTGCAGCATCGCTGGAAAAAATATTATTCCCGCTCCAGAATCTCCATGAATTCATCGCCGGTGATGGTCTCTTTCTGGTAGAGGTACTTGGCCAGCTCGTCCAGCTTCTGGCGGTTGTCGGTCAGGATCTGGATGGCCTTCTGGTGCTGGACCCTGACCAGCTCCACGACCTTCTGGTCGATCTCGCGCTGGGTCTGGGCCGAGCAGGCCAGCGAGGTGTCACCGCCCAGATACTGGTTGTTCACGGTCTCCAGCGCCACCATGTCGAACTCGTCGCTCATGCCGTAGCGGGTGAGCATGGCGCGGGCCAGCTTGGTGGCCTGTTCAATGTCGTTGGAAGCACCGGTGGTGATGGAACCGAACGCGACCTCCTCGGCAGCGCGGCCGCCGGTCAGGGTGGCGATCTTGTTTTCCAGCTCGGTCTTATCCATCAGGTAGTGGTTGCCCTCTTCCACCTGCATGGTAAAGCCCAGTGCGCCGGAGGTGCGGGGGATGATGGTGATCTTCTGCACCGGCGCGGAGTGGGTCTGCTTGGCGGCGACCAGCGCGTGGCCAATCTCGTGGTAGGCTACGATGCACTTTTCCTTGTCGGTGAGGATGGAATTCTTCTTCTGGTAGCCTGCAATGACCACTTCGATGCTCTCTTCGAGGTCGGCCTGGGTCACGCTCTTGCGGCCCGCGCGGACGGCCCGCAGCGCAGCCTCGTTGACGATGTTGGCCAGCTCGGCACCGGACGCACCGGAGGCCATCCGGGCCACGACGCTGAAATCAACGCCGGGAGCCAGCGCGATCTTTTTGGCGTGGACTTTCAAAATCTCTTCGCGGCCCTTCAGGTCGGGCAGCTCGACGGGAACGCGGCGGTCAAAGCGGCCGGGGCGGGTCAGAGCCGGGTCCAGAGACTCCGGGCGGTTGGTGGCTGCCAGAATGATGACGCCGTTGTTGCCCTCAAAGCCGTCCATTTCGGTGAGCAGCTGGTTCAGGGTCTGTTCGCGCTCATCGTTGCCGCCGTACTGGCCGCTGTTTCGCTTCTGGCCAATGGCGTCGATCTCGTCAATGAAGACGATGCAGGGGGCTTTCTCCTTGGCCTGTTTGAACAGGTCGCGCACCTTGGAAGCGCCCATGCCCACGAACATTTCCACGAATTCGGAGCCGGACATGGAGAAGAAGGGCACGTTGGATTCACCGGCCACGGCCTTGGCCAGCATGGTCTTGCCGGTGCCCGGAGGGCCGACGAGCAGGATGCCCTTGGGCATCTGGGCACCGATGTCTTTGTATTTGCTGGGGTCGTGCAGGTAGTTGACGACCTCCTGCAGGTTCTCCTTGGCTTCGTCCTCACCGGCCACATCCGCAAAGTGGATGCCCTCGGTGGACTGGACGTAGACCTTGGCATTGGATTTGCCCATGCCGCCGAACATCATCGAGTTGGGGCCGCCCATTTTTTCCATGAGCTTTTTGTTCATAAAGTTGCCCAGCGCGGTGAAGAGGACGATGGGCAGCACGAACCAGAGCAAAAAGCTGAGGATGGGCGAGGTCTGCTCCACGATCTCGCTGGAAAACGCAGCCCCGGCGTCATACAGGCGCTCGGTGAGGCTGGGGTCGTTCATCAGGCCGGTCCGGTAGACCTGGGTCTCGTCTTTGTCGGTAAAGATGATCTGGTTGCTCTCAATGTCCACACGGCCGATGTTCTTATCCTCGGTCATGCTCATAAAGGTGCCGTAATCCACCTCTTTGACCTGGCGCTCGCTCATCCACGGCACCAGAACGAGGTTGAGGAGCAGAAGCACCAGCAGCACGACGGTGTAATAGATGGCCAGCGGCTTTTTCGGCGTTTTGACTTCTTTCATGATGATCCTCCTTTTTTCAGGGTCTCTGCTGTTATGATACCACAACCGAAGTTCAGTTCCAGTGTTTCCAGCGCCTTTTTGCAAAAACTTCGCGGTTTGTTCACAAAAGGTGCAGAACAAAAGGGCCTCCGCCCCACGGGGAGCAGAAGCCCTTTCGTTCACACACACATTTTAGGAGAAAAGGAGAGTTGATTCGGAGAATGGGGGGAGTTCTATCGCACGAGCGGGCAAACAGGGGAGGGTTACTCGCCGCGGACGGCTGCAAAACCGGCTTCGAGGTCGGCGAGGATGTCGTCGATGTGCTCGGTGCCGATGGACAGGCGGATGGTGTTCTGGTAGATCTGCTGCTCGGCCAGTTCGGCGTCGTTCAGCTGGCTGTGGGTGGTGGAAGCCGGGTGGATGACCAGGCTCTTCACGTCGGCCACGTTGGCCAGCAGGGAGAAGATCTTCAGGTTGTCGATGAACTTGAAGGCTTCCTCGCGGCCGCCCTTGATATTAAAGGTAAAGATGGAGGCGCCGCCGTTGGGGAAATACTTCTGATACAGCGCGTGGTCGGGGTGGTCGGGCAGGGAAGGATGGTTGACCTTCTCGACCTGGGGATGGTTGGCCAGGAACGCGACGACCTTCTTGGTGTTCTCGACGTGGCGCTCGATGCGCAGGCTCAAAGTCTCGGTGCCCTGCAGTAGCAGGAATGCGTTGAACGGAGAGATGGTGGCACCGGTATCGCGCAGCAGGATGGCGCGGATGTAGGTGACGAAGGCGGCGGGGCCGGCGGCATCGGCAAAGGAGACGCCGTGGTAGCTGGGGTTGGGGGCGGCGATGTTGGGATAACGGCCGCTGGCTTTCCAGTCGAAGTTGCCGCTGTCCACGATGATGCCGCCCAGCGTGGTGCCGTGGCCGCCGATGAACTTGGTGGCGGAGTGGACCACGATGTCTGCGC
>OLNL01002335.1_pt1 | contig 14834 bp, 13 predicted proteins | sample 1672181 | NCBI WGS metagenome assembly OLNL01 (sample SAMEA3136656, study PRJEB25190) | human gut metagenome | biome: human gut; feature: human-associated habitat; material: faeces | place: Austria | collected 2013
TTACAAAAATAAAAAAGATCAACAAATTAATTGATCTCTTTAAAACTCTTTAAAAAGTAGGCTGTATCTAGAAAAGTTAGTTGTTTTCTCTCATACTGGATCTTATGAGAATCGATGAGTTTCTTTAAAACTTGATTGACGGTTTCTCTAGTCGTTGCAGCTAATCTGGCCAACTCTTTCATACTCATCGGAAAAGGAATGGTCGATCCAAACTTTTGATAATCCTTACAGAGTAGAGCTAAGGATTGGATGACACGATCACTGGCACTGGCTGATACCACATTGCGAAGTCGCAACTCCTGGAATTCCAGAATTTTTGAAAGTTTTCTCGTAATAAAGAGAACTTGCTCCATACTGGACTGAACAATTTCCTCATAAAGCTGAACAGGGATGCTGAAATATTTTACCGTTGTCATGGATGTAGCTGTATAGTGATAAGTTGAATCCGAAAACATACCACCGTATGGGAAGACAGCTCCTTCTTTGATGTAATCCATATACGAGAAGGTGTCTGAAGAATCAAACTCCTCAATACGGACATAGCCTTCCACCACTAAAAAGATACGATCGCGTTTATCACCAGCAAAAAATAGGATTTGTCCCTTTGGAATTTCTCTATAATGGATTTCTACAGCTAATTTATCAAATTTTTCAACTGGAATTTCAGAGAAAGCTGGATGGGATCGAATCAACTGATAATCTTCTTTTGTAATCATTTTTATTCTTTCTTTAGGTTCTTTAGTTATTATATCATATTTATTCACTGACCTCAAAGAATGTCACCAAGATTTTAACCATTAAACCATATTTTTGCATAGAAAAAACCTTCCCAAAACTATCTTGGGAAAGGTTCTAATTCCTTAATTGACATTTACACGGTGCCATTCATTGATCACATAGCAGAGTTGACCAAGTAAATGAAGACCGTAACCACTGATCTCCGTACTTTCTGGGGTTGTCCCCCCTAGACCAGCTGTAAAAATCGAGATAAGATAAGGAGTTTGTTCGTAAACAATAGCTTCGACATTCAATGCTTCCGCTACATAACCAGGTTTTTGCTGAATGACTAAATCTGGTAAATACCGTTTGTAGTATTCATTTGGAAAGGACTCTCCGATTAATTCTAGCAAGGTCGCATACTTTTCTTTGTGGTTCCAAAGATAGTCCAAGACTTGAATATAGTAATCAGATGTCGTTTTGTTTTCAGGACTAATGGTTTTTATTTCTGCACGGGATTTTCCATATTTTTTATACTTCTCATAGACATTGTCCATGCCACCAAAGCGGTCGGCCAAGGCATATGCCGGCGTATTTTCTGAATAGACAAGAGAATAACGTTGCATATCTGGAATCGTCATAGCTCCACCAAAGGCAGCTACATAATTATCATGCTCTCCAAGGTACTCGTAGTAAGTATTGGTAATATCAAATTCATCCTTTAAATTTAACTTCCCTGCATCGACTTCATCCACGACTAACATATTTAGGGGCAGTTTATAAGTACTTCCCGCTGTCATTGGCTGTAACTCATTCATAGAAAATTGTTGACCTGTCGCAGGATTTTTATAGGTAAAGGTAATTTGGGAAGGATCAATACCATACTCAGCCATATAGTCTTGTACAACTTCTACCAAGCCTTTATTGGCATAATCATAGACAAGACCCAAATTTTCCATGGTTTCACGATCTTGATCCATGACGGCTTGTTTCTCCTCAGGAGTTTTGACACGAGGAGGTTGGGAAGGCTGCTTCTCTTGCTTGGACTCAACTGGTTGAGCCGTCATTCCCTCTTGAGCAAGAGGCGAAGCTGGAGCCTGATGAAGATGAAGGTAACTTAATGCTCCAACTCCTCCTATACATAGTAAAATTCCCAATACAATCATGATCGACCGAACATTAAATATTTTTTTCATATGAAGTTAATTATAAAAGATTCTCTTTAAAATAACAAGGTATTTCTGGATCAGAAAACGATTTCTTCTGGAAGAAACTTTTTTAGCAATCCCGACTGAATCCTTCCTCCTGTTCTTATGAATCCGTCCCCCTTTGACTGTCTTATTTGCGCTTAAAGGATCCCATAATCAATTTAGCAACTTCACGCGCAATGGTACGGAACAAGGAACTGATAAAGGAATCTTTGGCCTTTTCTATACTAGATTTTCGTGGACGGCCCGGACTCCGTTTTTGGCTAGCCTTCTCTTCTGCAACTCTTGTCTTTTCTTCCGCTTCCCTCTCCTTTTCCTTCTCTTCTCTAGCAGATTTTTCAGTCAATTTTTCATAAGCTGATTCATTGTCTACTCGAACAGCATATTTTTGATGGAAAGGAGAGCTGGTAATCAAGGCCAACCGTTCACTCTCGTTTAACAAATCAAAACTGGATTGTGGAGACAAAATATAGGAGCGCTCAACCACACTTGGTTGCCCCTTTTCATTTAGGAAGGAAACTAGAGCTTCCCCTGTTCCTAACTCCGTCAAGACAGTTTCCGTATCAAATTCTGGGTTTGGTCGGAAACTTTGTGCAGCAACTTTGATAGCTTTCATTTCTTTTGGCGTATAGACACGTAAGGCATGTTGGACACGATTCCCAAGCTGGGCCAATACAGATTCAGGAAGATCTTGAGGATTCTGTGTAATAAAGTAGATCCCCACTCCTTTAGACCGGATGAGTCGAACGACTTGCTCAACTTTTTCCAAGAAAAGCTTGCTCGCATCATTAAACAAGAGGTGGGCTTCATCAAAGAAGAAGACAAATTTTGGTTTTTCTAAATCTCCAACTTCTGGCAAGGTTTCGAACAGACGAGATAACATCCAAATAAGGAAGGTAGAATAGAGTTTAGGAGAGTTAAAGAGACGAGTTGCTGAGAGAATGTTGATGTAGCCTCGTCCACTGCTGTCCAATTGCATAAAATCTTGAAGATCCAAAGCTGGCTCTCCAAAGAATTGATCCGCCCCCTCTTGCTCTAATACTAACAAGCTTCGTTGAATAGCCCCTACTGATTGTTTACTGATATTTCCATACTGAGCGGAATAATCTGAGGCATGGTCATACACTTCCTTCAAAAGGCTCTGCAAATCCTTCAAATCAATCAAAGGCCAATTTTTTTCTTTGGCCAATTTAAAGACAATGGCCAAAATCCCTGTTTGCGTTTCGTTGAGGTCCAATAAGCGAGCTAGTAAAAGAGACCCCATTCCTTCAATCGTTGCACGGACTGGATGGCCTGCTTGACCAAAGACATCCCATAAACGAACTGGAAAAGCTTGAGGTTCAAAAGGATCTGTAATACCTAATAGCTTATAGCGCTCTTCCATCTTTGGCGTCCATTGTCCAGGTTTTGCAAGACCTGAAAGATCTCCCTTGATGTCTGCTAGAAACACCGGAATCCCTTGCTGACTTAATTTTTCAGTTATGACTTTTAAGGTCACGGTTTTCCCTGTACCAGTAGCTCCTGCAATTAAACCGTGGCGGTTGAGCATTTTTAGATAAAGTGGCGTATCCACTGCTCCTTTTGTAATCGTAATACTTGTCATTTTCATTCTCCCTTTTGTTAAGGCACAGTTTTTTCAGAAAAAGTGACAAGGCTTCTTCCTTATGTAGGAAGCCTTTCTCCTCACTTTCACATACTCTTCTAGTGTATCATTTTCAGGTATAAACGCAAGAAATATCCCTTCCAAAACGGGAGAATCCTTTTAGTCTATGTTGACCAATTTGAAAATAAAAAGCCTGAATCGAGGACCCCCCGTTAAGTGGCCTCTTGATTCAAACTTTTTTTATTATGAAAGCTTATTTAGCTGCTGCGTAAAGCTCGTCTACTTTATTCCAGTTAATCACTGAGAAGAAAGCTTTGATGTAGTCAGGACGAACGTTGCGGTATTTCACGTAGTAGGCATGTTCCCAAACATCCAATCCCAAGATTGGTTTCTTCCCTTCTGAGATTGGTGTGTCTTGGTTTGCTGTTGAAGTCACTTCAAGCTTCCCTTCTTTGTTAACAACCAACCAAGCCCATCCAGAACCAAAACGAGTAGTTGCTGCTGCAGTGAAGGCTGCTTGGAATTCTTCGAATGAACCAAAAGTTTCATCGATTGCTGCTGCAAGTTCTGCTGAAGGAGCTGTCTGTTCAGGAGTCATCAATTCCCAGAAAAGAGCGTGGTTCAAGTGTCCACCACCATTGTTGATAAGCGCTTGACGGATATCAGCTGGGATTGATTCTACGTCAGCAAGCAAAGCTTCAAGGTCTTCACCAATTTCAGGGTGTTTTTCAAGAGCTGCATTTGCATTGTTAACGTAAGTTTGGTGGTGTTTGTCATGGTGCAAGTGCATGGTTTCAGCATCAATGTATGGTTCCAATGCATCGTATGCGTACGGAAGATCTGGTAAAATAATTGCCATGGAAAATACCTCTATTTCTTTATGTATATAAAAATGATAACGCAATCATCTAATTTATTCAACTATTCTGCTTACACAGATGGGTTGGCCAGCTTTAGTAAAGCTAAATCAAATAGATAGTCTTTCTCATAGGTTCCCGATTTCATTTGGAAGTCGGTATCAATCAAAAGACAAATCGCCTGTTCCAAATAAGATAGAGATATCCCTCTACTATCCCTTAGGGCAAATTTGACTTGGTAGGGGTTCACTTTCCGACCGGTCAACTCTGATAGGTCTGAAACGATTTGGGGTTCTGTTCGTCCCTCTTGCTTCAACAGCTTGACCTGTGTGTAGATGCGGAACTGACTCAATAAAATGGCCAAGAGCTTGATTTCATCCTCTCCTTGCAACCGAAGGTCCTTGACCAAAATACGGGCGGGATCAATTTGTTTCTTTAGGATCATCTGGATCAAATCAAACAAATTATCCTGTAGTGTCTTCGGAATAGCCTCCTCAATATCTGAGATGGTGATGCTTGAAGCACCCTTGTAGGTTTTAAGAAACTCCAAGTTTTTCTGAATCTCACTAAAATCAAAGCCCGATTTGATCAAAAGTTGGTCGAAGGCTTGTGAATCAATCGCTAGCCCTAGAGACTTGACCTCTTCCGTGAAATGAGCACGCAACTCCTGTTCCTTTAATTCCGTAGCCTCCAGCAACTGGGCATCCCGTTTTAAGAGCTTGACAATTCTTCGCTTGCTATCCAGTTTTCCTTCCGCAATGACAATCAAGCGAGTCGTTTCTAAAGGCGCTGCTAAGTAATCTTCAAAGGACTGCAATTCATCATCTGACAGGTATCTTTTTTTTGCGGTCGTCACATCGACAAAATGATCCAAAATCACTATTTTTTCATCCGCAAAAAATGGAAGGCTAACCAAGTCAAGCTCAACTTCTGCATATGCTGTTTCCTTCATGTCAAAATAGGAGTAGTTCAAATCAGATGAATCGTAGCCTACTTTCTTTAAAAGTTGCCCTTTCATCCACTCAAACTGACCGATGTCGTCTCCTGATAAAACCAGGATTGGAGGAAGGTTCTCAGCACTGATTTTTTTAATTGTTTGTAAATCCTGCATGTTCTGAAGGTACCTCATTCCACTCTCTAAACTGATGCTGGGTCTGTTCCGATTCCATTTTCTTTTCAAGCGGTGCTTTCTCTAGTGGAGTTGGTGGAGCTGAAACAATCTGGGGAATAGCTGAAAAACTGTTGGGATCCATCAAATGGGATAGCATACTTGGCGAAGAGACCACGGGACTCGTCAAATCAAATCCTGGAGAAGCATTCTGATCCTGTCTAGCACTTGGAAGGAGCAAGAGACATGCCAAACAAAGCAAACCCGCAAGAGCTAAGACTAGAAAAATGGAGATAGGAGATAAAAGGTAGAGCAAGATAGGGCCTAGAAATAGGAAAATCAACGACCAATGAAAACCCGCATCTCTCAATCGTCGAACGACTACTGCTTGCTGGGGAACAAAAATAAGATAGAGATAGAGGAGAAAAAAGATGCTGAACCAAGTTGAAACGTCCATCCCGGTCAAGGGAATCACCTCTTCCTCTGATTTCGAATTTGAAAAGAATAAGACCAATTGGTAAATCCAAAAAGGACTTGTAAACAATAAATGCCAGACTTGGCTGATCCAAAATTCTTTTCTATCTGATCTTCTAGAAAAATCAGCATATTGCGTCCAAAATAACTGTAATGATTTCATACTTGTAACCTCATTTCCTTGACTTTATCATAGCAATTTTCAAGCTAGAAATCAAACAGCTCCTATCGAACGGTTTCAATCTTCCACTGATTCCACCCTCTAAAACGAATCGCTCCTTGCTGATCTGTACGAAAAACAGTCATCTGCAACTCTTTGAAGCGCTCCAAGGTTTCCTGGTGAGGATGCTGGTAACGATTTTTTTCGCCCGCAGATATCAAGGCAATTTTTGCTTGGATTTTCTCTAAGAAGGCAGGATGAGAAGAACCCTTGGAACCATGGTGGCCTGCTTTTAGGACATCCACGCGCAGTTGAGGATAACGGGCTAACAAGGTCTTTTCCCCTTCTTCTTCTAAATCTCCTGTAAAAAGGAAGGACCACCCATAAAAGCGTCCATAGAGAACAATGGAATCATTATTACTCCCATCTCCTACTTCTACCGGATAGAGGACTTCTGCACTCCCATCAAAGATTGATAACCGATTTCCAACCTCTAGCGTTTTTACCGGTAAGTTCAACCGTTTGAGCAAGCGGACAAAAGAGTCTTTCTTTAAGCTTCCCTTAGAAATATTTATTTCCTTTATCCTAACCTTAGCCGCAAGCACTTCCAAATCTCCCATATGATCTGTGTCAGTATGCGTGAGAATCATATGATCAATCTGGTCAATCCCCCTGCTCTTGAGATAGGGGAGCAGGGTCCGTTCTGCATTGCTAGTAGACCTTCGCTTCTTCCATTCCTCCTTTTGGCCAAAGTCCACTTTTCCTCCTGTATCAATTAAGATGGTTTTCCCTCGCCAATCACGTAGCAAAATACTATCACCTTGACCAATATCAATGATGGTAATCTCATTTTCTAAAGGATGCTTCACAAGGGCGAATACAGAGCATACTAAGAGTAAAAATAGGTATCTCCATTTCTTAACCTTTCGCATCTCATAGAGACAAGCCAGCAAGCACAAGAGCAAGATAAAATAATAAATGCTTGGCTGTCCGAAAACCAAGGATTGACTAGTGAAGCTCGCTAGATACTCCATACTTTTTTCCATCCAGACGAAGAAAGGATTCCAGAAGGTCAAGGGATAAAGAAAAGAAAGGAGAAAGACGACACTCAGTCCTGGCAACAACAGAAGGTCAAATAAGAGAGAAAAAATAAAGGTTAGAGGAAGAGACCAGGGTTGGTACTCTCCAAAGAAAAAAATGAGAAAAGGAAGAACCCCTAGTGTTAACACTAGACTTTCCTTGACGACTTTTCGGATTCCCTCCTTCTCCTCTTTGGAAGAGGTTAAGGTCAATATAAAGGCGTAGGCGCAGGATAAGAGACCTCCAGCAGTCAACAAGGAGGATGGTAAAAGAAGGACTAATAAGAGGAGAGTGACCCCCATATTTTCCATTCCTTTGAACCCAGCCTGGGCTAGGAGTTTCTGTAAGAGGCTTCGAACGACCGAAACCGAAAAGCCTGTCATCCCAGCATAAAGAAGCGAAAATGGATAGAGGAGGTAGGCAACCTTTTCCTGCTCCAATCCCAAGCGGAGAAAGAAGCGCCGAAAGGCATCTAAAAAAAAGGCAACCTGCATACCCGACAAGGCAAACAGATGGATAATACCCAAGTTCGAATACAGCTGGCTCATTTCTTCAAACTCTACATCTAAAAAACCAAAAAGCAGGCCTGTCATGTAGTGACTCATGGGCTGGGGAAAATGCTGGTGAACCCATACAAGGGCCTTTCGCCTCCAACTAGACAGCAACCCTATGAAATCTCTAGGCTCAGCAGGTCTCTTTTCAAGAATGTGACTGATTTTCAAAAGGTGATAAATCCCTTGTGTTTTCAGATAAGCCTGGTAATCAAAGCCCATAAAATTACGCTGTTTTGTCGGTGTTTCCAATTCCCCTTTGATCCGTAATTCTAGCCCCTGATCCAGGTGTTTAAAATAGGCTTGTTCTTCCTCTGACTGAAGCTGGTAGAAAACCTGAAAAGTACGGCTACCTGACTTGGCACGAAAGGATAAAGCATCTCCATTCACCTTGATGGTATCCGGTAAAAGCTGAATGACCCTTGGGACCCTATGATCGCTTGACTCTTGTTTTCCCTGTTCGATCCGGAAAGCAAAACAAAGGGCAAAGAGGGAAAGAAACCCTATGAGGCACAGAAATCGTTTGCCATCGTAGCGTCTTCTAAACAAGATGAAGAAGGCCAGAAGGAAGATCGAAGCAAGCCAGTGTCCCTTGTACATCCAATAATAGAGAGCTAAAACCGGCAGGGTGAGATGAAATGGATGAATGTTGAGACTTCTAATCCACTGTAACATGCTCTTTTAACTTTTCTAACGTCTTTTGGCCAATCCCAGAAACATTTTTCAATTCATCAACAGACTGAAATTTTCCTTTTTCCTCTCGATAAGCAATGATATCTTGGGCTCGCTTTTGACCTATCCCAGAAATCGTCTGTAGTTCTGCTTCTGTTGCCGTATTGAGATTTACCTTTCCATCTTTTGACTGCTTTTCGCCACCGGTCGTCCCAGCAGATGCAGATGCGGACGCAACAGGCGCTACCTCCTCTCCATTCTTAGCAACATAGACGATGGACTCATCCTCCAATTTTTGCGCTAAGTTGACGGATTGGCTGTTGGCTTCGTCTGTCATCCCTCCTGCTTTTTGGACAGCATCATAGACCCGGCTCCCCACTGGAAGTTCGTAGACCCCTGCCTGTCTAACAGCACCCTTCACATCCACCATAATTTTCTCTTGAGAGGAGTCCGTCTTTTCCTCACTCCTCTGTTGAGAGCTAGAAGGGAGGCTTGTCTCTTCCTTAGGAGAAGTCTCCTGATCCACCATTTCTAACTGGGAAATGACAGTTTCCGGTGCTTGTGGAGGTTGCTTAGGCCAAAAGAGAAATACTCCTCCCATTACTAGCCCCACAGCAGCCAAACCTAAAAACAGTTTATATTCCTTGATCTTCTCAATCCACGTCTCCATAAATACCCCTTTTATTTTTATTATTCGTAAAAAATCGAAGAAATAAAAAAAGAATGTCAAAAATCACATGATTTTTGACATTCTTGTTCTCAAGAAAACTCATTAGTCCTTCCGATGCTTGTCTGGATCCCAAACGAAACTTGCGATATAACTAAACAAGAGGGTCAGTAAAGCGACAACCAAGACAAATGGCAACAATAAAAACTTCAATAAACGGATGAGGATAAAAGGTTTCCGGTCATTGCGCAGTGCCTGAGATTCCGCATCTAAGCGATCAAACTCAGCCTGGATACGTCTTGCAACTTCTTCCACTCCCTCATCATTCATTTTTGCAATATCAGAGATATCAATAGGGTGCCCAAAGTTCATGTCAACCCGTTCACAGGTCGCTAGTCCTTTCAAAGTCATTGGACCCGTATAAGTGACAGGCATAATACGTACCTTGGCCATCTTGGCAATCACGGCAACTCCCCCCTTAACATCCTGAGAATGGCGACTTCCACTTGGAAACATAATCAGAGAACGCTTGCTTTTTTTGAGCATATTCACAGGGTATTTAATCGCAGCGGCACCTGGATTTTCACGGTCAATTGGGAAAGCCCCGCACATGCGAATCCACCAGCCAAAAATCCGATTGGTAAAGAGTTCCTTCTTAGCCATAAAGATAAATTGCTTGGGTTTGGTCGCAAAGGCCATGTAGACAGGATCCCACCAAGTTCGATGAGGAGCTACGAGAATGTAATTTTCCTCTTGACTCGGAATCAGTTCCTTATGATGGTAATGAGCATTTCCATTCAGAACCCATAAAATAAAGGTCACTAAGCCACGTAAATAGGTATAAAACATGCTGTCTCCTTTGATATTTCTCTTGTTTATCCATTATACCTTATCCTTCTCTTCCCCGCAAATCTTTTCAAAAACTTGATGACTCAACAAACCGACTGTACCTAGTCTTTTTCTTAAAAAAATGATATGATGTTTTTATGGAAATGAATGAATTAAAGGGATTAACCCATGAAGAGGTCCGCAAAAAAATACAGCGTAGCCAAACCAACGAATTTAAAGCGAATACCAGTACCAGTACCTGGCAAATCATCAAACGCAATGTCTTCACCTTGTTTAATGCTTTGAACTTTGTGATCGCCCTCGCTTTGGTTGCGGTACAAGCCTGGAGCAACCTGGTCTTTTTTGCAGTCATCTGCTTTAACGCCTTATCCGGAATTGCCACAGAGCTCCGCGCCAAACGGATGATTGATAAATTGAATTTGATGAGTAAGGAGCTCGTCACTGTCATCCGAGCTGGGGAAGAAGAAACCATTACCCCAGAGGAAATTGTCCTTGGTGACCTGATTAAGCTATCAGCTGGAGACCAAATTCCGAGTGATGCCCTCGTTCAAAAGGGAGTTGCTGAAGCCAACGAAGCCATGCTGACGGGAGAAAGTGACTTGGTTCTCAAGGAAGAGGGAGACGAACTTCTATCCGGTAGCTTCTTAGCGAGTGGCCAGGTCTACGCCCGTGTCAAACGTGTGGGGGCCAATAACTATGCCAATAAATTAATGGTAGAAGCGAAAACTCTCAAACCCATCAACTCCCGCATTCTCTATAATCTGGCTAAAATCTCTAGTTTTACTGGAAAGATTATTATCCCATTTGGAATTGCCCTCTTTTGTGAAGCCTTTTTAATCAAACTGCTTCCAATGAAAGATTCTGTGATTACCTCTTCCACTGCTCTCCTGGGCATGTTGCCAAAAGGGATTGCCCTTCTGACAGTAACCTCTCTCTTGACAGCTGTAATTAAGTTAGGGATGCGCAAGGTCTTGGTCCAAGAGATGTACTCTGTAGAAACCTTGGCTCGTGTGGATACTCTTTGTTTGGATAAGACGGGAACCATCACCCAAGGAAAAATGACCGTCAAAGGCATTTACTCGCTATCTGAACACTTTTCTGAAGAAACTATCGAAGTTATTCTCGCTGCCTATATGCAAAATTCCGAGGATAACAACCCAACTGCCCAAGCAATCCGCAAAGCATATGGCGAGTTAGAACACGCTTATTCAGCCGAATCAATCATTCCATTTTCAAGTGATCGAAAATGGGGTGCCATGACTCTGACAAACTTGGGGACCGTTTATTTGGGGGCACCAGAAATGCTCCTCAAAGAAAATCCTCCAGCGGTATTGGAAGCCCAAGCCCATGGATCTCGGGTCTTGATCTTAGCTCGCAGTGTGGAAGCCATCGATATGCATGATTTGACCTTGCCAAGTGATGTAGAAGCGATCGCCGTCATTGAAATCCTCGATCCAATCCGCGAAGGGGCTGCCGAAACCTTGGATTATCTTCGCTCCCAAGATGTGGATCTCAAAATCATCTCTGGTGATAATCCTGTCACTGTTTCTTACATTGCTAAGGAAGCTGGTTTTGAAAGCTACGAAAGTTATATTGACTGTTCTAAGATTGAGGACGATGAGTTGGTGGACCTAGCTGAAAGTACAGCCATTTTTGGACGGGTTTCTCCTCATCAGAAGAAACTTTTGATTCAAACCCTCAAGGCCGCTGGTCGAACTACTGCCATGACGGGGGACGGGGTCAATGATATCCTAGCCTTACGAGAAGCTGACTGCTCCATCGTGATGGCCGAAGGCGATCCTGCAACCCGTCAAATTGCCAATCTCGTCTTGTTAAACTCTGACTTTAATGATGTTCCAGAAATTCTCTTTGAAGGTCGTCGGGTCGTCAATAACATTGGACGAATCGCTCCTATCTTCTTTATTAAGACGATCTACTCCTTCATTCTGGCGATTATTTGTATCGCAAGTGCCCTTTTATTTGACATCAACTACTTGTTGATCTTCCCATTTATTCCGATTCAGATTACACTGATTGACCAGTTTGTCGAAGGATTCCCTCCATTTGTCTTAACCTTTGAACGAAACATTAAGCCAGTGGAAAAACACTTCCTCAAACGATCCTTGCATCTGGCCTTACCAAATGCCTTGATGGTTGTCTTTAGCGTCTTATTTGTTCGTTTATGGGGAGCTCATCATGGCTGGTCTAGCCTGGACATGTCTACCCTTTCCTACTACTTGTTAGGATCTATTGGTTTCTTGTCCGTTATTCGGGCTTGCTTGCCACTCAATATCTGGCGAGGTCTCTTAATTATCTTCTCTGTCTGCGGTTTCTATCTCTCTGCCTTTTATTTGAAAGGTCTGATTGAAATCGGAACATTGACAGCTGTGACCTTCCCAGTCTACCTTGCCTTGATGGCTCTCTTTACGGGAATCTTCATCTTGGCGACCATTTATCAAAAATATGAATTTGATTAAACAACTCTTGGATAAGGATGGAACAAAAGTTCTGTCCTTATTTTTTCTTATCCCTTTCTATGCTTTTCCCCGCCCTCTTTTCATGCTATAATAGAGCCATGAACGATATCGAATTAAAAGACGGCGAACGCGTCAACCAACTATTTTCTAGTGATGTAAAAATCATTCAAAACAGAGAGGTTTTTAGCTATTCTATTGATAGTGTCCTTTTGTCACGTTTTCCTAAGTTGCCCAACCGTGGTCTGATTGTCGATCTTTGTGCCGGCAATGGCGCTGTTGGACTCTTCGCTAGCACGCGCACCAAAGCAACCATCGTTGGAGTGGAGATTCAAGAAAGACTCGCTGACATGGCAGAGCGTTCCATCCAATTGAATGACCTCTCCGACCGTATGTCCATGATTACCGATGATTTAAAAAATTTGCCCCACCATTTCCCTGGTAGTAAAATCGACCTAATTCTCTGTAATCCTCCCTACTTTAAAGTGGACGAGCATTCCAATTTAAATGAGAGCCCTCATTATTTGCTAGCCCGTCACGAGATCACCACCAATTTGGACCAAATTTGTCAAGTGGCCCAACGGACTCTCAAGTCCAATGGCCGACTCGTCATGGTACATCGTCCGGATCGCTTCTTAGATATCATTGAAACCATGAAACACTACAATCTGGCTCCTAAACGGATTCAATTTGTCTATCCCAAGGTCCATAAAGATGCCAACATGCTTCTCATTGAGGCCATTAAAGATGGATCGCGAGATGGTCTAAAAATTCTGCCTCCACTGTTCATCCATGAGGAAGATGGAAGCTATACGCCGGAGATTCATGAGATTTATTATGGAAACTAAAGCTTATATGTATGTAGTCCAGTGTGCGGATGGAACCCTCTATACTGGCTACACCACTGATATCGAGCGCCGTATTAAAACCCACAATGCTGGCAAAGGTGCCAAATATACACGCCCAAGACTTCCTGTAACCTTGATTTACCAGGAGTCTTTTCCCGACAAAAGAGCTGCTATGTCAGCCGAGGCACTCTTTAAACGGAAGAGCCGAGAGGAAAAACTGACCTATATCAAGCATCAACAATCTAAACTAGATTCAGAACAAAAAAACACCTAAATGGTGTAAAAAACATTCTGTTTCCATACTAATTTTTATATATAATGGCTAGACGTTTTTTAAAAAATTAAATCTATCTTTTTAGTTATTTAAGAAGATTAAAAACTTTCCGCTGTGAGAAAAGTGCCTGAAACGTAATTGATTCAGGCACTCGGGAGTTTTGGAGCCTAAGTTCCAAAACTAAGTCATGGAACTTCTTCGAAGTTCGCTGACGTTCGTATTCACCTAAGGAAAGTTTCTAAGAGGACTTTGTCCTCAATCTAAAAGGAGCTCCCATGAGCTCCTTTTTTTAATCATCTAGGATTCGTCATCAAGGGTCTTCAAAAAGGCCCAATTTCCAACGCTTTGGTTTCCATAGTCTAGCACCATAGAATCTAATAGGACGAATTCATTTTTTTCATAGAAAAAGACATTTTGTTCCGTACTCGTAATCAAGCCCAAACGTTTACATCCTTTTTCCTTAACATAAGGTTCGATCCCATTTTTGAGGAAATGACTGCCAACCCCTTGCCCCTGAACAGTTGGGCTCACAGCAAACATCATTAAATACCAGTCGAAGTTTCCGGACTTTTTCAAATGCCGTTCTGAACGTTCTACGAGATCTAGGTATTTCAGTAAATTCAACGGTGTGATATATCGAAATAACTTGAAAATTCCATTTAGTAGATAAGAAATCATCGAGAAATCTTTTTGTTGCAAGAGTCCCACCGCTATGATTTCCCCGTCTCGTTCAGCAACTAAGCAAGTCTCCCCTTTGATGTAGAGCTTGACTAACAAGGTATGCAATAGTTCAATAAAGGCTGGAAAGTATTCCGGCTTTTTTAAATCTTCTTTAATGACGGTTAAAAATGGATAATTCATAAAAGCATCAGCACAGACTTTTCCAATCATCTTGTACTCGTCTAGCCTTGCTTCTCTATATACGATCCTTTCCATACGCAAACTCCTTCATTCTAATAAAACTATTATACTGTAAAACACTCTGATTTTCGAATTTAATGTGAAATTATCACATAAACCCTTACAAATCAGAAGCCATTTGAATAGTGAATGAAAGCTTAATCAGATTTATGAACATTGGGAACCAATTTTTGATGAATGACGGAACTACTCCTGCATAGAAACAAAAAAATAGTCCTTCTAGATGACTAGAAAGACTATTTGATACGTTAGGAACTAAGATAATTAAATACGCTCTTTCCAAGAAGTTGCGACCTGGTCCAAGACTTGGTTGAGCTCTTCAATGTTGCGACGACCTTCGGTACGCAACCATTCACGAGCTGCTTCTTCCC
>OLNL01002356.1_pt1 | contig 14708 bp, 6 predicted proteins | sample 1672181 | NCBI WGS metagenome assembly OLNL01 (sample SAMEA3136656, study PRJEB25190) | human gut metagenome | biome: human gut; feature: human-associated habitat; material: faeces | place: Austria | collected 2013
TGGGGGAGGGGCTATGGCGAACGCCCCTTGCGCCTGGCGTCCTCAGCGGTGGGAAAGGTCCGGCGAGTGGCCGCTTGCCGAGCTGGTCGCGGCTTTTTTCCGTGGATAGGCGCGGCGGGGTTGCCGCTTCGTTAAAATGAACCCAGACATGCGGCGCGTGCTGCGCCGTTTTTCTTGGAACTTGCATCCTATAAGGAGGAACATCATGCCCAAGATCACTCGCGACCAGGTGAAGGTACCTGCCGACGTCCTGGCAGACGTCCGCGAGACGTACGTCGACAACTACATGAAGGCCACCCGTGGCACGGGCCGCCTCATGCTGTTCGCGTGCGATCAGAAGGTTGAGCACCTGAACAAGGACTTCTACGGCGAGGGCATCGATATCGCCGATGCCGAGCCGGAGCATCTCTTCAAGATCGGCGATCAGGGCGTGTGCGGCGTTTTGGCTGGCCAGCGTGGTCTTATCGCGCAGTATGCCGCCGATTACCCCAACATCAACTACCTGGTGAAGATGAACTCCAAGACCAACCTGGTCAAGACTGCCCAGGAAGATCCGTACAGCCCGCAGCTGTACGATCTGGAGGCCGTGCTTGCCATGCGCGACAACGGCGTGAACATCGTGGGCCTGGGCTACACCATCTACCTGGGCAGCGAGTACGAGTCCACCATGCTGGCCGAGGCTGGCGAGCTCATCGCCGCCGCCCATGCCAACGGCCTGCTGGTCGTGCTGTGGATCTACCCGCGCGGCAAGGCCGTCACCGCTGAGAAGGACCCGGATCTGATCGCCGGCGCCGCCGGCGTCGCGCTGTGCCTGGGCGCCGACTTCGTGAAGGTCAACCCGCCCAAGCCCGAGGGCGACGACAAGCGCACGCCCGCCGAGGCCCTGAAGGTCGCCTCCATGGCTGCAGGCCGCACCGGCCTGGTTTGCGCCGGCGGTTCCACCGTTGACGCCGAGACGTTCCTGACCCAGCTGCACGATCAGATTCACGTGGGCGGCGCCGACGGCAACGCCACCGGCCGCAACATCCACCAGCGCAGCCTGGACGAGGCCGTTCGTCTGACGAAGGCCATCAGCGCCATCACGCTGGCCGACTACACCGTTGCCGACGCCCTGAAGGTGTTCAACGGCGAGGCCGACTTCGCCTGGGAGGACTAGCAGTCCAGCCTGATCGAAGGCAAAACCGATAACGTTGCCGCAAGCATCCCTGCCGAATCGGCACAGCTTGCGGGCAGGTGGGCCGTTGGCCCCCGACAACGGATAACCAAACGCCCGGAAGGTTCGCCTTCCGGGCGCTTTTGCGTCCGGTCGGTTTTGTTCATATGCCCAAAACCTTATGATTCCCAATGCTCGCCATGAATGCAATTCATCATTCTGTTGGAAAATGTGTACATTTTTCGCCGTAAAAATCCTACCAAAGCACTACAATAACAACGCACGCAAGACGCGGAGCTAGGCAAGATGCTGAAGGAGTTTGCGGGTTTTTGAGCGATCGAACGGCTATTCAGACAGGTGTCAAAGGCACCGGCCATCCAGTCGAACAGACGGATGCTTCGGGAAAATCCAGGCGCAAGACGGAGGAACAGGCCGCCGTGCGCGTTGGGGAGCCAGCCCTTCGGTCCGAGGAGCAACCCTCCCGGGCAAAGGACGAAAAACACTTGGTGCTGAAGCGTATTCTCGCTGCACACGAGCAATGGTTCGATGTGCGACGGGGATACGAGTACGCCGGCCGCACCTTCCCCGGGTATGCCGAGTTCCATTCCTATGGCGAAAAGTACGTGCTGGTCAAAAGCGCGAAGCTATGGGAAGTCGACACGCATGAGTATCTGTTCTTCGTCCTCGCCGATGCCTTGGATGAAACTCAGGTGCGCGATCTTGTGTCGTTCATGGAACATGATGGGCTCAAAAAGGTGGTTCCCAAGCCGAACCACATGTCCTCGGCCATATCCCTGGTGATCGTTGCGGATTCCTGCGCCCAGGAAGCGGCGAAGGCGGTGCGCAAAACGCGCTTCCGCAAGAACTTCGCCCTGGGCATCCGCGGCTGGGCCGACCTTCGGGTGGCCGTCGCCGACCTCTCTGCGAACCGCGTGATTACGAACGCGGCGGGCAAGCAGCTGAAAACCACGTTGGAGGCCAACCTGCTGCCGCGCTCCTAGCAACGGAAACGCAAAACAGAAGAGGGTCCCATGAACGCATTGCTTATCCTCCTTGTTGCTGCGGTCATCTTGGTCATCGGCTATATCTTCTATGGCGGATGGCTGGCGAAGCAATGGGGGGTCGATCCCAAGAATCCGACTCCGGCGCACGAACTGGAAGACGGCGTTGACTACGTCCCCGCGAAACCGTACGTGGTGCTAGGCCACCATTTCTCGTCCATCGCCGGCGCCGGCCCCATCAACGGCCCCATCCAGGCGGCCGTGTTCGGCTGGGTGCCCGTGCTGCTGTGGGTGCTCATCGGCGGCATCTTCTTCGGTGCCATGCACGACTTCGGCAGTTTGTTCGCGTCGCTGCGCCATAAGGGCCAGACGCTGGCCGTCGTGGTCGCGGAGAACATCGACAACACGGCGAAGAAGCTGTTCTGCATCTTCGCGTACCTGACGTTGCTGCTGGTGGTGGCCGCGTTCGCCTCCATCGTGGCGAACACGTTCGCCGTGGTACCCGATCTGGACGGCACGAAGGCGGCCACGAACCTGGCCAACCAGCAGACGGCCATGATCTCGGTGATCTTCATCGGCGTCGCCGTCGTCTACGGCATCCTCACGCGCGGCCGCAACATCCCCGGCCCGGTGAACATCGCCTCCGCCATCGTGCTGATCGTCATCATGGTGGCCATCGGCTACAACCTGCCGCTCATGGGCATCTCCCTGTCGCTGGATTACAACACGTGGATGATCATCCTGGGCGTGTACATCCTGATCGCATCGGTCGCTCCCGTGTGGATCCTGCTGCAGCCCCGCGACTACCTGTCCAGCTACCTGCTGTACGGCATGATCTTGCTGGCCGTCATCGGCATCGTGGGCGCATCCCTTATGGGCGCCGCCTCGAACCTGCAGATCCCTGCGTTCACCGGCTTCGTCGCCACGAACGCCGCGTTCGATGCCTCCACGGGCCAGGCCCTCGTCGACCAGGCCGGCAAGGCCATCACGAACAAGGCCGCCGCATCGGGATTCCTGTTCCCGGCGCTGTTCATCACCATCGCCTGCGGCGCCATCTCCGGCTTTCACAGCCTGGTCGCTTCCGGTACCACGTCCAAGCAGCTGGATAGGGAAGCGGAAGCGCAGCCCATCGGCTACGGCGGCATGCTCATCGAGTGCCTGCTGGCGGTCATCTCGCTGTGCGCCGTCGGCTTCGTGTGGAGCAAGTACGCCGCGGGCGGCTATGCCTCCCCGACCGCCGTCTTCGCCGACGGCCTGTCCCAGATGCTCGCATGCATCCCCGGCCTGGCCGACGTGCAGGGCTTGGCATATGCGCTGCTCATCCTGGCCGTTTCCGCGTTCTGCCTGACCTCGCTCGACACTGCCACCCGCCTGGCCCGCTACATGTTCCAGGAGCTGTGGACCCCCGTCGATGTGAAGCACGAGGACCTGACGGGCGTGCGCAAGGTCATGACGAATCCCTATGTCGCCACTATCATCACCGTGGTCATCGGCGTGTTCCTGGGCATGACCGGCTACACCATCATCTGGCCGCTGTTCGGTGCCGCCAACCAGCTGCTGGCCGCCCTGGCGCTGCTGGCCGTGTGCGCATGGCTGGGCAACGCGGGCCGCAACAACAAGATGTTCTTCGTGCCCATGGGCTTCATGCTGGCGGCCACGCTCACGTCGCTGGGCATCACGTTCTATCAGAAGACCCTGCTCATCATGAAGGGCGGCGACATCTTCGCCCCCGCCGTGCAGGCGCTGCTGGCTGTGCTGCTGTTCGTGCTGGCCGTGGTGCTGGCCGTCAAGGGAGTGAAGACCATCGTGGCAACTGCCAAGCGCAACGCCGCCTAAGCCGGTGCTTCACTAAAGGGAAGTCGCGCGACTGCGCCTTTTGAGATTCAAAACCCCGTCGCAACATCGGTTGCGGCGGGGTTTTCGCGTGTTATGGGATGTCTGCGCGGTTCGGGGTGAGAAGGACTGCCCGCGGTGGGGAAGTGGGCGCACGGTTTCGCGGGGTTTTGTCGGTTGGGCACGTGAGCCTTTTCGCGGCGCTACTGCGGCGCGGAGCGTTGCGCGTAGGGGCGGGGCGAGCGCAGGCGCTACTCCCAGAACAGCTTCGTAAGACCGACGCGGGATTGCGTGCCGGTTTTCTGATACAGCGAGGTCAGGTGCCGCTGGAGCACGCGTAGGGAGATGCCCATGTCCGCGGCCACATGCTTGAGCGGGCGCTCGTCGGCGGTGGCGGCGGCAAGCACCTCGGTCTCGCGCGGCGTGAGCGAGAAACGGCCGGCGAAATCCGCAAGGTGCGCTTCGGGGTCGATGGCGGCATCGTCTACGGAAGGCGCGGCGCCGGGTGCCGGGCCTTCCGCGGCTTCCGGCACATGATCGGTTGCTGACGATTTGACGGGCATGTCGCCATTGGCGATGCCATGTGCGGCTTCGCTGGCAACAGGCGTGCGCTCGCTTGTTGCCGCTTGACCTGGCGTGATGTTGCCGGCGGAGCGGGGGGGGGCGCCGGCTTGCTTCCCGGCACGTCCTCCGGTTTCGCCACCCCTCGGGCGCGGGTTTAAATCAAGCATGCCGGCGGCGAAGAGCAGCGCGTTGATGCCGATGATCAGGGGGATCAGCAGCACGACAACGGCTATGGGGCTCGTCAGGTTGATCACCAGCAGCGTGGGAACGCGGAGCGCGATGGCGGTCACGTTGTTGAGCGCTCGCCCCATGCTGCACCAAAGGTCGGGGGCGCGCAGAAACGGCGCAATCCAAATGAACACCGTGGTGTAGAACGTCATGAACACGCCCGAGCCCAGGAAGTAGACGACCTCTCCGACAACGTACGGCCCGCCTGCCTCCACCCCGAGCATTGCGCCGACCGAGAGCAGCATCATCCAGAACATGGCGATGCCCAGGTAACGCGCCCGGTGCAGGTCGAACAGCACGCCGCTGGCGAAGCCTCCGACTGCCATCAGGACGCGCGGCGTTATGTTGGTGTATTGGCTGGTCCAGGGCGAGCCAATGTCTATAAAGGTGTAGAGCGTGTTGAACAGCACGGAGAAAAGCAGCACCAAGGCGAAAATCACGATGACGGCGGTGCGAGGGGTCATATGACCGAGGCGCCATCCGGCGAACTTGCTGCTTTCGAGGCGCTTGCCTTTGCGCTGTTCCCGCTGTGCGGAAAATTCTGCGAGCGCGGATCGGGGTGGCCATATGCGCGCGTTGATCACGCCGAGGGCGATGATGCTCGCGGAAAGCACGACGGCCTCGACCAGATGATTCGATGTGAATTCGAGCAGGGGGATTTGCGCGAGCACGCCAAGCGCGTGGCTGCCGCCGATCAACGTTGCGAACCGCGCGATGCTGCGCGACCTCACGCATGTTGTCCAGTATACGGTGCCGCCTGCAAGCCCGATGAGGAAGAACCCGACTGCACCCGTGCATACGATCACCAGCGGCGAGGATGCGAAAGCGACGCCGACAAGGCATGCGGCCCCAAGGACGGTGACAGCCCCCATGAACACTGATCGGCCTTTTTCGCCGGCAAGACGGTTTTTAAGGGGAAAAGCCAGCAGGCCCAGGGTGCTGGCGCCTTGAATGGGGAGCTGCGAAAAGAAGGGCCCCAGTTCTCCGGGCTGAGCTAGGTTGGCTTGGAAGAACAGGGTGGACTCAAGGAACACGAAGAAAAACAACGCAAGTGCGCAAAATAGCAGTCTATTTTCGCGTTTCGCATTGCTCATCGCGCCCCTCCTTCCAGGCATGTCTACGCCCTTTTCTTTATTGTATCCCGTGTCGCGTTGCCATCGTTTTTCAATTTCCGCTAGATGGCTAACTTTTGCCGCGAGTTCTCGGGGAGCGTTTGCAGTTTGGCCGTATTGTCCATAGGGGTCGTTTATACGACCCCCTGACGTCATTCCAACCACCTGCGAAAACAGATTCTCCAAGTTATACGTTCGTAAATACGGCGTGGTTCCGTGTACCCCTCTTTGGCGATGATGTAGCCAGGAGGTGCAGCGGCTAGATACCGCTTGCACCGCTGGCGCGATGTGCGGTTTCGGGCTGTGCGCGCGTTCGGCGATCGGCAGGGGATGCCGATCATCGGCGGGCGCGATGGCATGGGAGGATCGTGTGGGAAGGAGCGGGCCCATGAAGACGTCAGGGTGCCGGAAAAGCCCGAGCGCGCGTATGCAAGCGCAAGGGGATACGGAAAGCCGCGATGCGGTGGAAGGAGGCGAGGATATGAAATCGACGAAGCGTTTCAAGACAGCGTTAGCCGCCGTGCTGGTGCTTGCGTTGTCGCCGCTGTTCGGCGGCGCGGCGTTCGCGGAAGGTTCATCGGCGGTAACATACGGCGGCAACAGGACCGCCGTCACGGACCCCTCGACCATTTGGGATTGGCAGGGGCTTGTCGAGAACGACACGTCGAGCGTCGGACGTATCTGGACCGACAAGACCGTGTCAGATGGCGAGATTAGCAAGAACGGCGTCACCATATCCAAGGAGAACGGTGCGGACTTCCTGACCGCGCTCACGGCGCTGTCGTCCACTTCGAACCTGTCCGATACGGCGACCACGCCGCTTGACATCGTGTTGGTGCTCGACGCCTCCAGGTCTATGAACGACCCTATGGGCGACGGCGACACGACGAAGCGTATCGACGCGCTCAAGAGCGCGGCGAACTCGTTCATCGACGAGATCGCCAAGCAGAACGCGACGGTCAAGGATGCCGCCAAGCAGCATCAGGTCTCCATCGTGAAGTTCGCTGGAACCAAGACCGAGAGAGTCGGCAACGACAGGTATCGCGATGACGGACATTGGTACAACTACAGTCAGGTGATGAAGACGCTGGCTCCGTGCACCAACGATACGAAAAGCGACTTCTCGTCTCAAGTGAACGCCATCCAGCCCGCCGGCGCAACGAATGCCGCTGCGGGTTTGGAGCTTGCGAAGGGCCAGAATTCCAAGCGCTCCGATGCCAAGAAGGTCGTCATCTTCTTCACCGATGGCACGCCGACGGAATATAGCGATTTCTCTCCGGACGTCGCCTCGAGTGCCGTTGGGTACGCTAAGGATATGAAGGACGCGGGTGCTGCGGTGTACTCCATCGGCATCTTCAAGGGCGCCGATCCGGCAAAGTATCCCGATGGGCAGGACGTTTCCAACGAGAACAAGTTCATGCACGCCGTGTCGAGCAACTACCCGTCTGCGACGTATTCTTACGAGAGCACGAGTTGGTGGTCGGGCGAATATATATGGAACTTCGGCGATCGTGCGAAGGGCTCCGACGGCAAAGACGCCATGTTCTATAAGAGCGCGACCAACGCCGATGAGCTGAAGCATGTGTTCGACGACATCTCCAAGGAGATCATCAAGGGCGCCGGCTATCCGACGGAGACGAGCGAAGGTTACGAGAGCAGAACCGGCTACATCACCTTTGATGATCAGCTGGGCGATTACATGCAGGTGACCGACCTGTCCAAGCTCGTGTACAACGGAACGGTGTACGGCTGCAAGTCCAAGACCACGGACGGAAACGTCGATACGTACCATTTTAGCGGCGACGTGCATTCCGGTCTGGCCGATGCCGACCTGAAGGACGTCGTGATCACCGTCACGCGTTCGAACGACGTTGCGGTGGGCGACAAGGTGCAGGTGAAGGTGCCCGCATCCTTGATCCCGCTGCGCAACTTCGCCATCGACCTGGCGAAGGATACCATGAGCGTCTCGGACACCACGCCGATCTCGGTGCTGTACTCTTCCGGCGTGAAGCCGGCAGCGCTCGATCTGCTGGCGAACCCCGATGACGCCATGAAGGCGTATATGGAGAAGAACACCGACGCAACGGGCAAGGTGAACTTCTATGCCAACAAGTGGACCGGCAACGAAACGGGCGACGCGGTCGCCACGTTCGAGCCGGCTGCGGGCAATAGCTACTATTACTTCAGGCAGGACACGCCCATCTACACCGATGAGGCATGTACCGTTCCTGCGAAGTCGGTGGAGAGCGGCTCTACGTACTACTACAAGCACAACTACTATGCCGTGGAGAACGGCAAGCCCGTCGCGAAGACGGAGCAGGTGTCCTTCCCTGGTGATGTAGCCGAGAAGGTCGAGGGCACTATCGGCAAGGATCGCACGGGTGCCTGCTACTTCAAGTCCGGCACGCCGCGTTTGACCTACGTCAACGAGCTGCATAAGGCCAAGGAAGAGAACCGCACGGCCACGGCTAAGGACGTGCTGAACCCGAAGTGGAGCGGCGTTGAGCAGTCCTCCGCGGAAACGCTGATCAACGCTTATCTGGGCAACAACGGCAAGCTGAGCGTCGATGTGCCTGGTACGCTGACGGTGACGAAGCAGCTGAAGCTGCCCGATGGGTACAATGCGGATGATTTCGCGAACGATTCCTTCGAGTTCACCATCGCCATGCAGGATGCCGTCGGCAAAAATTTCAACGCCGTGGTGAAGAACGCGAACGGCCAGCAGCAGGGTGATAAGTTCGTGTTGGCGTTCGGCCAGGACGGCCAGGCGAAGCATTCCCTGAAGCCGGGCGAGACCCTGTACGTCTACGGGCTTTCCGCAGGCTGGGACTATAAGGTAAGCGAGACGCCGCGCGCCGGCTTCACGGCAGAGGCCGTCGGTGCAGAGAGCAAGATCGCTGCTGGTCAGACGAGTGCGGTAACGTATACGAACGCGTACGCCGCATCCGGCACGCTGGATGGCAAGACGCACCTTAAGGGCGAGAAGGTGCTGACCGGTCGCGAGTGGCTCGAAACCGACAAGTTCACGTTCGTTCTGAAGGATGCCGATACATCCGTTGAAGCGCCGATGCCGCCGGCCAACACCCTGGGCGAGACGCACGTCGAGGTAACGCAGCCGTTCGGCACTCCGGCTGATACAAAGGTGCCTTTCAACTTCCAGGACATCAGCTACACGAAGCCGGGTACGTATACGTATGAGATTAGGGAGTCTGAGGAGCTCAGCACCCTGAATCCCGGCGTGAGCGCGTCTCAGGCGTTGTACCAGGTCGTTGTGACGGTAACCGACAAGGACCACAACGGCACGCTGACGGTGGAGTCCGTGATGACGAAGCTGTTTGACGATGATGGCGTGAAATGCGAGGAGCTCATCGAGAGCAATACGGCGAAGTTCAAGAACGAGTACAAGACCTCCGAGGTGAAGTGGACCCCCAGCGGCACGAAGACGTATACGGATACGACGGGTGAGAACCCCCTTAAGCCGGACATGTTCCACGTGATCGTTTGCACGAACAACGCTAAGGCGCCGTTGCCCGAGGGCGAAGGAGTGACGCGTGTCGATCGCGGCGAATGGCGCGGCGTTCTGACCACGGTCGAGGCGGACGGCAGCATCGCGTGGCCGTCGGCGAAGTACGAGCACAAAGATCTTGACCCTGAAACGTACGATGCCACCTTCGAGTACAAGATCGTCGAGGTGGTCAAGGTCGGCGATACGTGGCGTGCCGTGAAAGACGTCCTTGCGGGCACGACCTTCGATCCGGCCGGCATGGAATACGACCAGACGGTGTGGGCCGCGAAGGTGACCATCGCGGACGTTGGCGGCACACTCGAATTGAGTGCCAAGTACTACAAGGACGATAGCGAAGAGCCGATTGCCGGCGCTATGTTCAGCTTTGATAACTCTTATAAGCCTAAGCCTGCTGAGCTCAAGGGCGATACGGCGATTCATGGCACCAAGGTGTTGACCGGCCGCGATATGGCGCAAGGCGAGACATTCGGCTTCAAGCTGAGTGCGGCCGATGAGGCTACGCAGAAGGCCGTTGCCGATGGCAGCATCGTCATCGCGCAGGGTGCCGCCGAAGCTGTGGTGAAGGGCGCGAAGGCGGACATTCCGGCCGACTTCTCCTTCGGCGAGATGACGTTCAGCAAGCCTGGCACGTATTCGTTCGCGGTGCAGGAGAGCAAGTACTGCGGCAACGATCTTGACGCAGCGGGTGCCGCAACCGGCGGCATCGTGTTCGATCGTCAAGTCTATAAGGTTACGGTCGAGGTAATCGATGGCCATGAGGGCAAGCTGGTTGCTGAGGTGAGCTATGACAACGGGTCGGCGAAGTTTGAGAACAAGTACGAGCAGAATGCGCAGTTCTCCGGCATCACCGTCCAGAAGACGCTGAACGGCCGCGATATGGCAGCCGACGAGTTCTCCTTCAGCATCCACGGCGTGAAATCCGATACCGTGTCTGCCGAAGATGCAGAAAAGCGCTTGGCGGATTCCGATTGTAGCTTCACCAACGCTGCGCGTGCCGATGGCGTCGCGTGCGATATGGCGAAGATGAACGGCGTCGCGTTCACGCAGGATGATATCGGCAAGACGTTCGCGTACGAAGTGCGCGAGGTCGTGCCCGCCGATGCCAAGCCCGGTGTCTCCTACGACAAGAGCGTGCATACGCTCGAGATCACGGTGGGTATGGGCGGCGATGCCGACAAGCACCTGACGCTGACCACCAAGCTGGATGGGGAGGTTATCGATCCCGCGACCAAGCCTGTGGCGTTCGTGAACGGCTATCAGGCAACCCCGACCAGCTATGACACCGCCACCGCCGGCCTGAACAAGGTACTCGAGGGCCGCGATTGGATCGATTCCGACAACTTCACGTTCGAGCTGAAGGCGCTCGATGGCGGTCCGCTGCCCAAGGATGCCGCGGGCAACGATGTGACCGACGTGACGGTGACCAAGGCGAACCCCGCGGGGACCTTCGGATTCGGCACGATCACGTTCACGTCCGACATGGTGAAGGCCGAACCTGACCATAAGCGCACGTTCACCTACGAGGTGCGCGAGGTCGTGCCTGCCGACGGCCATAAGCTGCCGGGCATCCAGTACGACGGCAACATTGCCACCATCAAGGTGACGGTGTCCGACGACGGCTCCGGCATGCTCAAGGCCTCTGCGGTTGCGGAGAACGTCACGTTCGTGAATCGCTACGCCGCTGAAATCGATTACACGGCGGCGGGCGGCCTGAACGTGGCCAAGACCCTGACCGGCCGCGATATGGCCGAGGGGCAGTTCACGATCAAGGTAACTCCTGACAACGAGGCGTCGGCGTACGCGCTGGGCCTGCCGCTGGAGGGCGCCGAGATCGCCATGCCCGCAGCTGCCGATGGCGTGCAAGCCGTGAAGTCCGCGCTGGACGATCAGCACGCGGTGCTGCGTCAGAGCGACGTGGGAAAGACGTACACCTATAAGGTGGTCGAGGTTCAGGCAGCGGCCGACGGCTACACCTACGACACGACGGAGTACACGGTAACGGTGGCGGTCTGGGACAACCCGGAAAAGGCTGCGCTGACGGTCACCACCGAGGTGGCCGGGCCTGAGGGCATCAAGACGTACGTGTACGGTGCAGACCCGTCTGCTGCCGGCACGGGCCCCGCGGTGGTTCCCTTCGCCAACACGTATGCCGCCTCCACCGATAACCCGGGCGGTGCGGCCGCTCAGGTGACGGCGACCAAGGTGCTCACGGGACGTCCGCTTTCCGCCGGCGAGTTCACCTTCGCGGTGAAGTACGCAACGGGCGGGGACGACCTGCGGACGGCCAAGAACGCGGCCGATGGCACTGTGACGTTCGATGCCCTGCATTACACCACCGAGATGCTTGAGGGCCTGGTGAAGGACGGCAACGCCTCCAAGACCTCCGACAAGGGCGCCATCTCGTGGACGGTGAGCTACCTGGCTTACGAGAAGACTGAGGGCCTTGCCGGTCAGGGCATCACGGCGCAGACGCAGCCGATCCCGTTCAAGGTGACGGTCGTGGATAACGGCGACGGCTCGCTTACGGCAACGGCGAGCCTGGACAAGGGCCTGAAGTTCGAGAACACGTACTCCACGGGCGATCCGGTGCAGGTGGGTCTGTCCGGCGTGAAGACGCTGCAGACGGCACCGGGGCTTGATCCGGCCTCCATCGAGGGCAAGTTCACCTTCACGGTGACCTCCGACGATGCGGCAGCTCCCATGCCCGAGCGCACCACCGCCAAGAACGCGGCGGACGGCAGCGTGGACTTCGGCACCATCGAGTTCACGTTGGACGACCTCAACCGCGCCCTGGGCGTGAACGACCAGACGGCTATCGCGAATGCCGACAAGGCCGAAGCGGGTGCCGCGAAGGTAGCTGATGCCGATGCATCGAAGGCTGCCGCAGACGCCGACAAGGCTGCCGCGGATGCGGATAACGCTTCCGCCCAGGCTGCCGACGGCGACAAGCCTGCTGCCGCCGACGAGGGCGACAAGCCCACGGCAGGCGACGGGCAGGGTGCGGGTGCCGTAGCGGCTCCCGATACCGACAACGGCACGGTCGACGAGGTTGCCCCCGGCAACCAGCCGGCCGACCAACCGGCTAACCCGGAGCCCGAATCCGGCAAGCCCCGTTCCCACGTGTTCATCTATAAGGTGACGGAGAACGGGTCCGTGCCAGGCGTGACCAACGACGCCGTAGCGACCAAGACGGTCAGCTTCAAGGTGACCGACGACGGCGCCGGCAAGCTGACGGTCGAGCGCCAAGGCGATGCGGCAACCCCGGCGTTCTCCTTCGCCAACACCTACACGGTGGAGCCCGCTAGCTCCAGCGTGACCGACCAGGTGGCGGTGACCAAGACGCTGATGGGCCGCGACATGGCCGCCGGCGAGTTCGCGTTCGAGCTGCTCGAGCGCGGAGATGTGGTGGCGACCGGCGTTAACGCCGCCGACGGCACCGTGACGCTGAGTGCGGTGAAGTACACGTATCCCGGCACGCATCGCTACACGTTGCACGAGGTCGGGGGCGGCACCGTCGCCAACGGCGTGACCTACGACGGCGCAACGTACACCGTGGTCACCACGGTGAAGGACAACGGCGACGGCACGCTCAGCGTGGCCCATGCGCTGGAAGGTGCGGGCGAGGCGACCTTTGCCAACGCTTACCAGGCGACGTCCACGACCGTGACCATCGGCGCCTCCAAGACGCTGGTGGGCAAGAACCTTGAGGACGGGCAGTTCACGTTCGTGCTGACCGCGGCCGACGGCACCGAGCTGAAGGCGAAGAACGCCGCCGACGGCAAGATCGCCTTCCCGGCGTTGACGTTCGACAAGCCCGGCACGTACGAGTTCGCGCTCACCGAGCTCGACGATGTGCAGGCGAACGTGACGTATGACAAGCGTGCGTACAAGGTGACCGTGACGGTCGTCGATGACGGGCTCGGCCACTTGAACGCAACGGTGGCAGGCGATGCCGACGTGCTCGCGTTCACGAACACCTACGCCGAGCCTCCGGCGCCCGCGCAGCCCACGCAGCCCGGCGGCAAGACCTTCACGCCGAGTGGGCTGGTCGGCAAGGTTCTGACGCAGACGGGCGATGACAAGCTTGCCCTGGTCCTGCCGCTTGCGGCAGTGGCCCTGGCGGGCGCAGCGTCCATCGCGGCGCTGATCATCATGCGTCGTCGCGCTAAGCGTTAGCGCAGCCGTTCCCGGCGAAGGCCGGATAGGGAAACCCGTTGCCGCACCTGGGTAGGGCGGCAGCGGGATGCAAAAAGGGGGCCGGGTTGATGATACCCGGCCCCCTTCGCGTTTCGCTATGCTGTGGGTTGTTGCCGTCTCGCGGCGCTGTGCCTGGCTTCGCAGCTGCTCGGCCCTGCGGTTGCTCTGCGGCTTCATTGCGCAGCCCCGCAGCAGCTCCGCGCCGCCGTGTTACCCAGCGCAACGCTGCATGAAGCTGTTGCGGTCCCGCGTTATGCGGTGTTGCCTCTCACGGCCCGCAGCCCCGCTGCTACACGGGCTTCACCTCGACGCCGGCCTCGGTCAGCGCGGTGCGGATCTTGCCGGCGAACTCGAGAGCGTGAACGTTGTCGCCGTGGATGCAGATGGTGTCGGGCTTCACGGTGATCAGCTTGCCCGATGCAGACTCGATGGTGCCCTCCTTCACGGCGCGCACCACGCGCGCCACGGCGAAGTCCTCATCGGTGATGACGGCGTCGGGGAGCTTGCGCGACACCAGCAGGCCCTCGTCGGTGTAGTTGCGGTCGGCGAAGAACTCCTGCGCGGTGCGGATGCCCTCCGCCTGGCCCGCGCGGATGAGCTCGCTGTTCGCCAAGCCCACCAGCACCAGGTCCAGGTTGGCGTCCTTCACGGCGGCGGCCACGGCACGGGCAAGCTCCGGGTCCACGGCGGCGCGGTTGTACAGCTGGCCGTGCGGCTTCACGTGGTGCATGCGCGCGCCGGTGGCGTGGCAGAAGGCCTGCAGCGCGCCGATTTGGTACAGGATGTAGTCGTAGGCCTCGTCGGGCGACATGGCGATGTCGCGGCGGCCGAAGCCCTGCAGGTCGGGGTAGCCCGGATGCGCGCCCACGGCAACGCCCGCCTCGGCGGCGAGCTTGACGGTGCGGCGCATGACCGCCGGGTCTCCGGCGTGCATGCCGCACGCCACGTTGACGCTGGAAACCAGCGGGATGACCTGATCGTCAAGCCCGAGCGTGTATCGCCCGAAGCTTTCCCCCAGGTCGGAGTTGAGATCGATGCTCGGCATGTTCAAACACTTCCATTTCCATATGCATGAGCGTGCGCGGTTGCGGCAT
>OLNL01002369.1_pt1 | contig 14676 bp, 14 predicted proteins | sample 1672181 | NCBI WGS metagenome assembly OLNL01 (sample SAMEA3136656, study PRJEB25190) | human gut metagenome | biome: human gut; feature: human-associated habitat; material: faeces | place: Austria | collected 2013
CCCACAAATTGTGACGCACATCTTGCAGAAAGCCTTTTTCAAACACGCTCTAGCGGGCATGCTCCGTTTTTTTATGCAAATAAATTTCAGATCAGAATCATCCATGCCAGCATAGAAATCATAGCAGAGATGTGCAGGGTGCCGATGATTTTAAATGGAAACAGGATAATAAATATGGGCAGTATGGTAAAGATTGCTGCCCAGAGGGGCAGGGCTGCGGTTCCGGTAAGAATGGCGATGATTAAAGTGATGATAAACACAATGTAACCAAGGTAGCAGATTTTGGTGATGGGAGCGCTGTTAAACAGGTCCAGCATCATGGTGTGAGCTTTTTTGTCTCTTCCAAGACGGAGAAATACATATTCTGCAAACCCGCATTTCACGTGGTGCCCAGCCCCGATCACAATAAACAGCAGGATGGCAAAAAATAAAACAGAACCATACACTGCAGAATGCGCATACACGTAAGCCGAAATTGCAAAATACCCAAGTGCCTGCAGAAACAGTGCAAAGACACCCAGTATGGCAGAGCGCATAGGAACCTTCGCAGATTTTCGTTCCTCTCCAAAGAATCCATGCGAAACCAGTTTTGCACAGACCTGTACACAAAAGTAGGGGAAAAGATCCAGACACCGGGAACTACGATCCATGTCTTTTACGCGAAAAAAATGGGGGAAAAATATCTGGAGCGTTATCACAAATATTTTGCGGATCCGGATATCTGCGAATACGACCTGCAGCACGAGGAACTGCTTCTGGATGCAGACCGCTGGACAAAAGAAGTGTGCCGCGTCTGCCAGATCCATTAAGTAGATAAGAAAAGAAGGGTATCTCACCCTTCTTTTCTATATCTGGAAACCACCAGGATCAGACTGATAAAAGCTGCGGCAAACAAAAGCTGAATGCCAATTCCAATCAGAACCTGTCCAAGAAACTCTGGACTTAAGGTGTGGTGCCTGCTCAGGATCTCATTCACCTGTTCATACCAGTAAACAGGCAGAAACTGTGCGAATTTCAGCACGGATTTGTCCATCACATCCATAGGAACAAACACGCCGCAAAGGAAGCACATGGCAAGGGAGACCAGGTTGGCCACACCGCTTAGAAGGTTGCTGTTTGTGATAAACATACCGATCAGATAGGAAAGGGACAGAGCCACTATCAGCATGGTAAAGGTATTCAAAATATAATAAACACAAAGTCCCGACTGCCAGAAGCGGCTTCCATACATGAAGGTCACGCCCAGGAATCCGATCAGCCACAGTATTACGCCGATCATTCCCGTAGCCAGCAGCCCTTCCACAGACTGGCGTCTCACAGAAATGGCAGAAGCCTCCATTCTTTTCTGAATATCTCCCTTCTTGAATGCCATCAGAATATATCCCATGGTGTAGCACAAAGCCCCCAGAAACAGATAAGGAATATAGCGGAAGTAATAAGTATAAGGGGAAGTATCGCTGGTTCCGGAATCAAAGGTAAGCTTGGTAACCGGCTCATGGGTCTCTTCTTTGACTGCCTGGATGGCTTTCTCCTGGGAAAAGCCGGCAGCCAGATAGGTCTGAATGGTGTTCAGATAGCTGCTGATCTGCTGATCCACATAAAAGGAACTGTAGGATCCGGGAACCTTTGTTACCTTCAGGCTTTCCCCGTTTACCATGCAGGTCTCATAGAAATCAGCCGGAATCTGAAGGATATATTCCACATTGCGGTAAAAAAGATTCTCCTGAAGTTGTTCCGGATTATTGTCCATAAGCATAACGTGATGGATGCCGGACAGATAATCCACAAGCCCCTGGGCTAAGGTTCCCCCATCCTCATTTACCACTCCAAGATCAATGCTTGCAGTTTCAAAAAGACTGTCCTCGCTTTTTCCTGCAGCAAACTGCATGACTATGGCTACACTAAAAAAAATAGCAAGATACATGATCACAAGTCCGATATTTTGTCTCAAAATTTTCATGTAACACTTAAATACTGTCATAGCTTTCCCTCCGAATCAGTAAAAAGGAAGCAGTTACCAGAAGCACGCTCATCAGGGCAAGGGTGATCAGATTCCGGTAATAGCGTCCCATATCGTCATACACATTGATGCAGTAAAAAGCATCGGAAATCAGCGCTGCCGGATTAATCCGGTTGAGAAACGGCGCATTTTTTTCCACCAGATCCTTCATGGTGTTGTTCATCAGTCCGGAAAGGAAACTGCAGACCATGGAAATGCCAAGGATAATTCCGATTTTGATGCCCTCCTTCATTTTTCCAAGGCTTCCCACGAAAATACCCATGGAAACGCCGATCAGGGAGCCAAGGAAGGAAATGAGAAGCATCCGCCCTATCTGTCCCTCAAAATCCAGCTTCAGAATATAGCGAAGATAGAGAAGCAGCACGATCACATCAAAGTATCCCAGCAAAAAGGCAGAAATCTGCTCGGAAAGGATCAGCTTCAGCTTGTGTGTGGGCGTGACGCAGCGCCTTGCAGCCAGGGCTGTGATATTGGCCTGCAGGCTTACCGCAGAACCAAACCCGATAAAGCATCCGTACAGGCAGGCCATTGCGATCAGCGCATAGAAAAACTGGGCGTTTCCGTTGATGGTCCGTCCGCCAAGGGAAACCTCAGTAAGAAACTCCTGACGGTTCAGCATCTGCCGGATCCCTGCCCATAGGCCGGAAGGATGGGTGCGCACAATGGTGCGGATGGTGGTTTTGCCGGTTTCGTAGCTGGAAAGAACGGACTGCAGGATACTTTGGGGAATGCCGCTTGCAGAAACGGTAAGGGAAGGTGTTTCTCCAACCACATAAATACCGGAAATCTGCTCATTTTCCAGCTGGCTGCATGCCTCATCGTAGGTCAGCTCCTTTGTGGAGATCAGCTGGTCTGCATTGTTTTCCACCTGGTCCAGAAACATCAGAAACAATGTATCTGCCTTTTCCTGGCGGACAACGGCTACGGATACCGTCGCGAAATCTGCATCGTTAATGTTTCCGAAGGCGAAGTAAAACATGGTTCCCAGAAGAATGGGAAACACAAGGGGCCAGAAGGTGGTGCCGAAATTTTTCAGCTTTACAAGAAGATTATATTTGATTAAGTGCAGCATAACAAATCCTCCCTAGTCTCTGAGCTGTTTTCCGGTGATTTCCAGAAAGACGTCATTTAAGGTGGGAAGCTCAGAGGAAACCTGGCCGAATGTGATATCCTGGCTTTGCAGGTAATTCAAAAGCCGGATCAGGTTGTGCCTGGCTCCTGTGCAGCGGACGGTGAGAACCTGGTCCTCATAGTGCAGGTCAAAAACATGGGGAAGAGTCCGGATTTCTTCCAGATTTTTTTCCGTGAGAGGAATGGCCTCTATGGTAATGGTCTCCCCGGTTTTGATCATTTTTTTCAGCTCTTCCCTGGTGCCGGAGGCGATTACATGGCCGTGATCCATAATGGCGATCCTGGTGCAGATCTGCTCCACCTCTTCCATATAATGGGAAGTGTAAATAATGGTGGAGCCCTGTTCATTCAGCTTTTTGATCCCTTCCAGGATCTTATTGCGGCTTTGTGGGTCAACGGCTACCGTTGGCTCATCCATAATGATCAGACGGGGCTTGTGGGCAATTCCGCAGGCAATGTTGAGACGGCGGAGCAGTCCGCCGGAAAGCTTTTTTGGGTGCATTTTGCGGTAATCGTCAAGGCCTGCAAAGGTGATGGCTTCCTCCACAAGGGCCTTCCTTTTTTTCTTGTCCGGGATATAAAGCCCGCAGAAATAGTCAATATTCTCATAGACAGTCAGTTCATCAAAAACAGCCACATTCTGCAGAACGATTCCAATCTGCTGTTTTACTTTATAATTATCCGGCCGCATATCTTCGCCAAAAATCCGGATGGTTCCCTTATCATATTTCAAAAGGGAAAGCATGCAGTTGATGGCTGTGGTCTTGCCGGAGCCGTTTGGTCCAAGCAGTCCGAAAATCTCGCCCTCTGCAATTTTTAAATTCAGGTGGTCAAGGGCTACTAAGTTTCCATATCTTTTTACCAGATTTTCAATCTGAACAATATTCTCTGACATCATTTTCCTCCTCGTTCTTACGATACCATCAGTATAAAAGAAAAAGCCGAAGGATCCAAGTGCCGGATGTCACAGCCTTCACATGACAAATGTCATAAAATGCCAGAAGTTTCTTTACGAGCAGGCATCTGTATACTATAATGAACAAAAGCCTGACGCAAAATAAGAAAAAAGAAGGTGGTAAAATGGGATACTTCACAGATTGCGGACTGCTTGTGCTTCTGAGCTTTTTGCGGCTGTTTTACCGTCTGCCGGATGCAGGATTTCTGATCGCATTTTTGTGCACGGTGATTCTGGTGTGCAGCACTTATGCCCTGGGGAAAAAATGTATCCGTATAGTTCTTGGCGCAGGAATGGGACTTCTGGCTCTTGTGATCCCGGAAATGTTTTTCTTTTATCCCTGCCTTTTTTATCTTTTTTTCTGTGAAAAAATGCCCCTTCTGGCCCTGGGAGCCTGGGCGCTTTTGGTGTGCCGGACTATGGGAAGCTGGGAAAACGGCCTGTTTTTTGCGGCAGCAGGAAGTCTTGGCCTTTTGTTTGCCTTTTTTATGGAAAGAAACACAAGAAAGTGCAGTTCCCTGGAAGAAGAGCTAAAAAGAACCAGGGACGATTCCAGGGAGCGTGACCTTCTTCTTTCCCAGAAAAACAAGGCCCTCCTGGAAAAACAGGACTATGAGATCTATAACGCCACCTTAAAAGAGCGAAACCGTATCGCAAGAGAAATCCACGACAATGTAGGCCATGTGCTTTCCCGGTCCATTCTCATGCTTGGGGCAGCCAGGACCATGAACAAGGAAGCCGGGCTTGCAGCTCTTCTTGAAAATCTGGAGGACTCCCTGAATTTTGCCATGAACAGCATCAGAAGCAGCGTCCATGACCTTCATGATGAAGCTGTGAATTTAAGAGAAGCAGAGGAAGGGCTTGTGCGGGACTTTACTTTTTGCCAGGCAGAGCTGACTTACGACATGACGCAGGAAATCCCACGGGAAGTGAAATACTGCTTTATCAGCATTACCAAGGAAGCTTTTGCCAATATTATGAAGCACAGCAACGCCACAAGGGTGCAGCTGATCCTGCGGGAGCATCCTGCCCTCTACCAGATGTGCGTGGAGGATAACGGGACCGGTGTCGTGTATGATCCGGGAAATGCGGGAATCGGCATCCTGAATATGAAGGACCGGGTGAAGGCCCTTGGCGGAACTTTGCAGATTTCCACCAGAAAGGGCTTTCGGATTTTTATCACCATTCCCAAGTGAGTGGTTTGCAAAAATGCAGCATGGAAGGATAGTTGAATGAAAATCATAATCGTAGACGATGACTGCCTGGTGGCAGCAGCATTAAAAACCATTCTGGAAGTAAACGAGGACGTGCAGGTAGCGGCAACAGGCGTAAATGGAAAGGAAGCCTGCCAGCTTTATGAGGAATATCAGCCGGATGTGCTTCTCATGGACATCCGCATGAAAGAGATGGACGGATTGGAAGCTTCCCAGAAGATCCTGGAGAAATTTCCAAAGGCCAACATTTTGCTTCTGACTACCTTCGCAGATGACGAATATATTGTAAAAGCCCTGCGGCTTGGGGCAAAAGGCTATCTTTTGAAGCAGGATTACGGAAGCATTCTTCCTGCCATCCGGGCTGTTGATTCCGGGCAGACAGTATTCGGAACCCAGATCACTTCCAGGCTTCCGGAGCTTCTCATGGGAAAACAGGGCTTTGATTATGGAAGCTATGACATCAATGAACGGGAGCTTGAGATCATCCGGCTGATCGCCAACGGGTGCAGCAATAAGGAGATTGCGGCGGAGCTTTTCCTCAGTGAGGGAACGGTGCGCAATTACCTCAGCTCCATTTTGGAAAAGCTGCAGCTGCGGGACAGAACCCAGGTAGCCGTATTTTATTATCAGCACAGATAGGAGAAGCCGGGAATGAACAATGAGCTTCCCATTCCGGAGAAAAAGTACACCTCAGTGAAGAACACGCTGCAAAAACTGTTACAAAATCAATGAAAATGTAAAAAAATACACATTCCAGGGGAAAAGTATGTTATAATGGGCTCACTTAACCAAACAAGGAGAACCGATGATGAGTGAATATGTAATTATAACAGATACTTCCGCAGATATTCCTGCGTCTGTTCTGGATAAAGGTCAGATCCATCTGATCCCTATGGTATATCAGTTAAATGGAGAGGAGCATCCCCATAAGGACCCGGGAAGCTGGGACAGCAAAGCCTTCTATGACCAGCTTCGTAATGGAGGTACCGGAAGCACCTCCCAGATCTCCCCGGCTGTATACACCGATTATTTTGAGCCCTTTTTGAAAGAGGGCAAGGATATCCTCTATATTTCCCTTTCCGGCGGTCTTACTTCCACCTGGCAGAGTTCCCATCTGGCAGCCACAGACCTGATGGAAGAGTATCCAGAACGTAAGATTTCCTGTGTGGATTCCCTTGCAGCCACAGGCGGACAGGGTATTCTGGTGATCCTGGCAGCACAGAATCAGGAGAAGGGAATGTCCCTTGAGGAGAATACCGCATGGCTGGAAGAGAACCGTCTGCACATCTGCCACTGGTTCACCGTGGATGACCTTGATTTCCTTAAGAGGGGCGGACGCATTTCCCCGACCATCGCCTGGATCGGCGGCAAGCTGAAGATCAAGCCGGTGCTTCGCATTGCAGAAGATGGTACCCTGGCAATCCCGGAGAAGGTGCGCGGTTCCAAGGCTGCCATGAATACCATCGTTTCCAAGTATGTAAGCTCCGGATTAAATGAGGTGCATCCTTATGTATTCCTTTGCCATGGAGATGCTCTTGAGCAGGCAGAGAAAGCCAAGGCAGCCATTTTGGAAGCTGTGCCGGGCGCGCAGGTTACCATTATGCCAATGAGCCCGATCATCGGAATCCATACTGGTCCTGGTGTGCAGGCTGTGATTTATTTCGGCAATAACCGCTAGAGCGTGTTTGAAAAAGGCTTTCTGCAAATTGTGACGTGCAGATTGCGGGAATGATTTTTCAAACACGCTCTAGAACTCACTTAAAGTTCCAAATGTATATCCCATTTCTTCCCATTTGCCCAGCAGTTCATCCAGAATCTGCCCGTTTGTGGAAGAAGTATTGTGAAGCAGGACAATGGCACCCGGGTGGATCCGTTTCAGAAGCTTATCAAAGGCTTCCTCTTTGGTCGGCTGTTTGTCCTGGTACCAGTCTACATAGGCAAGGCTCCAGAAGAAGGTTTTATACCCAAGCTCCTTTGCCATAGACAGATTGGTGGTGCTGTAAATTCCCTGAGGCGGCCGGTAGAATTTCGTCATGGATTCTCCGGTCGCTTCTTTATACAGATTTTCCACGCCCTCCAGCTGCTTCTTAAAAGCCTCCATAGAGGAGATCCCGGACATATCCGGGTGGGTGAGGGTGTGATTTCCTACCGTGTGTCCTTCTGCGATCATTTCTTTTACCAGATTCGGATTGTCTTTGATAAAATTTCCAACTACGAAAAAGGTGGCTTTTGCATTGTGTTTCTGCAGCGCGTCAAGAATCAGAGGGGTATTCCCGTTTTCATATCCGCAGTCAAAGGTAAGGTAGATTTTTTTCTCCTGAGTATCTTTGGCAAAATAGGCATCATAGGGGGCAAGCTCCTCCATGGAAGCGTTTCCCACAGGGCGTTTTCCTTCCTCCTGGAAGCTCAGTCCCCAGCTGTTGCTGCCAGACGCAGTGGTTACGGCCTCCGGTGTCCGAAAGTGCTGAACTGTGACCCGGGCCGCCTCACCTGCAAGAAAAGACAGGGCAAAAAGCAGGGGGACGCCAGCATAGTGGAGGAAATCTTTGATTACCGGGATTTTTTCAGAGGAAAAATTAGAAATCTGGGAGGGAAGCCTAAAAGGGCGTTTAAAAAAAGAAGGTCTGGAGAATTTCATGGAAACCTCGGGATGGGTTTTCTAAAGATATATGAGAGAAGAAGAGCGGGTATGCCAAAAAGGAAAGGCCTGTAAGGAACCGGGGAAAAAAGGGCATCAATTAAGCCACCAGCATCGACGTTTACTGGTGGCTTAAATCTGATCCATATCCAATGGAATGTACCTCACTTTCTTAAAATAGATTATGCGTCTAAAACAATTGGAATTAAAGGCTTAAGTTCTTGGTGGACTGTACCTTCCTTTGCTTAAATTATAAAAGAATTAAGATAAAGCGTTTAGGTTTCTGGTGGTCCGTACCTCTCTTTCTTAGATTATAAGTGGTAAATTATGTTTTCGGTGGTCTCACTCCTTTTTGTTTTATTTTGTTCTCCCTTTTGTTTTATGAGCTTACTATAACAGATTACTTCTTATTTGTCAACAAATAATTTGAAAAAATATTATTTTATTTAAAATAAAAAGTTTATATGCATAAAAAGAATACAAAATTCAGACAATATTATAGCGAAGAATGTGGTATGATGTGACTGATAGGAAATATAGTTTTTCAACGCGCTAAAGTGTATGAGGAACAAAAGATGAGGAGGAAAAAAAGATGTTGAACAATATTCTTGACGAATTAAAACTGAATGCTCTTGTAATCACAGATCCTTATAACATGCGTCATGTTAGCGGATTTCGGGGAGGAGAGGGCGCTTTATATATTTCTGCCACCCAGAAGGTGCTGATCACAGATTCCCGTTATACCGAGCAGGCTGGAAAAGAAAGTGATTTCACAGTCATCGAGGAGAACCGTGCCCACAACCGTCAGACCATTTTGAAGGAGTGCATGGAGAAAGAAACTGTGAGCGGTGATTTCCACATGGGATATGAAGACCAGTCCATGCTCTGCTGCGAGTTTGACCGTATGAAGGCTGCCCTTCCGGTTCAGGTCTGGACTCCGCTTGGAACCAAGATTGATGATCTGCGCCAGATCAAGACCGAGGAGGAGCTGACTTATCTTGCAAGAGCAGAGGAAATCGGCGACAAAGCATTTGAAAAGCTTCTGAAGGTAGTAAAGCCAGGCATGACAGAGCTTGAAGTTGCTGCAGAGCTGGAATACCTGATGAAAAAAGAGGGTGCTGAGGATTTAAGCTTCAATACCATCATCGCTTCCGGCTTGAATTCTTCCATGCCTCATGCCATTCCAGGATACAAGAAACTGGAAGTGGGGGATTTCGTTACCTGTGATTTCGGATGCAAATACAAGGGATACTGCTCCGATATGACACGTACTTTTGTCCTTGGAAAAGCAAGCGAGAAGCAGAAAGAAATCTACAATGTGGTATTAAAGGCACAGCTTGCAGGTCTTGCAGCCGTGAAGGCTGGAGTCAGCGGCTCAAGCGTGGATAAAGTTTCCAGAGATATTATCGCAGAGGCCGGATACGGCGAATATTTCGGACATGGACTTGGACACAGCGTTGGTCTGTTCATCCATGAGAGCCCCCGTCTTTCCCCGGCTGATGATACTATTCTTCAGGCTGGCATGATCGAGACTGTTGAGCCTGGAATTTATGTACCTGGCTTTGGCGGCGTGCGTATTGAGGATATGGTAGTGGTAACAGAGGATGGCTGCCGCAACCTGGCACACTCCCCGAAGGAGCTGATTGAGGTTCCGATAGAAGAATAAATATTAAAAAGTTAATATTGTTATTGAAATGCAGAAAGGAATAAGAAAATGCTGAAACAATTATCAATTTTCGCGGAAAATACAAAAGGAAGAATGCAGGAGGTAACCGGAATCCTTCTCCGGGAAGACATCAATATTTTAGGATCCGTTACCAATGACAGTGCAGAATACGGAATTGTCCGCATGGTAGTGTCCAAGCCGGAGAAAGCACTGGAGGCGCTTACCAAGGCTGGTTTTATCTGCAAGCTTAGCGATGTACTTGGAATCGAAGTAAAGGATGAGGTTGGTAACCTGAACAACCTTCTTCTCAGCCTTCAGGAGAGCAACATCAACATCGACTATCTGTACCTGTCCTTTAACCGTGCAACCGGACTTCCGATTATGGTGCTCCATGTGCCGGATATCTGCGAGGTAGAGGCTTGCCTGACAAATAAGGGATTTAACTCTATTTCTGAGGTACACTAAAATTTGTTTGCGTAAGGCTTTCTGTAAAGTGTGAGGTACATTTGGCAGGAAGCCTTTTTTCAGATATGGTTTCGTTTACGCATAGAACCGGAAAGAACGGGAAAAACTACCTCCATAAATCTTTAGGAGGTAAGGAAATGTTACGGTATTTGCCTATTCGGAAGATTCACGCAAGACAAGTTCTGGACTCCAGAGGCAATCCTACTGTGGAAGTAGAAGTAACAGTAGGCGAAGGAGTCATCGGAATCAATGGATATACAGGACGCGCTATCGTTCCATCCGGCGCATCCACAGGAAAATTCGAAGCTTTGGAGCTGCGGGACGGCGACCGGGGAAACTACACAGGATTAAGCGTCCAAAAAGCAGTGAACAACGTAAACACCAAGATTGCAGAGGCAATCCTGGGAGAAAATGCCCTGAACCAGACGTATATTGATTCTTTGCTGGTTCAGACAGACGGCACGGACAACAAAAGCAATCTGGGAGCTAATGCTACCCTCGGGGTGTCCATGGCAGTGGCGCGGGCGGCGGCCATGGCCCTTCGCATTCCCCTTTACCAGTATATCGGCGGCTGTCACGCCTGCAGAATGCCGGTTCCCATGATGAATATTTTAAACGGGGGCAGGCATGCGGACAATACGGTGGACCTTCAGGAGTTTATGAACATGCCTGTGGGAGCTTCCTGTTTTTCAGAGGGAATCCGCATGTGCGTGGAAATCTACCAGGCGCTGAAAACCATTCTGAAGAAGAAAAACCTGTCTACAGCAGTGGGAGATGAGGGCGGCTTTGCCCCGGACCTGAAGGATTCCAGGGAGGTGCTGGAGCAGATCCTGGAAGCGGTCACCAAAGCCGGATACGAACCAGGGGAGGATATTGGCATTGCCATTGACGCAGCGGCCAGTGAGCTTTATGATGAAAATAAGGATGCCTATTATTTTCCGGGAGAAAGCAAGATGACGGGAAAAGAGGTTCTTCGGGATGCATCGGAGATGATCGATTATTACGAGAAGCTTCTGGATGAATTTCCTATTGTTTCTATTGAAGACGGGCTGCAGGAGGATGACTGGGAAGGCTGGAAGGATATGACCAGCCGGATTGGAAACCGGGTGCAGCTGGTTGGGGATGATCTTTTTGTCACCAATATCAAAAGGCTGTCCTGTGGAATCAGGCTTGGAACTGCCAATGCCATTCTGATCAAGGTGAACCAGATCGGAACCCTGACAGAATCCTTAGAAGCAGTGGAGCTGGCTGCCCGGGCAGGTTACAGAAGCGTGATCTCCCACAGATCCGGGGAGACAGAGGATTCCTTTATTGCAGATCTGGCAGTGGCCACAGGTGCCGGACAGATCAAAACAGGAGCTCCCTGCCGGTCCGACCGAAATGCTAAGTACAACCAGCTGCTTCGGATCCATGAACAGCTTGGCGGGTTATCGGTGTATGAGAATCCGTTTGCATGATTCTGGCAGCAAATGCTGTTTGGGTGCACAATAATTTGCCAGAATACGGGAAAAAAGAGTTGAAATCTAAAGTGGGCTATGGTACAATATCCTCTAGTTGATTAGGAGGTGTAACCACGTGCAGATTTTGAGAACGATATTGACAATTCTTTTTGTTATAGATTGTATTGCCCTTACCGTAGTAGTTCTGATGCAGGAAGGCAAGTCCCAGGGACTTGGCGCTATCGCTGGAGCAGCAGACACATACTGGGGTAAGAACAAGGGACGTTCCATGGAGGGCGGACTTGTGAAGGCAACTACTATTATGGGAGTTTTGTTCTTTGTACTGGCAGTTGTATTAAATCTGAATTTCTAAGAATGAACTGGGAAACACTCTTGTTGATCTGATCACAAGAGTGTTTTTTACTATGAAAGTCCTGTCCAGCAGCTGCGAATGAGCCATGCTTGCATGGACGAATTCGCAGATATTGGACGGGCTAGACCGTATGAGTAAGTAGGGCGATAGCCCGGATTACGAATACGGTCGGCAGTTACGGGAGCACCGTAGGTGCGGAGTAACTGACTTTCATGGATATGTCGCCGACAGGCGACATATCCTCATTGCACGTGTGTTTGACATAGAAAAGGAGATAAATGAGTAAAGACAGAGATTTTGACAAACGAAAAAAATTTATGATGGAGCTTCTGGGTGACCCGGTGTACCAGCCTATGCGCTTTCGGGAGATCGCAGGCCTGCTCCGCCTTTCCAAGGATGAGAAAAAGGATCTGTACCGTGTGCTGGATGACCTGGTAGCAGAGGGCAGGGCAGACCTGGATTCCAAAGGCCGCTATTCTAAGGTAACCGGAAGAAAGCGCGGAAAAGAAAAGCTTCATAGAAGAAAAGAAGAGAAATCCGAGAAGCGCCTGGACAAATACAAGGAGGAAGCATCCGGAAGAAAATCAAAGAAAAATTCCGGGGACCGCAAAGAGAAATATGGCTCCCGCAATGACCACGGACGTGACGGCCGGGGCAGATACGAGGACAGGCGCTCTGGCAGACGTTATGAGGAGGAAGATCCGGAAATTCGTCTTGCCCACCTGGAAACGGAATACGCAGACTGCCCGTCTGTAGAGGGAACTTTCATCGGCCATCCCAAGGGCTTTGGCTTCGTGGAAGTAGAGGGCGAAGAAAATGACGTATTTATTCCCGAGGATTGCACCGGAACGGCTATGCATCAGGACAAGGTTCGTGTTATAATCACAAAAGAGCCGCAGGAAGGCAGGCGCAGGGAAGGAATCGTAGTGAAGATCCTGGAACGCGGCATGCCGGAAATCGTGGGAACCTACGAGAACAGCCGGGATTTTGGCTTTGTGATCAGCGACAATCCCAAGTTTTCCAAGGATGTATTCATTCCCCGCAAGGATTCAAATGGGATCAAGGACGGAGATAAGGTAGTTGTGGAGATCACCAGCTACGGAAGCAAGAACCGCAACCCGGAAGGCAGAATCAAGGAAAATCTTGGCAGCTGCCGTGCACCGGGAACCGACATCCTTGCCATTGTAAAAAGCTTCGGTATTCCAAGTGAATTCCCAGAGAAGGTAATCCGACAGGCGAACCGCGTGCCGGATCGTGTGCTGGATGCAGACCGGGATGGAAGACTGGACCTTCGCCATCTTCAGACCGTCACCATTGACGGGGAGGATGCCAAGGATCTGGACGATGCAGTTACCCTGACCAAAAAGAACGGCATCTATCACCTGGGTGTTCACATTGCAGATGTCAGCAACTATGTCCAGGGAGGAAGTGCCCTTGACCGTGAGGCACTGAAGCGCGGAACCAGCGTTTACCTGGCTGACCGCGTCATTCCCATGCTTCCGGAGCGGCTTTCCAACGGCATCTGTTCTTTGAACCAGGGACAGGACAGGCTGACCTTAAGCTGCCTGATGGACATTGATGAAAAAGGCAATATGGTTTCCCACAAGATCGCAGAGACGGTGATCTGTGTGGATGAACGAATGAATTATACAGATGTGAAAAATATTCTGGAAGATACAGACGAAGAAGCAAAGAAACGGTATGCAGATCTGGTTCCCATGTTTTTCCTGATGAAGGAGCTTTCCCAGATCCTGAGGGGAAACCGTCACCACAGAGGTTCCATTGATTTTGATTTCCCGGAAAGCAAGATCATTCTCAATGCAGCAGGCCGTGCCATTGACATCAAGCCTTACGAGGCAAATGTGGCAACCCGGATCATTGAGGATTTCATGCTCATGGCAAACGAGACAGTGGCAGAAGAGTGCTGCAGAGACGATATGCCGTTTGTATACCGTACCCACGAGAATCCGGATCCGGAGAAGGTGGAAAGCCTTCTCACTCTGCTTCACAATCAGGGTGTTACGGTGCAGAAAATGGGACAGGAGATTACTCCAAAGGAGATTCAGACGATCCTGGAGGGAATTGAGGGACTTCCAAATGAACCACAGATCAGCCGACTGACCCTTCGTACCATGAAGCAGGCCAAGTATACCACTGAGTGCAGTGGCCATTTTGGGCTGGCAGCCAAATATTACTGCCATTTTACCTCCCCCATTCGTCGCTATCCGGATCTTCAGATCCACAGAATCATTAAGGATAAGCTGCGGGGACGTCTGGAAAGGGAAGGAAAGACAGAACACTATAAGGAAATCCTTGAGGATGTGGCAAGACAGTCAAGTGTATGCGAGCGCCGTGCAGATGAGGCAGAAAGAGAATCCGATAAACTGAAAAAGGCAGAGTATATGTCCTATCATATTGGAGAAGAATTTGAGGGAATCATTTCCGGCGTTACCGGATGGGGCTTTTATGTGGAGCTTCCCAATACCGTAGAGGGACTGGTACACGTAAATACGCTGAGAGATGATTACTATACCTTTGATCAGGACGCCTATGAGCTGCGGGGAGATGTGACCGGAAAGGTTTTTGCCCTGGGACAGAAGGTGCGCGTGCGTGTGGCAGAGGCAGATACAATGCTTAAGACAGTAGATTTTGTTCTGGCAGAGCAGCATGACTGGTAAATAGTATTATGATTAGTGTCACCTACAGGTGACAATCCATACAGGGAGGAACTTATGGCAAAGAAACCAGGAATCAAACTGATTGCAAATAATAAAA
>OLNL01002371.1_pt1 | contig 14665 bp, 9 predicted proteins | sample 1672181 | NCBI WGS metagenome assembly OLNL01 (sample SAMEA3136656, study PRJEB25190) | human gut metagenome | biome: human gut; feature: human-associated habitat; material: faeces | place: Austria | collected 2013
TTTTCATGTCAAGTTTTTGTTTAAGTTAATACTAATTGTTTTTCGTCTAGTTTCTCTCATACAACGGCCAGCTTATGTTTTTGTTCACTAACAGTCTGTTCTTTAGTGAATTTTTTTGCAGCCAGGTTAATTAGAGTTTCTTTTTTAAAGTGTAATTTAGTTTAGAAACAGCTTTCTTGAAGTCCTTGCCAATCATTGTCAGTGCACTGTCACCCTCTGCCAGAAAGTTTGTCTTTTCGTGTCCCGGAGTAGCGGAAATTAATTGATAAACGATAGCGGTACTGTCATTAGGAATTCCAATAATAGTTACAACTGTACCACTGTCGGTAAATGCTTGGTTACCATCTTTTGTTCCTAAATAAGTGGTCGTCAGATTGTACGTGCCCAGTGAGTCTTGGCCTGCCTCCTGAAGTGTCAGTTGATAGTTGATACCTTCGGCATCGGCAGCTGGCAGAATACCTTCATAGCTATATGTTTGTAATTCACCCAGTGTGCTGTCGTTCACAGCGAAAATAGAGTCACTTTCACTTTCGGCTATTATTTCAGCACTTTTGTTTCCTTTAGAGCCACAGGAAACAATCATGGCAGCCAAAGCTGCTGCAATAAATACTTTTTTCATTGTTAAGTCAGGTTTTTAATGGTTATTTGGGTACATAACATTTGTTATGCCCGTTTTGTTTTTAATAAGTTCTCTTTTCAGAAAAAACAAGACCATGTTTAAAATGCATTAAACACGGTCTTTAATAAATAGGGCGTTGTATCTGGATAAATCGGACTACCGTAGCCGTATGCCGTTCATACTTCTTCGAATCAGTGAGTTATAGATAATTTTTCCTTTTGATACTTGTTCTTCTGTTTGTGGCAGGTCGGGCATATTTCCTGTCGTAATATAAGCTATAGTGTTCTTCAATAAATACTCTTTGGTGTTTCCCAGTGGGTAGAGAGGGGAGATGAGGTTACGTTCGCTCAATGTGAAATCGGGGGTGATTCCATTTACATAGTTGGCTTGTCCTGCCGAGTTGAGAACGTATGCCACAACCGGCCATAAAATAAAGTTGTAACGCTCATCTTGGTATGGTTCCATGGCTACATTTTTGCCAACAGTCGTTTCACCTATTACCACTACATTTTCTGTACCTATATATGGACAGAGACAATTTATGACTGCTTCTGAGGCCGATGCAGTAAATTTGCTTGTCAGTACGTAGAGCTTGCTTAAGTTCAAGTTTTCGGAAGCAAGTCCTGTATTGAGAGGGAAATCAATTTTTTGCGGGTCACTGATGTCATTATACAAAGTTGTGCAAAATACTTTCCCTAGATCTGCAGCGGGTGCCAGATAACTTCCTAAATCTGTGGCACAACTCAAATAACCACCAGGATTGTAGCGTAAGTCCAGAATAAAAGCATCGGGTGACTGTCCCTTGAACCGGGCGAATATCTGTTTCATCTGTTCCCTGTATTCTGTATCTGTTGCCTGGTTATTGGGGCCTGTACTGAATTCATTGTAGACCATATAGGCTATTTTTTTTCCGGATACTTCATATACTGTATCTATATAGAACGGATTCAATTCTACGGGGCGTGATGCCGCTACTTTGACTGTATCTGTTGCAATCCAGCTGGAATTGCCTTCCTCATCAAAAACCAAGCTTTCTCTGGCGAAAGTTGTATTGCCGCCTTCCATCAGATATCCGTAATTATTGTTGGTCAGTTCTTCTTTGCCAATGGCTGATATCCAGTTCCCTCGTTCCAATCCGGCTTCTGAGGCCGGTGAATTGGGCAGTACGAATAAAATACGGGCAAATACATGTGATGAGATTCCGGTAGGATCGGTCATTAATTCAAAATCAAATCCGTAAGTAGAAGTACGTTGCAGGTAGGAACGTGCCGCATCGGAAGCGTCCTTTATTTCTATATACGAATACGGGTCTCCTTTTCCGTTTTGTGCCTTGGTATAAACCAATTTTTGCAGGAAGTCTTCCGGTTCGGCAAAATAGTCCGTTTCCTTTATTGCCGGAATACTGTCATACCACAAATAATGCTTTTTCATTATTTGTTCTATCCATACATTCTCTCCAATTAATGCATAGTATTCCCCACTGCGGTCTTCGCCACATGAAGCCATTATAAATAAAGTGGTTAGAAGAAAAAAAGTGCTCCGTATATGCTTCATAATCTAATTCCTTTTTCGAACTGCAAAGCTAGGGATTTTATTTTAAAGTAGGGATAAGGTTTGGAATAAATAATCCAAAAAACCTTTATATAAAAAAGAAATCCGCCGGTTAGGTCAAGCAGACTTCACGGCGGACGTTCTTAATTTTTTATTTCTTTTCAGATTTCCATTTGTCAGCATATTCATTCAGAATTCTGCGGATACTGAGTCCGATTTTGATATAATCTTTCTCGTTCAGGTTGGCAAGTGATACACGTACACTCCATTCGGGTCCGTCGAATCCACCACCATTCAATACGACCAGGCCTGTTTCATTGGCAAGACGGAATACTACGTCCAATGGATTATAAGTTGTCTGCAGATGTTGTACGAATTCATCTCCGTAAAATTTCTTGGCCCATACCAGCATGTCTATTTCTGAATAATAACCGGCCCTTAGTGGATCGTCGGGGAGAATGAACCCTGTGTTGTCCCATAATGCTTTCAGACGGGTATGGATTAAATTAAGCATGGCATGACGATATGTATTTTCTTTGTCCAGCAATGAAAAAGAAGCAAAGAGTGACATCTGCATTTGTTGTGGCAAGGACAGTCCTGCTGTATGGTTCAAGGCTACTTGACGGCTATCTGCTACCATACGGTCAATGAATTTCATGTTTTCTACTTGCATACTCAAGCTGCCATACCGTTTGGTTAGTTCGCTTTTTCGTTTGCGGGGCAGATTGGCAATCATTCTGTCGAATACATTTTTCTCATGTAAGGCAATTACAGCAAGGCGCCAACCGGTCGCTCCGAAATATTTGGAAAAAGAGTAGACACAAATTGTGTTCTGTGGCAAATCAGCCATCAGGCTGCGGAAGCCGGGAACAAAAGTACCATATACATCATCTGTTATAATCATCAGATTGGGATTCCAGCGTGTTACTACGTCTTTCAGGGCATCTACGCATTCTTTGTTCAACTGATAACTGGGTGGATTGCTTGGATTGACAATAAACAAGGCTTTGTATTTCGTGTCTCGCAGTTTATTGATATCTTCCACTTTGTATTGCCAGGTATGAAGTCCTTCTTCATTTAGAGTACTTGCAGGAATATTGAGCACATCATAATCGTAACGTGTCAATTCGGGTATCTCGATATAGGGTGTAAAGATAGGAACCATCAATGCTATACTATCTCCTTTGTGTAGCAGGAAATTTTCTTCCAGCGAGTCGAATACATAGCACATCCCTGCTGTTCCGCCTTCGGTGGCGAATAAATCGAATTTACCTTGCGGGGGTTGCCCGTTGCACATTTCCTGATTCAGGTAATCCTGTACTAGAATTTCTGTATATTTCAAGATGCGGTCAGGCATAGGATATTGGTCGCCTACAATACTTTCGGTCCATTCGTGTACCAGTTCGTCCGGATCGGCTGCATGTTCCATCAGCATATAATTATAGGTACGTTTCAATAGATCTGTCCCCGCATTTCCTTCATGCTTTTTCAGGTACTCCTCAAAACGTTGGGCTATGCCTGTTTTTTGAGGAATACCGGCAATGCCTTCGGGCATGTCCATGACCCGGCGACACTCTTCAATGCCAAAACCGCCCAAGGCAAAGAATGCTTCACGAGCCTCCGTTGCAATCCAGTTGGGATTACCTCTGCCTGCATTCAGCATGACGTGCGCCATTTTCTTCACACTTTCATCTGCCATTTCAATCAAACGGTTTTTTAATTCGAAGGGACTGATCTTTTCCAAATTCTTGTCCATTCGGGCAACGCTGCTTTTATCACTTAAATATTCCATAATGTATGAGTTTAGTTTTTTAGTTGATTAATAATACAATGACCACTCCCCATATAATGAGTAGTGTATTTCCTACGGCGTAGGTCACGGTGTATCCTAAAGAAGGTGTTTCGCTGCCTACTGCTTCTTGTATGGCGCCCAATGCAGCAGTGGTAGTACGGGCTCCTGCCGTGCACCCCAAAGAGAGGGCGGGATGGAACTTGAATACATATCTGGCTAGAATCAGCCCTAATAATAGAGGCAAGGAGGTGGCCAACGCACCTATGATAAACAACATAGGACCTACTTCTTTTAGTCCTTGTACAAAACTGGGTCCTGCAGAAATGCCGACTACGGCGATGAACATATTCAAGCCTACATTATTCAGCACCCATAAAGAGGATTCCGGTATTTGTCCGAAGGTAGGGCGTTTGCTGCGCCACCAGCCAAATACTAATCCGGCTATCAAGGCTCCTCCACTAGTGCTCAGGCTAATAGGTACTCCGCCGATATGGATTGCAAGTGCTCCGATGATACCTCCCAGTAAAATGCCAAGTCCTACAAATATCATATCGGTGGCATTGGTGGGGCGGTCTATGTATCCTAGTTCTTTTGCAGCAGATTCCACCTCTTTTTTCAGGCCGACCAATTCCAAAGTATCTCCGCAGTCGATAGTGGTTTGTGCGAAAACAGGGATATCAATGCCTGCCCGTTTGATACGGCGTATACTGACGCCATGCATAAAGCTTTGACGGCGTATGAAGTCCAATTTTTGGTTGGAATATGGCTTTTTGTGTATCATGACAGGGAGTACTTCCACAGGGAAGTCAAGCAGTTGCGGATCGACGATTTCTTCTCCAATCCAGTCTTCTTCACCAATGGCGAATTCTCTTCTTCCGCTCAGTACCACTTCGTCCCCTTTTTGTAATAATTGTCCGGGAATAATATCATTGACAATGGAAGCTCTATGTCGCATTCTTTCAACAAACAGTCTTTTCCCTTGTGAAATAAAATAGGATTCTAGTTGGTCAACAGTTTTGCCGTTGCCAAACCAATCGTTCTCTATGCGGTAAGCACGAAAAACTACCGGACGGCGGGCCTGTTCAAATCCGGGTTCGTCTGCTTCACTGGTACCCATCCGGGTTTCCAACTCTTTGCAAGCGGCTTTCACTTTTTCTAATCCTCCCAACATTTTAGGACCTAAAGAAGAGAGGACCCAGGCAGAGCCTGCCGTACCGAAAATGTAAGTTACAGCATATGCCACGGGAATGATATTAATCATATCACTTTTTTGGGAAGAGGATATGTTGAGTCCGTTTATGGTATCTTCTGCTACTCCTATGACGGCAGAGATAGTTTGTGCTCCGGCCAGTAACCCGGCTGCTTCACCGGCATTATATCCCATTAAGATAGCTAATAACCAAGTGATAATCAAACAACCTACACACATGAGCGCGGCGAATCCTACTTGAGGTAAACCATCTTTTTTCAGTCCGCGAAAGAATTGTGGTCCCACTTTGTATCCGATAGCAAAAAGGAATAAAAGAAAAAACACGGATTTCACCGGTTCTTCTATTGTAATGTTAAGCTGTCCCACTAATACCCCTACTAGCAATACACTGGTGACGATTCCCAAACTGAATTGTTTTATTTTCATTTTTCCAATCCAGAAGCCTGCGGCGATTGTCAGAAAAATCGCCAGTTCTGAATGCTGTCTCAAAAGATGTATAACCCATTCCATATTTCTTTCTTATTATAATTGCTGTTTAAAACAGAGTGGGGGTAAAGAAGTTGAGTTAAAAAGCTCCAAATTGTACTTAGTTCTAATATTTTTTATTTTATTTGCATAGAGATGATACTTGACTTATGAAAATAAAGTTGTTTGTAAAATATATTTCTTTGTTAGTTCTCTTGTTTGTTGCTGATGGTTGTAAAGAAAAAAAAGCTGACACATATGTGACTAAGGTCACCGATTTAACGGGAGAGGAAGAACAAGTTTTGAAATTGGAATATGATCGTGATGGTAAAATTATAAAGTATGGGGATACCCCAGTAAGGTATGAGGGCGACCAGATAACCATCGGACAGATGAATTGTTTGAATACCGGCAATAAGCTTTGCAATGTTACGTTTCAAATAGGAAAAGGCAAGGCGAGGGAGAGTAGGGCCCGTTGTATGTTGAAGGTAGGAGAGGAGGTTTATGAAGCTGATAAACAGACTGTCTATGATTATAAAGGAGATACTATTTTTATCAATTCTGATTATCGTGCTACTTCCGATTATCGTTTCTTGAAAAAAGTGCAAGGAAAATATGTTTTTGATCAGTTGGGACGGTTGAAGGAGGTGATGACTGTTTTTACTGAGGCAAATGATAGTGTGTCCAGTTGTCATACTTATTATAATTATGATAATAACATCAATTATCAGGCGAATCTGAATTTACAGGCTTATGTGATTGATTATGATGGGGTGGATAGTTTCTTCTATTTTTTATTGAATCTTGGGCAGTTGAGGAATAGAACAGCCTTACCTAATGATATCGGATATTGTATGAATCATGGTTTAAGCACTTATAATGTGCATGCCAATTATCGTCTGGATGATGAGAATCCGGTCAGGATAGAAGTTTTATATAATTATACCAAACTTCTATCCCGAATAGATTTATCTTATAATCATCCTTTAAATTAATTCATCGGGAAGTATAAACAAGTCTACTTCATTGGCGCCTTGCTTTATCAAGTCTTTCTTATCTATTTGGTAAAGACGGACAAACTCATCATGACTGTCGCATAGTTCCTGGGCTTTGCGATAATATTCTATTGATTTTTCTGTTTCATTCAGGATATAATACACATGTCCTGCATTCATCCAGTCTTCCATAATGGGCTTGGGCTCGGATATCAGCAAGTCGTAATATTTCTTGGCTTGTTGATGGTTGCCGGTAATGAAGGAACACCATCCGATGGCGCGTCGGGCATTCTGTGGCTTTTTATCCAGATACTCCACTTTGAAGAAATAAGCCAGTGCTTCATCGTATCGTTCCAGTGCCATTAGGCATTGTCCTATTTGTAGTGCCAGATTCAGACTGTCGGGCTGTGCCTGTTCCACCTTGTTATAATATTCCAAAGCTTTTGGGTAGTTTCCCTCTTTTCTATAACATTGTGCCAAATGGCGGTTATTCCATGTATTATCAGGGATCAGCAGATCTGATTGCAGGTAATAATCTATCGCTTTTTTATAGGAACCGATTTTCTGATAAATGAAACCTGCTTTCTGCCATAATTCGGCATTTTTACGATTGTATAATTCAATTGATTTATCATAGAGAATTCCGGCTTCTGCCAAGTCGTCGTGTGTGAATAGGTAATCTGCCAGTTTGTTGATATACTCTTTGTGTAACAAGGCTTGAGACAATGCTTCTTTATTCCATAAGTCCAGAGTGTCCTCAAAAATGTCATGTATTTCATGTCTTCTTGACCATAATTTGAAGAAACGGTAGAGGTCATGAATGTATTGCCGGCTCACGAATTCAGCGCGGGCTTTTGATTGTGACATCTCTTTTAAACGTTCTTTCAGTTCTTCAGAAGCTTCATGTTGTCCGTTCAATTGTTGCTGCATGAGATTCCTTTGGCTTTCCGGCATTTGTAACATGGTAAAACAAAAAGAGTATTTGTCGGAATTGCAGAATACATCCGAATTCATCAAAATGTTGAGCAGAGAGATTTTTTGTTCGTCATTTCCGAGAGATAATTTGGCGATATCCTGATATTGGGGATCAAAAGGATAGAACCAGTGAGAAATTTTGCGGAAAAACGGGAATTGTTTCAGCTGTGAAAAGGTACTCATATACACATCTGCCCCGGACATTTGCAGTTCACCTAATTCGCGCAATTTATCGGTAATGCCTGAACGGTCAATCCATTCTTCCCATTCCGGATTATGATCTTCGGCATCTTCATCCAGTCCTTCCAAATTAAGTTTGGGATTTTTCATCATTTCGGGAATGATTTCTTCACGCATCTTCTTGTCTATCTTTCGGGTTTCACGGGAAGATTGCAATAATTGAATCTGGATATGATGCAGGTTTTTGATGAACTCGGAATTTTCATTCAGTTCATTTATGCGCGACACGGCTTCAGGGTATTGAAGGATACGCTTTTCATAATAGTAGCATGTTAGTGCGATCCCTGCAATAGCCCGCTGATTCAGCATGGTATCCTGATGGGTATAGGCGTTCAATAGAAACATGAACTTGCGGATGTCGAATATTTGCAGCAGGCTCATGGTAACGGCGCTGACCATTATGGAAAGGTCGTTGACTTGGATCAATAGCGAGTTGAACAAAGTTTGCGCTTCAGCATATTCCGATTCACTCCACCGGGTGGATACCCATATTTTTTCAAATAATTCGTCTACGGCTGTTTCGTGACGTTTTCTCATGGCATCCATTTCTTCATTTCTTTTGGCCTCGGTGGTATATATCAATGGTGCTGTAGCCATATCTTCTGTATACGCCTCCAGTTGCATTTGTAATTCGGCATAGCTGTGAGGAGGGCTTTGGACAAAAGTGCGCATTGTGTCATAATAGGCTCCGTAATTTTGTGTTGCCTGTACGGCTATATGGATACGGTCGGCCAGTTCGTATGCCGTGCGTAACATTTTATGGTATATTTCCACTTTATTGGGATCTTTCATCCCTTTTGAAGTATATTGCAGCATCAGGTCGTATGACGTTTGCAGGGCTTCTAGCTCATTCTTTAATTGCCAGTCGGAAGTATGGGTGGCATATCCTGTCATTTGGGATAATGCTTCTTTTAACCGATATTGGTCTAATAGTTTTATGATTTCTTCGCGCATATTTTAAAGTTCTATTTGTATGTCTTTTATAAACAAATGCGGGCAGACTTCGGTTCTTGGCTTATTTCAGCCAGGTTGCCCGTTTCCATATATATTCCATCGGACCGTGAGAGTGGTGATTCATCCACCAGCGGCAGAAAGAGAATTGCAAGATGAAGAAAACTATTCCTGCCAGGCAGCTGGCTGTGATACCAAACTGATTGTGCAATGCAAATCCCCAGTTGTAGTATAACATGGAACCTACTATACTTTGAGTAATATAATTGGTAAGGCTCATCTTTCCGTATGGCGTTATTTTCATTAATCCGTCGTGTAAGTTTGTCTTGTAAAAAGCGAAGACGACACCGGATACCAGAATCAGCATAAATGCAAAATTGGAAAGCGAGGTGATGATTAGTGAAAGAGGGGTCAGAATGGATTTATTTGTGATAAAGTCCGGTAGCATATTGCCCAACCCATATAAAGGGAAAAATGCGACGAGTGAGCCTGCAAGTACCTTGTTCCATACCTTCAAGTGCTCTTTCAAAAAAAGTCCCTTGCGCCCTATCAGCATACCGAGCAGGAAAAGGGCGGCTGTTTGGAATACCCGTCCGTGATCCCAGGCCCAGGCAAGGCTTGCCAACTGTCCTTCCCATAAATTGACACGGATGGTTTCCAGAAAATTACCATTGCTTTGCACTGCAAAAGTTGCATTCCAGAAGCTGCGGGTGGGGATGGCCGGAGTAACAAATTCCGGATCGAGACAGGCACGTATTACATAATAAAGCGGCAATGGCTGGATCAATAGCAGACATGCCAATGCAAATATCCATTTGTCTTTCAGCCGGCAAGTCAGTGGCAGGATGAAACCTACTAAAGAATAAAGGACCAGCACTTCCGCTGTGAAAAAACTGGCATTGATATTACCTATCAGGAAAAGAAGAATTAACCGCCAACAAAAATGTAGACGGAAATCATTGCCCCGTAGGCGTTGGTTGTCATCTTGAATAAAAAAGCTAAAACCGAAAAGTAAAGCGAATATGGCGTATGCTTTTCCGCCGAACATGAAGAATAACCCGTTCCAAATGGCTTTGTCCGAGAAGTTCAGCCACGCACTTTGTCCGGCTGTATCGGGAAATGAGTAGAAATTAAAATGTTCGATAGAGTGCAGGATGATGATTCCCATCACTGCCAGTCCGCGTAGCACATCAGCTACATCTACACGTGCGTGTCCTTTCAATTTTGTGTTTATTGCTTTTGTTTCCATGGGGTTATATATTAGCGTACAAAAATAGGAAAATCTTGAATAGTTGGCAAAAAAAGGAGGAAGTAATCAGATATTTCTTTAATTTTGTCCCCATCTTAAAAAAAGATATGGATATTTCGGAATTGCAACGTGTTTATGCCGGTCATCCTAACACTAAGGGACTGGCTGCGTTATTGGAAGATTCCTCAGTGAGGACTATTTTCCTGGGAGGATTACATGCTTCTGCGGCAGCTTTATTTGTTTCCTCCTTTCTTAGAGAGAATAAACAGACATTTGTATTTGTACTGGGTGACTTGGAGGAAGCGGGTTACTTTTATCATGACCTGACACAGGTGAACGGTGATGAGCATATTTTGTTCTTTCCATCCTCGTATCGTCGGGCTGTTAAATATGGGCAGAAAGATGCAGCCAATGAGATCCTGCGTACGGAAGTGTTGAGCCGTTTACAGAAAGGCGATCCGCTATGTGTGGTGACTTATCCCGAAGCGTTGGCGGAGAAAGTGGTATCACAAGAGGTACTGATGGACAAGACGTTAAAACTTGGTGTGGGTGAGCATGTGGACACAGAGTTTATCACGGAAGTGCTGGCCGGTTACGGATTCGAGCATGTGGATTATGTTTATGAACCGGGGCAATATGCTGTACGCGGTAGTATTATTGACGTCTTCTCTTTTGCTTCCGAGTATCCTTACCGTATTGACTTTTTTGGTGACGAGGTAGACAGCATCCGTACTTTTGAGGTGGAAAACCAGCTTTCGAAAGAGAAGAAACAGAGCATTGCCATCGTGCCCGAGCTGACGAATGCCGCCGACAAGAGCGGGGTGTCTTTCTTTGAATTCATTCCTCGGGAAACAGTTCTGGCAATGAAAGACTTTCTTTGGGTACGTGAAAGAATACAGGTAGTACGGGAAGAGGCACTCTCTCCTCAGGCGCTTGCCGCATACGAGGGAGAGAAGACGGAACTGATGAATTTGGAACTGAAGCTGATAGACGGGGCGGAATTTACAGTACGGGCTTTGGATTTCAAACGGATTGAATTTGGTAACAAACCTACAGGAACTCCACAGGCAACGTTGGCTTTCGATACGACGGTCCAGCCTATTTTTCATAAGAATTTTGATTTGGTAAGCACTTCATTCACTGATTATCAGAAACGAGGTTACACCTTATATATATGTACCGATAGTGAGAAGCAGGCAAAGCGTCTGAAAGATATCTTTGAGGAGCGTGGCGATCATATTACGTTCATTCCGGTCAACAAGACTTTACATGAGGGCTTTACAGATAATGTATTGAAAAGCTGCTTTTTTACAGACCATCAGATTTTTGACCGTTTCCATAAATACAATCTTCGTAGTGACAAGGCGCGTAGCGGTAAGGTGGCATTGACCTTAAAAGAGTTGAGCCAGTTTGAGCCGGGTGACTTTGTGGTACATATAGATCATGGTGTAGGCCGTTTTGGCGGATTGGTACGCATTCCGAATGGAAATACTACCCAGGAAGTGATTAAACTTATTTATCAGAATGAGGATGTGGTATTTGTTTCCATTCATTCCCTGCATAAAATATCCAAGTATAAAGGGAAGGAGGGAGAAACTCCCCGCCTGAACAAATTGGGGACCGGTGCGTGGGAAAAAATGAAAGAGCGTACCAAGAGCAAAATCAAAGATATAGCCCGTGACCTGATCAGACTGTATTCGCAACGTAAACAGGAAAAAGGATTCTCGTATAGTCCCGACAGTTTTATGCAACATGAATTAGAGGCGAGCTTTATTTATGAGGATACCCCCGACCAGTTGAAGGCGACTCAGGATGCCAAAGCCGATATGGAGAGCGACCGTCCTATGGACCGTCTGGTGTGTGGTGATGTGGGTTTCGGAAAGACTGAAGTGGCTATTCGTGCTGCTTTCAAGGCTGTGGCTGATAACAAACAGGTGGCTGTGCTGGTTCCCACTACGGTGCTGGCCTATCAGCACTTTCAGACTTTCAGCGAACGGTTGAAAGATTTTCCATGTAAGGTGGATTATTTGAGCCGTGCCCGCAGTGCGAAAGATGTTTCCAGAATAGTGAAGGAACTGGCGGATGGAAAAATAAATATTTTGGTCGGTACACATAAAATCATCGGTAAAAGCGTTAAGTTCAAAGATTTAGGATTGCTGATCATTGATGAGGAACAGAAGTTCGGAGTTAGTGTGAAAGAGAAGTTGCGTCAGATGAAAGTGAATGTGGATACACTTACTATGACCGCTACCCCCATCCCCCGTACTTTGCAGTTCTCGTTAATGGGCGCCCGTGATCTTTCTGTTATTCAGACTCCGCCTCCCAACCGTTATCCCATTCAGACAGAGGTGCATACCTTTAATGAAGATATCATAACGGAAGCGATCAATTTTGAAATGAGCCGTAACGGACAGGTGTTCTTTGTCAATAACCGCATACAGAATCTGGTAGAATTGGAATCCATGATCAAGCGGAATATACCCGATTGCCGTGTCTGCATAGGTCATGGACAGATGGAGCCCGAAAAGCTGGAAAAGATTATTTTCGACTTTGTGAACTATGATTATGATGTGCTGCTGGCAACCACCATTATCGAGAGTGGTATTGATATACCGAATGCCAATACGATTATCATCAACCAGGCGCAGAATTTTGGATTGAGTGATTTGCACCAGATGCGTGGACGTGTGGGAAGAAGCAATAAAAAAGCATTCTGTTATTTGTTGGCGCCTCCATTGACTTCACTGACTCCCGAGGCAAAGCGCCGTCTTCAAGCCATTGAGAATTTCAGTGATTTGGGCAGCGGTATCCATATAGCCATGCAGGATTTGGATATCCGTGGAGCAGGAAATATGCTGGGGGCGGAGCAGAGTGGCTTCATTGCCGATTTGGGTTATGAAACTTATCAGAAGATACTGGCCGAAGCGGTGAAAGAGTTGAAAGAGGATGAGTTTGCCGATCTTTATGCAGAGGAGTTGCAGGCAGCGGGAGAAGAGAAAATCAGTGGCGAGAACTTTGTGGATGAATGTCAGGTGGAAAGTGATTTGGAATTGCTTTTCCCAAATGAGTATATCCCCAGCAGCAGCGAACGTATGTTGCTTTATCGTGAACTGGACGGATTGGAATTGGATAAGGACCTGCTCGCTTTCAAGGCACGGTTGGAGGACCGTTTCGGAAAGGTTCCTCCCGATGGGCTGGAACTTCTGCGTATCGTACCTTTGCGCAGATTGGCTAAACGGTTGGGGGTGGAAAAAGTATTCTTGAAAGCCGGACGAATGACTTTGTTCTTTATCAGTAATCAGGAAAGTCCTTATTATCAAAGTGCGGCTTTTGGCAAGGTGATTGATTACATGAGCAAGAATCCGCGTTACTGCAATTTGCGTGAGCAGAACGGCAAGCGTAGTATGGTAGTCAAGAATGTGGAAACGGTAGAGACTGCGGTAGGTATTCTGCAGGAGATGGTGAGTTTGTGATAAAAGATGTCTGTATTGGCGGAAACCGGCATTGCCGTAGAGTAAGCAGGATATGTTAACGTAAAATTGAATATTAACTAAATAAGCAGCTGATTTTTAATTAATTGTTTAACGGAATTGAATTTGGGGTGTTTTATATTAAAAAATAATATAAGACACTCCTTTTTCTTTTAACTTATCTATATTTTTACTATCTTACTTCCAGTTTAAAAGCGGACACTGAGATTTTTACTCACATATTGTCTAATTTAAAAAACACTTGTTATGGAAGTGAAAAAAGCACGAAGAGCCGACCTTGAAAAGGGTAAGTCCCGTTGGCTGTTCATGGGTCTCATTGTGACGCTGTCGTTTATGTTTGTTTCGTTCGAATGGACTGAACGTAATGTAACTTACGCGATCAGTGATTTAGTCAGTGACCCGGATTTCTTTGAAGAATTAGTTCCTGTAACCTATAATCAGGATAAACCTCTGCCGCCACCGCCTCCGCCGGCTGCCGTCAACCCGGAAGAACTCAATATAGTGGATAATAACTCGACGGAAACAGAAACCGATATTGCAGCTTCAGACCCTACGGATGCTCCGGTAATTATACCGACCCCTATTGAAGTACCCGAAGAAGTAGTGGATGAAAATGTGGAATTTGTGGTGGTGGAAGAGATGCCGGTATTTCGTAACGGTAATGCTGATTTGATGAGGTATCTGAGTGAAAACATCAAATATCCTACCGTCAGTGCCGAGCAGGGAGTTCAAGGAAGGGTAGTGGTGCAGTTCGTTGTGGGTGTTCATGGAGAGATCCTGAATCCGGTAGTGGTGAAGAGTGTGGATCCGTATCTGGACAAGGAAGCAATCCGCGTGATCAGTTCCATGCCAAAATGGAAGCCCGGCAAGCAAAGAGGAAAAGCAGTGAGGGTGAAATACACTGTTCCTGTAGTCTTCAGGCTGCAAAGTTAAGATTTAATTAGTATGGATGGAGGAAGCGTAATCTCAGAAGAGGACGCTTCCTCTTTTTTTATCGAGGAATAAATAGGGGATATTTATGAAAACATGTAAGAAAAAAGGGAGTGAAAGGAAATAGTTAGTAATAAAATGCTTGCTATCTTATTATATTTGTTACCTTTGTGGGTCTTATAATATGAAAAACAATG
>OLNL01002375.1_pt1 | contig 14613 bp, 14 predicted proteins | sample 1672181 | NCBI WGS metagenome assembly OLNL01 (sample SAMEA3136656, study PRJEB25190) | human gut metagenome | biome: human gut; feature: human-associated habitat; material: faeces | place: Austria | collected 2013
AATATTATACAACAGTTGGTAATTCTGTAGACATTCCAATCATCATGTACAATGTACCAGGAAGAACAGGAACAAACATCCAGCCAGCAACAGCAGTGAAGATTGCCAAGAGTGTTGATAACATCGTAGCGATCAAAGAAGCAAGCGGAGATATCGGACAGGTGGCAACACTTGCAGCATTAGCAGATGGATGTTTAGATATCTATTCAGGAAATGACGATCAGGTAGTACCTCTTCTTGCATTAGGTGGAAAGGGTGTTATCTCTGTATTATCTAACGTAGCACCAAGGGAAACTCATGACATGGTTATGAAGTTTTTAGATGGGGATGTTAAAGGAAGTTTAGACATCCAGTTAAAATACATGGATGTGATCCATAACTTATTTAGTGAAGTAAATCCAATCCCTGCAAAACGTGCAGTTTCAGAGATGGGATATTGCAGAAATATCGTAAGACGTCCATTGACAGAGATGGAAGAAGATCACGCACAGGTATTAATTAACGCAATGAAAGAAGCAGGAATTCTTTAAGGAGTTACAAAAGATGGTTAAGATTATGATGCATGGCTGCAATGGAGTCATGGGACAGGTGATCAGTAAGATCATAGAAGAGACAGAAGGAGCCGTTATGGCATGTGGTGTAGATCGTGTGGATGACGGACACAATGATTATCCAGTATTTACAGATATTAACGCATGTGATGTGGAAGTTGATGCGATCATTGATTTTTCAGCCGCACCAGCAGTTGATGGATTATTAGATTTTGCAGTTGAGCGACAGATTCCAGTTGTATTATGTACAACAGGACTAAGTGATGAACAGTTAGAGAAAGTTCATGAAGCAAGCAAAAAGACAGCAGTTCTTCGTTCAGCAAATATGTCATTAGGAGTGAATACATTATTTAAAGTATTAAAATCCATGACAAAATTATTAGCAGATGCAGGATTTGATATTGATATCGTAGAGAAGCATCACAGAAGAAAATTAGACGCACCATCTGGAACAGCAATCGCACTTGCAGAAGCTGTGAATGAGCCATTAAACAACGAATATGAGTTTGTTTATGACAGAAGTCAGAGACGAGAACAGCGTCCAAAGAAAGAGATCGGAATCTCAGCAGTCAGAGGTGGAACAATTGTTGGAGAACATGAGATCATCTTTGCAGGACAGGATGAAGTCATCGAATTAAAACATACAGCATATTCAAGAGCTATCTTTGGAAAGGGAGCAGTCAGTGCAGCCCTTTACTTAGCAGGAAAAGAAGCTGGTATGTATGATATGAGTGATGTCATTGGATAAGAGATAAGAGTTTAAAGACAATAGATACATTCGCCATTAAGACAGTGTGTTTATTGTCTTTCTTTATGGCAGGAGAGATAACATGAGTAAGATAAAGATTGCATTTTTTGATATTGACGGGACATTGATCGATCCAGAGAAGAAAAGAATAACAGACAATACCAAAAAAGCATTATTAAAGCTTAAGGAAAATGGAGTTAAGATCTGTATTGCAACAGGAAGACCGCCAGAAAAAGTTCCAGATTTCAAAAGTGAAGGAATAGATTTTGATGCATTTTTGACGTTTAATGGTTCTTATAGTTTTAATGAAACCGAAACGATCTTTGAAAATCCGCTGGATAAAGAAGATGTAAAACAGATCATCCAAAATGGAGAAGAAATGGGACATCCTGTGGTATTAGCGACAAAGGACAGGACAGAAGCAAATGGATTAGAAGAAGACCTTGTTGAATATTTTTCCATTGCAAATCAGAGGATCAAGCTTGCAACAGATTTTGAGGAGCTTTCAAAAGATGAAGTATTTCAGATCATGATGGCAGGCGGTAAGGATGAATATAAAGCGATGCTTAAAGATACAAAAAGAGCAGCAGTGGCAGTATGGTGGCCGAAAGCTGTCGATATCATTCCGTCAGATGGAGGAAAAGGCGTTGCAGTTGAAAAGGTTTTAGAGTACTACCATTTGAGCAAAGAGGAGGCAATGGCATTTGGAGATGGTAACAATGATCTTGAAATGCTAAAGACCGTTGGACTTGCAGTGGCAATGGAAAATGCATCCAAAGAGTTAAAAGAAGCAGCTGATGTAATCTGCGGGCATGTATCAGAGGATGGAATTTATACATATTGTAAAGAAAATAATTATTTTGAATAAAAAAAGAATGGTTTCAGATACCTTGTGTAAGAAACCATTCTTTTTTATAGGAAAATTTGATGTTAAACAATATTAGGAATGAACTTTTTCCGCTTTTGGATATATTTTTTTCATTTTCTGGTCATTATAATGAGTATCAAGAAATCTTTCGAAACCATTGGAAGCAGGAACCTGTTTGTCTCTCTGATCATAACGGATCAAGGCAGATAAAGACATCAGCATATTAAGTGTCATAAAAACAACGACAAACCATGTAAAAACAGTTCCAAAAGCGATTGGAAGTTTTTCAATCAGTCCGGATAGTAATGGATAGATCTTTTTAAACCAGGCAACCGTTGCAATTCCCCAGAAGAAACAATAAAGAAGATTGATTCTTCCATTCAGATTAAAAGGCATCTTACTGTAATCCCAGAACACCTTTCCGAAGACAATTTCACTTAGAACACTGCACAAATATTCATAAGCACCTCCAAGAAATGTTCCCATCAAAAATAAAAAGCTCTCAGAACAATCTTTATAACGATATAAAAGTAAAGTAACTCCAGCAAAAGCAAATCCCCAGACAATACTGAACGGACCCCATACAAGGCTACTGCGGCTCATCCAGACACCCATTTTTAAACGGCAAAAGATCGTTTCGATGATATCACCAAGCAAGGAACCTATAAAAAACAATAAAAAGACTTTATAAAAACCACAGCCCTGAGCAAAGACGCCCGTTTTTGGAATTGTTGGAAGTTTTAATTTGCGCTGTGGATAAGCACGTTCGACACGGTGTTCCACGTAAGAAGTTATCAACTTATTTAACTTCATGCTGATCTTTGTAAGATATGCATCTGCAGATTCCCAACGCCGTTTATCGATATTTTTCCCAAAAACAACGATTGCCGTGGCTAGTATATCAATGATCAATATTGTAAGCAGAGTAAAGATAATAACGTGGCGTATCAAGGCAGGAATCATTTTGTATATAGTAAAAATGAAAGGATTTGCAAATCTGACACCAAGATATCCAAGAATTCCCCAGAAGATTGAATGAGAAACACAAATATAACCATCCAGATTCCATTTATTTTCAGAATAATCCCACCAACGTTCATGATAAAAATGTTCAATGAAATGTCCTCCAAACCACTCAATGACAGTGGCATCGATCATGGCAACAAGAAAAATCCAAAGGCCAGTCATCTCATGGGTATTGATCGTGATGATCACAGCACCGATACCGTAAGAAATACAAAGTGGGGAATTAATAAATCCACGGTTTACAAAACGCTTCTGATTAAATGCTGCCTGTATCACTTCCAGAATCCATCCAGTAAAAGAATAGAGGAAGAAAAGAAAGCATAATTCAAATAATGTTTTTATCATATGTAAAGCTCCTTTTGTTGTTAATAATGTATTCAGTATATAAAAAATGACAAAAAAATACAAGAAAGAAAAGCATTGTTTCAAAAACTGCACAAAAGCATCTGATAAATTCTTCACAAAATTTCTGAACAAATGTAAAAATATATATGAAAAAATAATTCACTTTGACATAATTTCAGAGAATATGTATTGAAAAGAAAACAAAGATTGACTAGAATAAAGGCATAAAGATTGATACAACTTAGAAAGCAGCAAATGAGAAAGGAGTATCGTCCAATGAAGAAGATTGTAGATGATTGGAGACTGATCTATAAGGTTTGCAGCCTGTATTATGAAGATGATATGAGGCAACAGGAAATCAGCGACTATCTTGGAATATTCAGAGCGACAATCTCAAGAATGCTTCAGAAGGAAAAAGAAAGCGGAATTGTACGCGTGGAAGTGGTCAATCCGATTCAGTTCACTTATGGAAAACTTGAAAAAACACTGGAAAGAAAATATGGTCTGAAAGATGTGATCGTTGTCGAGAATAGTTCTCTTGATACCAGACAGGAATCTCTGAATAAGATGTATGAAAAGGCAGCACTTTATTTGTCACAGTTTTTCCGTGATGGAGATTATATTGGAGTATCTATGGGATTTACTTTACATAATGTAGCGAGAACTCGAAGATCATTTGCGAAAGATAATCAGTATATGTTTGTACCAATCGTAGGAGGCATCAGTCCAAACAGTATTAATGGAGTAGATGTCCAGAGTAACCAGATTGCAAGAGAATTTGCAGATAAATTTGGTGGAAACTATACACAGTTTCTTGCTCCAGCACAGTTCTCAGATAAGAAGATCAAAGATTATTTCTTAGAGGAAAAGTCAGTGAATTTTATCTTCGATGACTTTGAAAAACTGGATACAGTTGTTATGGGAATTGGAGCAAATGATACAGGAACAGATTCCACACTGATTCATGCCGGATATATTACGGATGAAGAACTTCAAAGTTTCGCAGACAATGGTGTTGTTGGAAATGTGGCTTTGCAATTCTTTGATTCCGAAGGAAAAAGAGATAAATTTCAAGGATTCAACGAAAGAATAGCAGGAATGCCCGCAGAGCAGATTAAGAAGATCAGAAACCGAATTGGTATTGCAGGTGGAGTAGAAAGAGTGAAAGCAGTTAAAGGTGCAATTGCTGGAGGATATATCAATATATTGATCACCAACAATGAATGCGCTGAAAAGTTATTGTAGAACCGCAGAAAAAGAAACTAATCAAGATAAAAAAGATATATTTTTATTAGTTTTCTTTTTTTGAACAAAATATTTGTAAAAATAACACAAAAATGAGAAAAAAAGTAAAAATAAGAACAAAAAAACAGCGGAAAAACCGCTGCATGGAATCAGTCAAGCAGAGCAAGTGCTGTTTCCTTGGTAGTGAAAAATGAAGCAAATGGGATTTACCACCTGTCAGATCAGCTAACTGGATGACGTTATAGTTTGGCAATGTATCAAATGAGGCACCGAAACTTCCAGCGAGGGGAACGACCTGAATGTCAGTAAATTTCAAAGCTGGAAAGATGATGAAACAAATTTCTATGATTCTATGGCAATCAAAGCAACAGAAGCGATCAAAGAAGATGTAAAACGTGCGATCAAAGTATTCCAGAAATTATAGAAAAGAGGATAAAAATGGCAGTATATAAAGAAACAATTGAGGTAAAATCTCATGGGAAAACTCCAACATATATTGATATTACAAAAGACGTAAGAAGAGTTATTGAAGAAAGCGGGATCAAGAACGGTATCTGTGCCGTGATTTCTCCTCATACAACGTGCTCCGTATTCTTCGAAGAATTCTGTCATGACTATAATGAAGATGGAGATGAATTTTTACAGGAAGATTTAAATAATGTTCTTGCAGAGATCATTCCAGACCATGTATCCAAAGATCAGTACGTATATCCAGGAGAAGAACACTACAAAGCAGTAGAAAGCTGGCCAAATGCTGAAGATTATCTTCCAGGAGGAGACAGAACAGCATTATTTAATGGAGATGCACATTTAAAATCAACATTATTAGGTTCCAGTGAAACATTCGAAGTAGATAACGGAAAACTTGGGGTAGGTACAACAGGATATGTATATTTTGCAGATTTTGACCGTACACGTCCACGTACAAGAAAATGTAAGATTGTAGTTCTTGGAGAATAAGGAGGAAAGCATCATGGCAAAAGCCCAGTCACCATTTTTAATTGTCAATCCTAAGTCATATTTATACGGAAAAGAAAGTCTTGAACTAGCAAAAGCAGCTGATCAGGTTGCCAAAGATACAGGACTTCAGATATATTTCACATGTCCATATGCGGATATCCGTATGATCAAAGAAAATACAACTGATATCATCGTATGTGCCCAGTCCATGGACCCATTAGTTCCAGGAAGAGGAATGGGACACGTATTACCAGAATCTTTAAAAGAAGCTGGAGCTGAAGCATTATTTTTAAATCATGCAGAGAATCCTAAAACAGTCAGTAATCTGTACGCAACGATCAAACGAGCAAAAGAACTTGACATGATCACAGTTGTATGTGCAGACTCAACCGTAGAAGCCAAAGCAGTTGCCTGCATGGACCCAGACATCGTACTGGCAGAGCCAACAGACCTGATCGGAACAGGCCAGGTGGCAGATGATTCTTACACAATTGAAACAGTCAAAGCATTAAATGCGATCAATCCAAATGTATTAGTAATGATCGTATCCGGCGTAAGCACAGCTGAAGACTGCTACAATGTGGTAAAATTAGGAGCAGACGGAACAGGTGCAACCTCCGGAATCTTAAACGCACCATCCCCTGCACAGAGAGTCAGAGAAATGGCAGAAGCAATCGTTAAGGCGAAAAACGAAAAATAAAAGTTAGAAAATGGTTTGTTCTGATCTTCTTTCTATTTCATACAACGGAAGACTATTCAAACCACTACGGAGTGTGCATGTTAAACAGTATTGGATGATAATTTTTGTATCCGTTAACGGAAGATCAAAGGAACTTACAATCACCGATTTGACGAGAAGTTTGACATATATTTAAATCTTAATTATATCCAATACCATCCAACATACACACCAACTCAAATTTTCCAATCTTGTAGTTTCCTACACTATAACCTTCAGGTATATGAGCAAAATTTCACCGATGTGCTTTCGGTTGCTTATTTATTTTTCCCATATACGGAAAGACTTCAGTTGGCCAACACTATAATTAAAATTTTGAGCAATTCCACTAAAATAATGTTATAATAATAACAAACACCAAATCAAATTAACCAAGAAAGGAGCAAAATCATGGCAGCAATCATCGGAAGCCCAACACGTTACATCCAAGGAAAAGGGGAAATGAAAAACCTATGTTCCTATGCAGATAAGTTCGGAAAGAATCTATTCATTTTAACAAGTGCATCCGGAAGAAAACGAGTAGAACCAGCGATCAACGAAGGGAACAAAGACAGTAATCTGACATACGATGTATTTAATGGAGAATGTTGTATGACAGAGATCAACCGTATCATAAAGATCGTAGAAGAAACAGGAAGCGATGTGATCATCGGAATCGGTGGAGGAAAGATTCATGACACATCAAAAGCTGTTGCATACTATACAAAGAAACCAGTCATTATTGTACCAACCATTGCATCCACAGACGCACCATGCAGTGCATTATCTGTGATCTATACAGATGAAGGTGTATTTGAGAAATATTTGTTCTTGCCATCAAGCCCGGATATGGTTATGGTAGATACAGATATCGTTTCAAAAGCACCAGTAAGATTGTTGATCTCAGGTATGGGAGATGCCCTGGCAACTTATTTTGAGGCAAGAGCATGTAAAAGATCCGATGCAAGTAATTGTGTTGGCGGAAGATGTACATTGGCAGCAATGAATCTTGCACAGTTATGTTTTGATACATTAATGGAGAACGGAGTACAGGCAATGACAGCATCAAGAGAAGGAATCTGTACAAAAGCTGTAGAAAATGTAATTGAAGCAAATACTTACTTATCAGGAATCGGATTTGAAAGTGGAGGATTAGCAGGAGCACATGCGATCCATAATGGATTTACAGCAATCCCAGAAACACATAAGATGTATCATGGAGAGAAAGTAGCATTCGGAACATTGGTTCAGCTGGTACTAGAAGATGCGGGAGAAGATGAGATCATGGAAGTAATTGATTTCTGCAGTGAAGTCGGACTTCCTGTGACATTAAAAGGATTAGGAATCGAAGAAGTGAAACCAGAACAGATTATGGAAGTTGCGAAATTAGCATGCGCACCAGAAGATACAATGGGAAATATGCCATTTGAGGTAACACCTGAAGATCTGTATGCAGCAATTATGGGTGCGGATGCACTTGGAAGATATTATACAGAATAGAAAATTGCCAGTATCTAGTTAATAGACATAGAAAATATGAAAGAACCCCTGAAAGGTTGATCAACCTTTCAGGGGTTCTTAAAAATGTGCGCCTAGCGGCGCACGTTTCGTTTGCGCGCCATGGGCGCGCTCTCGCAGGTGAAAGTCCTGAACATGCCCAGGTAGTGGGAAATGTATAGCTGAACAGCAAGGGTGTCCATCGTGAGGTGGAATCTGAAGGAAGCTGTAAGCAAATCTCTGGTCCGACGGACAGAAATCACATACAAGGCTAGGCTACGAGAGATAAGTTGGCAAAATACAACGAAGTCTAATAACTATCACCTTTGTAGTAGCAGAGTAAATGTGGCGGATATATGGAGAGAAAGAGCGAGCACCTTAAGCGTGGAGGTCTCACAGAGGTTCCATTAGCCTAGTAACAACGAATTGTGAGAAGTCAGCCGAGCCCATAGTAGTGAAGAAGTTTCTGTAATGGAAATGGAGCGAAGGGGTGAACAATCAATAAGTTTGAGTATGTCTCGGATTGCAGAAATGGCAACATCTGCCGTAATCAATCGGGTAAAAGATGGTCAAATCAAGCGAGACGGAAAGGAAAGAACGTATGGACACAAGTAGTCTAATGGAGCAGATTTTATCTAGCGACAATCTCAACAGAGCATATCTGCAAGTCGTACGAAATAAAGGTGCAGAGGGAGTGGACGGAATGAAGTACACGGAACTCAAAGAACATCTTGAAAAGAACGGCGAAATCATCAAGGAACAGTTGGGGACAAGAAAGTATAAACCTCAACCAGTACGAAGAGTGGAGATACCAAAGCCTGATGGCGGTGTCAGAAACCTAGGAGTACCAACAGTAACAGACAGATTCATACAGCAAGCTATTGCACAGGTATTAACACCAATCTACGAGGAACAATTCCATGAACATAGTTACGGATTCAGACCAAATAGATGTGCACAGCAAGCAATCCTAACAGCACTTGACATGATGAATGATGGTAACGATTGGATTGTAGACATTGACTTGGAAAAGTTCTTTGACACGGTAAACCATGACAAGCTTATGACTACAATAGGCAGAACTATTAAAGATGGAGATGTTATCTCTATCATAAGGAAATATCTTGTCAGCGGAATCATGATTGACGACGAATATGAGGATTCTATTGTGGGAACACCGCAAGGAGGAAATCTCTCGCCGTTGTTGGCAAATATTATGCTCAATGAACTTGATAAGGAAATGGAAAAGCGAGGGCTTAACTTTGTACGTTACGCTGATGACTGTATTATCATGGTTGGAAGTGAAATGTCTGCAAATCGGGTAATGAGAAATATATCTCGTTTTATTGAAGAGAAATTAGGGCTTAAGGTCAACATGACTAAGAGCAAAGTAGACAGACCAAGCGGACTGAAATACCTTGGATTTGGATTCTACTATGACACAAGAGCGCATCAGTTTAAGGCGAAACCACATGCACAATCAGTAGCGAAGTTTAAGAACAGAATGAGAAAACTCACTTGCCGTAGTTGGGGCGTTAGCAACAGCTACAAGGTGGAAAAGCTCAATCAGCTTATCAGAGGGTGGATTAACTACTTCAAGATAGGAAGTATGAAAACACTCTGCAAAGAACTTGACAGTAATATCAGGTACAGACTTCGTATGTGCATTTGGAAACATTGGAAAACACCACAAAACCGTGCTGAGAATCTGATAAAACTTGGAATGAATAAAGAAGATGCATACTCGATAGCGTACACAGGAGCGAGGATAGCCCATGTATGTAGCGGGGCATTGAATTATGTAATTACCAACAAAAGACTAGCCTCATTTGGATTAGTCTCAATGTTAGATTACTACACCGAAAGGTGTGTCACTTGCTAAGTTGATTGAACCACCGTGTACCGAACGGTACGCACAGTGGTGTGAGAGGTCGAAATATCTCATTCACAAGATGAGATATTTCTCCTACTCGATTTACTTGACAAAGCTACTTAACCCTTTGGTTAGTTCCGAACGCATAGCCCCGGGAGTAATTATTAAGGAGATGAGATTTTATATTGAATGTGATTAAGTAAAGAGCAATCATTTCGATTGTCTTCAGAAATTATAATGATTTCTACCTTTGGGTGATTTACGATTTCAGGCCAGAAAGATTCTGCAGGTTCTTGCAATACCCCTAAAATGGGAGTCTGCCCATCCAAAAGGTTTAGGATTTTTCTCCGAAATAAAGCTGCGTCTGCTTCATGTGGACCAAGCTCATCCATAACAATTAAAGAGCAGTCAGAACACATGGAAAGAATATTGCATCCAAGAAGATCAAAGGTATCGGCAGTGTGTTCATCTGTTTTTCCGCATAAAAACAAAAGATTAGATTCGTTTGGGAATTCCTTCTCTTTTAGATGGTACATATGAACTGAATACTGATTCTTTAGATAGTCTTTTGTGCGGACAGTCAGGAATCCATCAGCGGTTTTCTTATAATCATCCAATATCTTTTGGATCAATGTAGATTTTCCAATGTGTTTTTTACCAGTTAAAAATATATGTTGAGTCATAGTAAAGTCCCATTTCATTTTATAATAGTTCTATAGTCAGGTCGCATTGTTTTGTTTCGAACATCCCAGAGAATTCTTCCATAAGTGGAATCAGTTATTTCCTTGATCTGTCCATCTTTGTTTAAGTGAGATTGAATCCAGTGCATGATTTTATTTGCATTTTCCTGTGTATGTTCTTCAGAAGGAAACATGTGCTCCATAAGGAAATCTATATAGTGTTCATCCGGAGTTACCCAGGTTTCACGATGGAGCTTCTCATAGCTTGTTTCAGGATTATATCCAAGCAGAAATAATATATTGAAAAGAGAGAAAAACCATCGCCCATTCCATTGGGGTGCTGTTTGTTTGCCAAATACTTCCTGTAAGATCTGTTCCCTGAGTGAATTTCGTCTGTCAAGATGCGTGATATTACAGCACCATGCCCTGCTCATTTCCATAGATTTTATCAGTCCGTCCATATTGTGGATAGCAGGTGTCATGGAACTGAATACCAAATCAAATGCATGCTTATACCTCGATTTATCAATATCTAATGTCTGAAAATTACATGTATAGAGTATAGCGTTGTTTAAGCCTTCATTTTGTATATGTTCCATTCCGTGTTTAACCATTTTATCAGAAATATCCAGCCCCACTACTTTGTGTACATATTTGGCAAATGCAGCAGCAAACCGTCCGGGACCGCATCCAATATCTGCGACATCATAATTTTTTTCAAGAAGTCCTTTGGAATCCAGGTAGTTTATTGCGCTGATGACACGTTCATCACCTTTTTCTTTCTTTTTGCGTGCGTCTTCCCAAAAGTCTGCACGTTTATTCCATCTTTCTATAGCCCGCTCAGGTAATTCTGCAGGCTGAGATTCCTGTAGAGAAATAAAATAATCCAATATAGAGTCCATGTATCATTTCTCCTAAAATGCTTTTGGTGAGCTATTTACCGGTAAACAGATAGTTCGTTCACGGCCATAGCGGTCGTGTGTAGTTATCACATCCATTTCAATATCGTAAACAGATTGTAAGGTTTCAGATGTAATGATTTCTTTGGGAGAGCCAAATCCCATAACCTTTCCGGATTTCATGAGAAGAACTTTGTTTCCCACGGAAAAGGGATGCTCAGGACTATGTGTTGACATAATAATGCAATAGCCCTGATTGGCCAGCCCTGAAATTACTTCCATGAGAAGCTGATGATTGGCATAATCCAGATTGGCGGCTGGCTCGTCCATGATGAAGATTTTTGCAGACTGACAGATTGCACGGGCAATTAAAACCAATTGCCTTTGTCCTCCGCTTAAGGAAGTATATTTCCTGTTGGCAAGAGGCAGGGCATTTACTTTCTCCAAGGCAGCAAAAGCTGCTTCCTGATCAGGCTCTTTTGGGGTTTCAAATGCGGAGAAATGAGAAGCACGCCCCATAATTACCATATCAAGAACTGTATAGGCAAATACAGGGGAATGATATTGGGGAATATATGCAATCATATTTGCCAGTGCTTTGGTTGTAAAGTCACTAATATTTTTTCCGGCTATCTTTATTTTTCCATTAGAAACAGGAAGGGAACCTAATATCATGCGGAACAGAGTGGTCTTTCCGCAACCATTAGGACCAAGCAGACAAAGCACATCACCATAGTCTGCGCTGCAGCTGATACCCTTTAAAATATCACCATTGCCGTAACCGCCAAAAACATTTTCAATTTCCAGAAGCATATAATTACGCGCGCTCCTTTCGTTTGATGATAAGATAGATAAAGAAGGGGGCGCCCATGATACTTGTGACAACGCCAAGTGGAAGTTCCATGGACAAAAGGGAACGGGAAATATCATCAACAAGTATCAGGTATCCGCCGCCAAGGATCGTACTTGCAGGTATCAGCCTTCTGTAATCAACACCAACCAGTGCACGTGCCAGATGGGGGATCATCAGCCCGACCCATCCGATCAATCCTCCAAGACAGACTGCAGCGGCGCTGAGTAATGTGGAAGCGACTATAAAAATCAGACGATATTTACGCACATTGATTCCTAAACTTTTGGCTTCTTCTTCATCCAAAGTCAGTAGATTGATCTGCCATCGAAAAATAAAAATCAGACTTAATCCAATGATCATTGGAAGAACACTCCAGGAAAAGGATTTGGTTGTGGTTTTGGTTAAGCTGCCCATAAGCCAGAAAGTAATTTGCTGGAGAACATCATTGGGGTCTGCCACGTATTTGATCATTGTGACACCGGCATTGCAGAGTGACATGATCATAGTTCCGGTCAGAACAAGACTGAGGGTCTGGGAATGTGCGGATTTTCGGCTGATAAGATAGGATGCGGCTACTGCGACCACACCACCTGCAAAAGCAGAAAGCTGAATCATCCAGTTGGAAGCTCCGTTTAAAATTGCAAAAGCAGCTCCGAGACTTGCACCGGAAGAAACTCCAAGAATATCCGGAGATACCAGTGGATTGCGAAACATTCCCTGATAGGTTGCACCTGCTACCGAAAGGGAAGCACCAATAAATAAAGCAGACAGAATACGAGGCAGACGGATATTCCAGAATATGGTAACTGCCTGGGGTAAAATATCTCCTTTAAAACCAAATTTTGATAAAAATGCATTTAGTACCTGCACTGGTGTAAGCGGATAATATCCCACCCAGAATGAGAGTACTATAATGATAAACAAAAGTACCAGCATAACCGTCAACAGCAGAACATATCGTCTTTGTCGGGCAGCGGCGGCGTTTTTTTCATTAGCTGTCAGATTCATAATCCTTCATCCTTGTAACTTGACTAATCAAATTTACGGTGTTATACTCAGAAAAAACGAATTGTTTTCAAAAACTATTCGCATATACATTATAATACTTAAAAATTGTATAGTCAATTTCAATAAGCGTCAATTATGAGTAATGCGGAGGAAAGAAAGGAGAAAGTTTATGAAAAAGCACAGACAACTTTTGGCTCTGCTTATATGTCTGGTGATGTCAGTCAGTCTTTTAACAGGATATTCTGAGACGAAAGCTGCTACTGAAGAGCCGACGCAGAGTGCGGAGCAGGATGCCACGCAGGAAACTGCTGAAACCCGTGAGATCACAGACATGGCAGGAAGAAAAGTAACTGTCCCAACAGCAGAAAATATTGAATCTGTTTTTTCAGCGGGTCCGGTAGCTGCAATTTTTCTGTATATGGTTGCACCGGATAAGCTTCTTGGGTGGAATTATGAACTGAATGATGTTGAGAAATCTATTATTCTGGACAAATATCAGGATCTTCCTAATTTTGGAATGGGTGATGCTGTCAATTATGAAGCAGTAATTGCTGCCAATCCTACAATTGCTATTAATAGTGGAAAGATTAATGATACAATGGTTTCTGATTGCGATGCGTTATCAGAAAGCCTTGGAATTCCGGTTGTTGCAGTAGACAATGAGCTTAATAATTCTGCGGAAGCTTTTCGTTTTATGGGCGAACTTCTTGGCGTAGAAGATCATGCAGAAGAGCTTGCTCAGTATGCGGAGCAGGTATTTACTGATATTAATGTACTTTCAGATATTCCAGAAGAAAAGAAAGTCAGTGTATACTTCGGTAATGGAGAGGATTCACTGGAAACTGCACCCAGGGGATCCCAGCATGCACAGATCCTTGATGCCATCAATGCAGTCAATGTTGCAGATCTGGAATTGGGAGATGGATCTCGTGTTCAGATTTCAGCAGAACAGCTTCTTGCATGGGATCCGGATGTGATTGTTGTAAATGGTGAACCAAAGGCAGATAAAAGCGGAAGTTCTGCAGCAGAAGATATCCTGAGCAATCCTGATTATGCTTCACTAAAAGCAGTACAGGACCAAAAGGTTTATGGAACTCCTAATGCACCGTTTAGCTGGGTGGATCGTCCGGCAGGACCAAATCGTCTGATCGGTATGCGATGGTTCTCAGCATTGATTTATCCGGAATATATTAAATGTGATATCAATGAAGAAATACATAAATTTTTCGATCTTTTTTATCATGTTGATCTGTCTGATGAACAGTTGGAAAATGTTCTGAAAGGAACTTTATAAAGGTTAGGCATGGACGTGGAAAAGGGCTATACAATAAATAAATGAAAA
>OLNL01002380.1_pt1 | contig 14581 bp, 7 predicted proteins | sample 1672181 | NCBI WGS metagenome assembly OLNL01 (sample SAMEA3136656, study PRJEB25190) | human gut metagenome | biome: human gut; feature: human-associated habitat; material: faeces | place: Austria | collected 2013
CTCGTATCCGTGGTGCTCCCACTTGTAGCTCAGCACCATGAGCTCGTCGAACGCGCCGAACAGGTTCTTGTTCGTGCCGGTGTAGCACTGCATGATCTCGTTGCCCAGGACGCCGGCCATGTCGTAAACGTATCTGCCGCACACCTGGTAGCGGGGGTTCGAGTACAGGTTCTCGGCGAACTCCTTGCGGCGGGCTTCCTTCTCGCTTCCATCGGGCAGCGCGTCGATGGATTCCGCCATGCTGTTGAGCTTCGAGAGGTCCCATCGCATCTCGGCGGAGAACTTGCTGAGGTAATTGTTCACTTGCAGGTAGCAGGCCTGCTTGTCGAATTGGGCTATGACCTGCGCGATCTTGCGCTCGATGTCGTCGAGCTGCCCTTGAATCTCGGTAAGCTTCGCAATGATCTGCGCTGATTCGTCGTTGCCGCCGAACACTAGCTCGAGCAGAGACGAGCTTCCGTACTCGAAGGCGCGCCCCGCCGTCTGCTCGCCGATGAATTTCAAGCCGGCGATCAACAGGTCGATGGCCTCGATCGCGACGTCGGCTTCGGGGGCAGGGTCTTCCGCGCCCAGCGCGGCCACGTCTTGTTGGAAGTCCTCGGCGGGCTGATCATTGGATGACACGTCGGGCTCGCCGTCGTTTTCCAGGGGTTCCCCGGGCGTGAAGGACAGCAGGTTCTCGTCGTTATCATCGTCGGCCGTATCCTCCGTGTCGATGGTGCCGCCTGCAGTCTCGTCTGCGTAGGCGGTTTGCGGGGCGAAGGGGTTGGTGGAGGCGGCGGTTGCGGAGGCGGTGCCGCTGCCGGCGGGCGCTTTCGCCTGCTGGATGGTTGCGGCGCCGGTCAGGGCGGCGATGGCGTCTTCCCAGGCGGCATCGTCGTTCGCGGCCTCGAGCAGCGTACCGTGGCGCTGCTCGGCGGCCCCTTCGTCGCCGGTGATGGTCACGTGCGCGCCGCCGGCTCCTTCGCCGGACACCTGGGCCTCGAAGGGCGCGTCGACGTCGCCCACGGAGCTGTTCGCGTTGATGACCAGGTCGGCGCACGAATCGCCCAGCGTGGCCCGTCCGATGCGCGCGCCGTTGTGTGCGACGGCGTCGCTTTTGCCGACGACGATGAGATGGTCGATCGACCCTTCGATATCGGCGGTCTTGATCGAGCCGAGGCTCAATACGCTGATGGTCGCGTCAGGTTGGATGGAAACGACGCCGTCGGAGTTCACGCCGTCGACGTTGAGCATGCGCAGCGTTCCCGTCACGATGACAGGGGACCCAAGCGGCGCCAACGTCAGGCAGCAGGGATCGGGGTTTTCGCCATCGCGATAGCAGAGCGCTATGGTGCCGTCGGCAAGGTTCGGGACCAGGGAAAGCGCCGCGCCCGAGAACGCGGTTCCCGCGGCGTCGCCGTTGATGAAGAAGCGCTGGCCATCTACGTGCAGCGTTACCTGGTCGGACTCGCCTGAGGAAGCGCCGCCTCCGTTGTTGTCCGCGCTGCATCCGAGCGAGGTGACGCCGGTGAAACCGAGCGCGCACGAGCCGATGAGCACGGCGGACGTTTTGATCATGGTGCGACGGGTGATGCCGTTCCCGGCGGGTCGAGCGTCGAAGCTTGCCATAGGGGCTCCTCCCCGAAGGTGAAAACGTTGCGCACATGATATGACATGCGCGATCGTTTTCGGAAGGGGTAGGCCCGCCTTTTTCGGCGGCGGATGGCGGTGGCTGGGTGGGCGCGAAGATGGGCGGCGCTGCTTTTGCCCGTTCGTTCGCGTTCCCCGGTGTTGGGCGTTGGCGGGCAGCGGTGGGCAGCGGCGGTTCGGACGCCCCCTCATGTTTCCACATTCGAACGATGCTGTTTCCAGCTGGTTAAGCACAGCGGCGGAAACGCTTGCGTAACACGCGGCCTGCACACTGGATGCGGGCCGCTTACGTTCTCCGGCGGCCTTATCATCCAGACGAAGGACCGCATATGAACGCTGAACTTACCGAACGAACCGAGGCAGTCCGCGAAACCGGGGCGGCCGCTGGCTTCACCGGCGCGCAATGCGCGAACGAAACGGCTGGTCGCGTGCATGCCGCACCCGCGGCAGCCGCAGCGCGCACGCCCGGCCTGTACCGATCCAGTTACGAACATGACGCGTGCGGCATCGGCGCGCTTGCCCACCTGAAGGGCCAGCGCAGCCACGCCATGCTCGACGACGCGCTTTCCGTGCTCGTGAACCTCGAACATCGCGGCGGCACCGGCCTGGAGCGCAACACCGGCGACGGCGCCGGCGTGCTGTTCCTGATCCCGCACCGCTTCTTCCGCAAGGAAGCCCAGAAGGAAGGCCAGCTGCTGCCCGACGAGGGCGATTACGGCGTGGCCATGCTCTTCTTCCCGCACGACGACCCCACGGGCGTGCGCGATGCGAAGCGCACGTTCGAGGAGGGCTGCGCGAAGTGCGGCATCCCGCTGATGTTCTGGCGTGAGGTGCCCGTCGACCCGCACGACCTCGGCTCCACCGCGCAAGCTTGCATGCCCACCATCTTGCAGGCGTTCTTGCGCCGCCCGGCCGACGTTGACGCAGGTCAGGCGTTCGAGCGCAAGCTGTACGTATGCCGTCGGACCATCGAGCGCGCCGCCGACGCCAACCCGGCGCTTGCGGGCAAGATCTTCTACGTGTGCTCTATGTCGTCGCGCACCATCGTGTACAAGGGCATGTTGGTGGCCACGCAGATGCGCCGCTTCTTCACCGACCTCAACGACGCGGCGGTGGAGACCAGCCTGGCGCTTGTGCATTCGCGCTATTCCACGAACACCACGCCCAGCTGGGAGCGCGCGCATCCGAATCGCTACATCATCCACAACGGCGAGATCAACACGCTGCGCGGCAACATCAGCTGGACACGCGCTCGCGAGCCGAAGCTGTACAGCCCGGCGCTGGGCGATGACCTGCGACGGGTGCTGCCCATCATCAACCGCGAGGGCTCGGACTCGGCGATCCTCGACAACGTGCTGGAGTTCCTGACCATGAACGGCCGTCCGCTCGACCGCGCCGTCACCATGATGGTCCCCGAGCCGTGGGACCACAACGACCGCATCTCCGACAAGCGCCGCGCCTACGACGCGTACCAGTCCATGCTCATGGAGCCGTGGGACGGCCCGGCGGCCATCGCGTTCACCGACGGCCGCATGCTCGGCGCGGCGCTCGACCGAAACGGCCTGCGCCCGGCGCGCTACTACGTCACCCGCGACGACTGGCTGATCCTGTCGTCGGAGGTGGGCACCATCGACGTCGACCCGGCAAACGTGCTGCAGGCCGGTTGCCTGGGCCCCGGCGAGATGCTCGAGGTGGACCCGGGCCAGGGCCGCGTCATCTGGAACGACGAGATCCGCAACCGTTACGCCAACGAGAAGCCGTACCGCGATTGGCTGGACGAGGAGACGCTGGCGGTCGACGATCTGGAGGCCCCGGCGCCCGGCAAGCTGCCCGCTGAGCGCGACGCGAACGTGGGTTTCACGCGCCGTTTGGCGAAGCTGGGCTACCGCTACGACGACGTGCAGGAGCTGGTGCGCCCCATGGCCGAGCAGGGCAAGGTGCCCCTGGCATCCATGGGCACCGACGCCCCGCTGGCGTGCCTGTCGAAGCGCCAGCGCAGCTTCTTCGATTACTTCAACCAGCTGTTCGCCCAGGTCACGAACCCGCCGATCGATGCGCTGCGCGAAAGCTTCGTCACCAGCAGCGTGCTGTACGTGGGCAACCACGGCAACATGCTCGAGGACTGCCGCGACACGTGCCGCCTGGTGCGCCTGGAAAGCCCCATGCTCACGCATGACGAGTTCGACCGCCTGTGCGCCATCGATCGCGTCGGCTTCAAGACGCAGCGCTTCGCGTGCGCTTATGACCGCGATGCCGCCGAGGGCGCGCTCGAGGAGGCGCTTACCGAGCTGTGCGTCGACGTCGAGCAGGCGGTGCGCGATGGCGTGAACCTGGTCGTGCTGACCGACCGCACGGCGGAAGGCGAAGTGCCCATCCCCAGCCTGCTGTCGCTGGCTGCCGTGCACAACCACCTGATCGCCGTGGGCCTGCGCACCGACGCCGACCTGATCGTCGAGACCGGCGACGCGATGCGCGCGCACGATTTCGCCTGCTTGGTGGGCTATTCCGCGTCGGGCATCTACCCGTATGCGGCGCACGAGTGCATCCGCGACCTGTGCGAGCGCGGCGAGATCTCGATCCCCGGCGATGAGGCCGTGGCCAACTACGACCGCGCCGTTGTGGCCGGCATCACCTCCATCATGTCGAAGATGGGCATCTCCACGATGCAGGGCTACCACAGCGCGCAGATCTTCGAGATCTTGGGCCTGGACGATTCCCTGGTGGAGAAGTATTTCACGCACACCTCCACGCGCATCGGCGGCCTGGATGCCGCCGGCGTGCAGCGCGAGCTCAACGAGCGCTACGACAGCGCCCTGGCACTGGAGAAGAGCCCCTCGCCCGAGCAGCTTCCCACGCTCGGCGTCACCGCGTGGCGCCCGCTTGGCGGCGAGGAGCACCTGATCAACCCGCAAACCATCTACCTGCTGCAACGCGCTTGCCGCGAGGGCGACTACGACCTGTTCCGCGAGTACAGCGCCGCGTGCCACGTGTCCGGGCGTGCGGTCACGCTGCGCGATCTCATGGACTTCGTGCCGACGCGCCAGCCGGTGCCGCTGGACGAGGTCGAACCCGCGAGCGAGATCGTCAAGCGCTTCAACACCGGCGCCATGAGCTACGGCTCCATCTCCAAGGAAGCGCACGAGTGCCTGGCCATCGCCATGAACCGCCTGGGCGGTCGCAGCAACACCGGCGAGGGCGGCGAGGACCCGGCGCGCGAGACGCCGCTTGCCAACGGCGATAGCAAGTGCAGCGCCATCAAGCAGGTGGCGTCGGGCCGCTTCGGCGTGACCAGCCGTTACCTGTCGAGCGCCATCGAGATTCAGATCAAGATGGCCCAGGGCGCGAAACCTGGCGAAGGCGGTCACCTGCCCGGCAAGAAGGTGTACCCCTGGATCGCCGAGGTGCGCCGCTCCACGCCGGGCGTGGGCCTGATCTCCCCGCCGCCGCATCACGACATCTACTCCATCGAGGACCTGGCGGAGCTCATCTTCGACCTGAAGAACGCCAACCCCGATGCGCGCGTGTCCGTGAAGCTGTGCGCGCTGGCAGGCGTGGGCACCATCGCCACGGGCGTGGCGAAGGGCGGCGCCGACAAGATCACCATTGCCGGTCACAACGGCGGCACGGGCGCGGCCCCGCGCGACTCCATCTACCATGCGGGCATCCCGTTCGAGATCGGCCTGGCGGAAACCCAGCAGACGCTTCTGCGCAACGGCCTGCGCAGCCGCGTGGTGGTGGAGACCGACGGCAAGCTCATGTGCGGCCGCGACGTGGCCATGGCGGCCCTGCTCGGCGCCGAGGAGTTCGGCTTCGCCACCATGCCGCTGGTCGCCATGGGCTGCATGATGCAACGCGACTGCCAGCAGGACACCTGCCCGGTGGGCATTGCCACGCAGAACTGCAAGCTGCGCGGCTGCTTCGCCGGTAAGCCCGAGTACGTGGTGAACTTCATGATGTTCGTGGCCGAGGAGCTGCGCGAGATCATGGCCGAGCTGGGCTTCCGCACCGTCGACCAGATGGTCGGACATCCCGAGTGCCTGCGCCAGGTGGAGGTGCCCGGCAACTGGAAGGCCAACGAGATGGACCTGTCCGACATGCTGGCGTCCGCGACCTGCGAGTTCGGCCGCGCCATCCCCGGCGCGGACGGTCGCCACTTCCTGCCGTCCATGGCGGCGGATTGCCAGCTTGGCAAGTCGCTTGACGCCACGCTGTTCATCCCGTACACCGCAAGCGCGCGCGAGCACCTGGAGCCTATCCGCTTCCGCGCCGACATCGACAACGTGAACCGCTGCGTAGGCACCATGCTGGGCAGCCAGGTGACGCGTCAGCATCCCGAGGGCCTGCCCGAGGGGTCCATCACCGTGGACTGCGACGGCTCCGGCGGCCAGAGCTTCGGCGCGTTTTTGCCCCGCGGCGTGACGCTCAACATCACCGGCGACGCCAACGACTACTTCGGCAAGGGCCTTTCCGGCGGCATCCTGACGGTGCGTCCGCCCGAGACCGCCACGTACAAGTTCGACGAGAACGTGGTCGTCGGCAACGTGGCGTTCTACGGCGCCACCAGCGGCAAGGGCTTCGTCAACGGCCTGTCCGGCCAGCGTTTCGCCGTGCGCAACTCCGGCGCCACCGTGGTGGTGGAGGGCGTGGGCAACCACGGCTGCGAGTACATGACCGGCGGTGTGGCGCTGATCTTGGGCGAGGTCGGGCCGAACTTCGCGGCCGGCATGTCCGGCGGCGTGGCCTACGTCTACGACAAGTTCGGCACGCTGGCCGCCAACTGCAACCAGGATATGGTGCGCCTGTGCGAACCCTCCGCCGACGAGATCGAGCTGATCCGAGGCCTGATCGAGGAACATGCCGAGCGCACGCAAAGCCCGCGCGGCATCAAGCTGCTGTACCAGTTCAACACGCTGAAGCGCCACTTCGTGAAGGTCATCCCGCGCGATTACGAGCGCGTGATGAACGTGGTGGCCGAGCACGAAGCGGCAGGCAAATCGCGCACCGATGCGCTGCAGATCGCATTCGATGCCATGACGGAAGGGAAGTAGGAGATGGGAAAGCCCGGAGCATTTTTGGAACACGGCCGCTGCGCCCACAGCCTGCGTCCCGTGCAAGAGCGAAGCCGCGATTTCGACGAGCTGTACGAGCCCGTGCCGGAGGAGCGGACGCGTGAGCAGGCAAGCCGCTGCATGGCATGCGGCGTGGCGTTTTGCCAGGTGGGAGCGCCGTTTGGAAAGGCAAGGCCTTCCGGCTGCCCGCTGCACAACCTGATTCCCGAGTGGAACGACCTGGTGTGGCGCGGCCAGTGGGAGCAGGCGGCCGAGCGTTTGGCGCTGACCAGCCCCATGCCCGAGTTCACCAGCCGCGTGTGTCCGGCCTTGTGCGAGGCGGCGTGCAATCTTGCCCGCAACGACGAGGCCGAGACCATCCACGACAACGAGCGTGCCATCTCCAATTGGCAGTGGGCGCACGGCGGGCCGCGCCGCTTCGAGCCGGCGGGGCCGGATGCGCCGAGCGTTGCCGTAGTGGGCTCGGGCCCGGCGGGCCTGGTAGCCGCGTGGGACTTGGCGCGTCGCGGGGCGCGCGTGTGCGTGGTCGAGCGCCACGACCGCGCCGGCGGCCTGCTCATGTACGGCATCCCGAACATGAAGCTGGACAAATCGGTGGTCAAGCGCCGCGTGGATTTGATGGCTGAGCTGGGCATCGAGTTCCGTCTAGGCGTCGACGCGGCGGATGCCGATGTTGCCGCGGGGCTGGTGGCGGAGTTCGAAGCCGTGGTGGTTGCCGCGGGCGCCTGCAAGGCGCGCGGCGTGGGAGCGGAAGGCTTCGAAGCCGGCGTTGCCGCGGGGGACGTGGTGTACGCGGTGGATTACCTGACCGAGCAGACGCGCGCCTTGCTCGAGGGTCGCAAGCCCGCCATCAGCGCCGAAGGCAAGGACGTGGTGGTCATCGGCGGCGGTGACACGGGCAACGACTGCATGGGCACCGCGGTGCGCCAGGGGGCGCGCACGGTTCGCCAGCTGGAATATGGCCCGCGTGCGCCGAAGGAGCGCGCGGCGTCGAACCTGTGGCCCGAATGGCCCAACGTGGCCAAGACCGATTACGGTCAGGAGGAAGCTATCGCGCTGCAGGGCGATGATCTGCGCGAATGGTGCGCCGATACGCAGAAGGTGCTGCTGGACGACGTCGGGCATGTGCGCGGTCTGCAGGTGCGCTCGTTCGACTGGTCGGCCGGCAAGCCCGAGCCTGTGGAGGGCTCCGAGCGCGAGGTCGATGCGCAGCTGGTGCTGGTGGCCTGCGGTTTCGCGGGTCCGGAAGGCGGCGTGTTCGATGCGTTCGGCGTGCCGCTGGCAACGCAGGGCCGCCCGCTTCCGGTGATGGCCGCCGGCGATTCGCATCGCGCTATGCGCGCCGCCGCGGACAAGGATGACGCCGCCGTGTACGTTGCCGGCGACGCCCGCACGGGCAGCAGCCTGGTGGTCAACGCCATGGCCGACGCCCTTAAGTGCGCAGCCGAGGTAGCTGGCGACCTGGGGTTGTAGGGCGCGGGCAGGGCTGAGCCGGGCGTTGGGGATCAAGTTGCGGGGAAGCGGGCGGTTTGCCCTGCTTCCCCGTTCGATGCCCATGCTGTGACGAAGTTAGCCGAATATCGGATGCATTATTGCGCTTCCCTGATTCGTGCAATAGCATATTCGGCTACTGTTAATCACAACGAAATCGGAGTCGCATGTCTCGTCGCCAAGCCACCTCACGCATCCTCTTCATCTGCCACGGCAATATCTGCAGGTCGACCATGTAATGGTGTATAAGTGCGGGTCAGAAGGGGATAGTTAGATTTCATAGGTAGTTCGTTGCGACGATTTTACAACAAACGATTCGAGTCCAAGCACGACAACGCGATAGCGAATTGCCTCAAGGTGATTTGAGTCGTATAACGCATCCCGACGTTTGAAGCGCGGGAGCTAATCGTGGCGATTTTGACGCAAAGGGTGGAGAGACTGCCTTGTCGATGCTACAATGACGGCACTAGCGAAGCCCGCTATGGTTTAAGTCACTCGGGCGGCGCGGATTGGTTGAGGGGTCGTAGTTCCAGCTACGGCCCTTCTTTGTTTCCTACCTTGCCACCTGCTTGCTGCTGTCTTACTTCCTATCGTCGAAATATCGCCACACCTCGAAGAGGAATGCCCCGATCGTGGCCAGGGCTGCAACGAGATAAATAGTCTGCTCGAACATAGGCTTCGCCTCCTTACGAAAGCGCCGCCCGCTACAGGCTTGCTAGTACCGTGGGTGGGATTATATCGGCTAATCACGAAGAGCGCTATGCAGGGCGGTCTACGATTCGGGCGAAGAAGGCAAAGAGGTTTGCTTCTCGAAGCAAAAGCGCTCATCAATCCAGAAAGCTGATCGCGATGAATATGACGCTGAAACTATGTATGCATTGATTCAGACGTGCGATCCTTCGCTGAGCAAGGACGAAGTTCGCGCTATCGGGAGCGAAGTCATCGCCAAATACGAGTCGCTCGGTTCGGGCAAGGGAATGGGCCAAGCCTCAAAGAACGGAATCACCTATTCGCTAGCAAGCTCAAGCGGCCGGATCGTGAGCGCAAAAGTAGGGTAAAAAGCTGCACAAGAGAAAGAGCAACGCAGAATCGAGAAGGAGAGCAAAAGCGCCGGGAATTCGCAAATCGTTTATTGGGTGTCCGGGGGCAAGGTCTACCACACCACTCCGGATTGTCCGACGCTGAAGCGTTCGTCGGGAATCCATAGCGGGTCGATTTCCGCAAGCGGGAAAAGTCGGTGCTGTAAAGTTTGCGGTTAAGAGTTCTCGTGGCGTCCGCTTAATCGATGCGTAGGGCGGCGCTCTGGTTGGGCCGCCCTATGGTAAAGCACACATGACACAACATTTCAGATACGCTTGCTGAAAGGGTTTGCCCCCGCTTCCCCGTTCGGTGCCTAAGCTGTGGCGAAGTTAGCCGAATATCGGATGCATTATTGCGCTTCCTTGATTCGTGCAATAGCATATTCGGCTACTGCTAATCACAATCGAATCGGAGTCGCATGTCTCGTCGCCAAGCCACCTCACGTATCCTCTTCATCTGCCACGGCAACATCTGCAGGTCGACCATGGCCCAGTTCGTGATGCAGGACCTGGTGAACAAGGCGGGGTTGGCCGACGTCCTGTTCGTCGATTCCGCCGCCACCACCAATGACGAGATCGGGCATCCGCCGCATCACGGCACGGTTGGCAAGCTCAAGCAGGTGGGCGTGCCGGTGCTGCCGCATCGCGCTCGCAAGGTTCGTGCCGACGAGTACGATGAGTGGAACCTGTTCGTGTACATGGACGACGAGAACGAGCGTCACCTGAGCCGTATCTTCGGAAGCGATCCGGAGACGAAATGCGTGCGTCTGCTCGCGTTCGCGCCCGGTGCGGGGCTGATTGGCGAGGACGGGAAAGCCCTTCCCGATGCGCAGGATTCGCGCACGATCGCGCAAGCCGGCGCGAACGCAGCCGACGTGGCCGACCCCTGGTTCACCGGCAACTTCGATGACACCTATCGCGACGTGCTGGTCGGCTGCAAAGGCCTCCTGACCTGGTGCCAAGCGCAATAACATACGCTCGTTAAACGGGGCCGCCGGCAGATATGCCAGCGGCCCCGCGAACGTTTTCGGGGAGAGCGGCGGGCGGCCTGACGGTTGGGGGACGTAGCGCTAAGTGTCCGCCTAGCTGTCTGCTGGCGGCCCCGCTTTCGTTTCTGTGAAATTGCTTTCTATGCTCGCTGTTTGCCGGTGAATCGGTCGATGTCGATGCAGTAAATGTTCGCGCGGGCGAGCGCCTGGTCGGTGAAGTCGGTCGAGGCTTCGGGTGCCAGGTGCTGCATGATGCGCGTGAGACCGTAGCGCTTCGCTTCGATCCCCTGGATGCGATGGATGGTGCCCGTGCCCATGATGGAACGGTATGCGTACGAATATGCGCAGGCGTACGTGCCTGTGGTCAGGCCTTCCTGCACATCCATCTCGATCGCCACGCGCGGTTCCCGGTTGAACGCGTCCACCTTGCGGCCGACGCCGGCCGAGTGCACCCAAAGCGCCAGGCGCGGCGCGTCGGCGTCGATCTCCTCGGGGTCGGCCCAGTCATAACCGAAGCTCATGGGCACGATGAACGGGCCCTCCTCGTCCACGCACGCGATGCGCACCGTCTGGCAAGCCTCGACCACCGCATGCAGCTGCGTGGTGCTGCGAAGCTGGCGGCCCGCTTGCCGCATGGGGCGATGCGAAACGGGCATGCCGGCCTGCGCTGCGGCACCGGCCTGGGTCATGCCGGCGATTTGCTGCGCCTGCGCGGCCTGCGCCATGGCGGCGGCCTGCTGCATTTGCGCGGCTTGCTGCTGCGTCGCGGCGCCCTCGGGATAGATGGCGGGGATGTTGTGCAAGTTCATGTGTGCTCCTGTGGTGAAACGCCTGCGTTGTGCCGGCCGCACGAAGGGCGGCGCTCGTGTTTGTCACCATAGTACGTTCCACGGCGGCGGTTGTGCGCGGCGTTCGCCCAAAGCGCCAACAACACATGGTTGCAAAGGCGTGTGCATCGGGAAACGGTGCGTTGGCGTTTTTTCCACGGTAAGTGAACGGCTCCGCGTCAAAAGCACGCAAACGCACGGAAGCCCTAAAACCGGCCGCTGCACCTGCTATGCTTTGCTACATGATGGAAAACGGCCGCGCGGCGGCAGGTGGCGAAGGAGTTGGCGCAGATGGTGTTGCCCGAGAACATGGAAGGCCTCCACGGCGGAGCAGGCGTCGGCGGTGCGGCTCCCGCAGGGGAGCCTCCTGCGCTTTGCGCGCTGGTCACGGGCGCGACGGGCGGCATCGGCCGCGAGCTGTGCGCGCAGCTCGCCCGCGAATGCGGCACGCTAGCCCTGGTGGGTCGCGATCGGGGCAAGCTCGAGAAGCTGGCGAAGGACCTGGCCGAACGCTTCGACGTTGACGTGAACGTTTTCGTTGCCGACTTCGCGCGGCCGGACGCCGTCGATGCGCTGGCGTCTCAGGTGCAGGCGGCGAACCTGCAGGTGGAGACGCTTGTGAACAACGCCGGCTTCGGCTACGATGCGCCATTCGCGGAAAGCAGCTTGGAGCGCCAACGTGCGCTCGTGCAGACCAACGACATGGCGCTCATGGAGCTTTGCCACGCGTTCGCGCCCGGCATGGCGGCGCGCGGGCACGGCGGCATCCTCAACGTGGCCAGTGTGGCCGGGTTCGTCCCCGGGCCGTACATGTCCACGTACTACGCCTCGAAGGCGTTCGTCCAATCGTTTTCAAGCGCGCTGCATATGGAGCTGCGCCCGCACGGCGTGCACGTGACCGCGTTATGCCCCGGGCCTGTTCGCACGCCGTTTTGGGACAATGCCGACGCCGGCGGCACGGCGCTGGCGCGCATGACCATCAGCGCCCCGCGCGTGGCCCGCGCGGCCATCCGGGCCTTGGGCTGCAACCGTTTGCTGTGCTGCCCGGGCATGCTGGCGAAGGTCATCGTGTTCGGCAGCCGCTTCGTTCCGCGCACTTGGGCCGCCGCCGCGGCGTCCGCCCTGCAAAAACCGAAAAAGTAGCGTTTTTGCACCGTCGTCGCTGCGGTTGGGGCGTTAACAGTCGCGTAGGTTCTTTGCGAGCTGTTTGTCGAAAGTGCGGACGGGTTCCTGCTGTAGGACGTTGCGCGCCACTAGCGTGCAGTCCACGAAATCGAGCGAGCTCATCGCGTACATTCGTAAGGCGGCGCGCATAACCTCTTCGTCGTAGACATGCACGTCATCAAGCAGGTTTTCAACAGCGGTATCGATTTCCGCCCGCGAGAGCTTGTATACGCCTTGCAGCACATACACCACTTCGGCAACAGCTTCCATGTATATGCAAGCGCCCTCGATAATCCACTGCTTGGCTTGCTTCGCCTGCGCTTCGTTGTCCCATAGCAAGTAGCGCAAGGCCACATTTGCGTCGATAGTGCTAGCCACGGTGCTTCTCCGCAACGGCGGCAGCCCATGCGTTCGCTTCTTGTGCGCGCTTTTTGGGGTCAGCATATTGAGCAAGGCACCCTGCGCCATGCAATGTTGCCGCGCTTGACTTCGGCTGAGCGGCCCGAGCGGAAGGATCGGTCATTTCGTCAAGCAGCGTGGCGCTATTAAGCTGAATGCTTTTCGCCAGAAAGCGCCTAACGGCTTCCGCCGAAGATGACCCGCGAGATTTGAACAGCGCCTCTGCGCGCTGCTTAGTTTCCGCGTCCATTCGTACTTGCAAGACGGCATTCATGGGCATAGCAAGCTCCTTTTGCAATACATCGTATTACATAGTAGTATACAGCTTAAGGAAGGCGCACTGCAAGCTAGGATGTTGAAGGATGGCTCTGGTAGAATGGGCGGACACGCCAATGGGCGAAAACGAAAAAGCCCGGCGGCACCGGGCTTGACTATCCGTAGCGCAATCACGCCCGGCTCGGTTATCCGCCCGGGCCTGGTGTGCACCCGCAGCACAGCATGGAGCGGTTGGACTTGCTAGGCGTCCACCTGCTCGACAAGAAAGGCAATACGCATGGCAGAGTTCATCTACCAAATGTACAAGGCGCGCAAGGCGCACGGCGACAAGGTCATCCTCGACGATGTCACCCTGTCGTTCTATCCCGGCGCGAAGATCGGCGTGGTCGGCCCGAACGGCATGGGCAAGTCCACGCTGCTCAAGATCATGGCCGGCATCGAGGAGGTCAGCAACGGCGATGCTCGCCTGACCCCCGGCTACTCGGTGGGCATCCTGCAGCAGGAGCCGCCGCTGGACGAGGACAAGACCGTCCTGGAGAACATCGAGATGGCGTTCGCCGACGTGAAGGCCGATATCGCCCGCTTCAACGAGATCGGCACGCTCATGGGCGAGCCCGACGCCGACTTCGACGCGCTTATGGAGGAAATGGGCAAGCTGCAGGACGCCATCGACGCGGCCAACGGCTGGGACCTGGACAGCCAGCTGTCCCAGGCCATGGACGCGCTGCAGTGCCCCGACCCCGACATGCCGGTGAACGTGCTCTCCGGCGGTGAGCGTCGTCGCGTGGCGCTGTGCCGTCTGCTGCTCGAGGCCCCCGATCTGCTGCTTCTCGACGAGCCCACCAACCACCTGGACGCCGAGTCCGTGCTGTGGCTGGAGAAGTTCCTGCATAAATACCCTGGCGCCGTGCTGGCCGTCACGCACGACCGCTACTTCCTGGACAACGTGGCCGAGTGGATCTGCGAGGTGGACCGCGGCAGCCTCTTCCCGTACAAAGGCAACTACTCCACCTACCTCGAGACGAAGGCCGCGCGCCTGGAGGGCCAGGGCCAGCGCGAGGAGAAGCTGGCGAAGCGCCTGCGCTCGGAACTGGAGTGGGTGCGATCCAGCCCCAAAGCGCGCCAGGCCAAGAGCAAGGCCCGCCTGGCCGCCTACGAGAAGATGGAGGCGGAGGCCCGCGCGTCCAAGAAGGTCGACTTCACCGACATCCAGATTCCCGTGGGCCCGCGCCTGGGCGCCAAGGTCCTGGTGGCCGAGCACCTGTGCAAGAGCTTCGGTGACCGCGTGCTCATCGACGACCTCTCCTTCGATCTGCCGCGCAACGGCATCGTTGGCGTCATCGGCCCCAACGGCGTGGGCAAGTCCACGCTGTTCAAGACCATCGTCGGCCTGGAGGAGGCCACCTCGGGCAACCTCGAGGTGGGCGAGTCGGTCAAGATCTCCTACGTGGACCAGATGCGTGCCGGCATCGACCCCGACAAGACCCTCTGGGAGGTCGTCTCTGACGGCAACGACTTCATCCAGGTGGGAGACCAGGAGATCCCGAGCCGCGCCTACGTGGCCGCCTTCGGCTTCAAGGGCAAGGACCAGCAGAAGCGCGCCGGCGTGCTCTCCGGCGGCGAGCGCAACCGCCTGAACCTGGCCCTCACGCTCA